>ENA-OQAJ01000491-OQAJ01000491.1-human-gut-metagenome-genome-assembly--contig:-NODE-491-length-12321-cov-2.143185_pt1 | contig 12321 bp, 11 predicted proteins | sample MGYA00242736_ERZ504529 | MGnify/ENA primary metagenome ERZ504529 (study PRJEB26092, sample SAMD00036275) | human gut metagenome | host: Homo sapiens | study: EMG produced TPA metagenomics assembly of...
TCCCAGCGCACGTGCCGAGAAGCGCGCCAGCGGCACGCCGATCGACGGCGTCGTCGTCTCCGCCGGCATTCCGGAATTCGACGAGGCCGTGGAACTCATCCACAACCTCACGCCGACGGCTTCCCGTACGTGAGCTTCAAGCCGGGCACCGTCGACCAGATCCGCCAGGTGGTGCGCATCGCCAAGCGTCGCGCCAACCAAGGTGCTCATCGAGGTCGAAGGCGGCTCCGCAGGCGGCCACCACTCTTGGGAATCGCTTGACGATCTGCTGCTGAGCACCTACGCCGAAGTGCGCGAGCAGTCCAACCTCGTGCTCGTGGTCGGCGGCGGCATCGGCACGCCGGAACGCGGCGCCGACTACATCACCGGCGAATGGGCCGCCGAATACGGCCGTCCGCTCATGCCTGTGGACGGCGTGCTTGTCGGCACCGCCGCCATGACCGCCAAGGAAGCCCACACCAGCCCCGAAGTCAAGCAGATGCTCGTCAACACCCCGGGCATTCCGGTCAAGGGCGATGGCAACGATCCGTTCGCCCCGCTGGGCGAGCAGTGGGTGCCGTCCGGCCAGGCCAAGGGCGGCGTCACCTCCGGTCTGAGCCACCTGCACGCCGACATCTACGAGCTGGAGAACTCCTCCGCCCGCTGCGGCCGCCTGCTGGTGCGCGTCATGAAGCACCCGGAGGAGCTGGAAAGCCGTCGCGACGAGATCATCGCGGCGCTGAACGCCACCGCCAAGCCGTATTTCGGCGATCTGAAGACCATGACCTACCTTGAGTGGGTCCAGCGTTTCGCCGACCTCTCCTTCCCGTGGGTGGACGAAACCTACGCCGATCGCTTCCTGCACCTGCTGCAGCGCATCGAAGCCCGCGTCACCACGCAGGAAAGCGGCGAATTCGCATCGCTGTTCGCTTCCCGCGCCGACGTCGAAGCCGATCCGAACGCCGCGATCGCCAAGCTTGCCGAAACCTACCCGCAGGCCGGCAAACTGACCGTCACCCCGATGGACGAGGCATGGTTCCCGGTGCTCGTACGCGAGTATCCGAAGCCGATGCCGTTCGTGCCGGTCATCGACAACGACCTGCTGCGTTGGTGGGGCCAGGACCAGCTGTGGCAGTCCGAGGACTCCCGCTATTCCGCCGATTCCGTGCGCATCATCCCCGGCCCGATCTCCGTGGCCGGCATCACCACCGTGGACGAGCCGGTGGCCGACATCCTCGGCCGCTTCGAAGCCGCCATGGTCAAGCGCGTGTCCGCCGAATCGGCGAGCGCCGACAAGACCGCCTTCGCCCAGTTGGGCACGGCCGTCTCCGCCGAGGAATTCATCCGCAAATCCCCGAACATCTCCTGGGTCGGCCACCTCATGGCCAACCCGGCGTACGGCACCGCCAACGGCGACGCCAACTACGAGATCCGCAAGGTGGCCGTTGAAGGCAGCGTCGAAAAGTACGACCTCGACATCCATCTCGACACCTTCTGGGACAACGATCCGGACGGCGGCGCCTCCAAGCACGCCGTACGCGACATCGTCATTCCGCTGAACGTCGACGGCAACGAATCCGGCCTGTTCCCGGTCGTGGACCGCGACCGTCTGCCGGAGCACGTCTACCGCATGCTCGCCGACACCGCGGGCATCGGCAACACCGCCATCACCGGCGACAAGCTCACCGCCATGCCGCAGATCGAGGAAGTGTCCGACAAGACCGCCTTCCCGTTCGGCCAGGCGCACACCGGCTACACGCTGTCCGCCAACCTCGGCTTCGACCATGAAGCGGCCACCGGCGCGCGCTGCCGAGCGACCTCGTGCCGTCCCGCATCGCCCCGGACGCGCTCGTCGGACCGGCTTGGCCCGCCATCTACGCGGCCCTCGGCTCCGTGTACGTCAACGGCTTCCCGGTCATCGAAGGCCTGCTCAACGCCGTGCATCTCGACCACCTCATCGAACTCGAGGTGAGCGAGGACGAGCTGCTGAAGCACACCGGCGAGCGCATCGAGCTCACCAGCTGGGCCGACGACTACTTCGAATCCGCTTCCGGCCGTGTGGTGACCATCCACGTCACGCACACCGCTCAGGACGGTACGCTGCTTGCCAACGAAACCGAGCGTTTCGCCATCCGCGGCCGCGCGTACTCCGACGCGCTGCCGCCGGAAGCGCCCGACTATGGTGGAATCGAAGCCGAAATCGAAAGCACTCCGCGCCGTCTGCTGCGTCGTGTGAAGGTCGTCGCTCCGCATGAGATGACCGCCTTCGCCCGTACTTCCGGCGATTTCAACCCGATTCACACCTCCCATCGCGGTGCCGCCGTCTCCGGTCTCGCCGCGCCGCTCGTGCACGGCATGTGGCTGTCCGCCACCGCCCAGTACGCGGTGCAGGCGCTCGACGAGAAGGGCGCGCATTACGAGATCGCAGGCTGGACGTACAACATGTACGGCATGGTGCAGCTCGACGACGAGGTGGAGATCTCCATCGAACGCGTCGGCCGCGTGGCGCATGCCGGCATGGTGCTGGAAGTGACCAGCCGCATCGACGGCAATATCGTGTCCCGTGGCACCGCCATCGTGCGTGCGCCGAAGTCCGCCTTCGTCTACCCGGGCCAGGGCATCCAGAAGCAGGGCATGGTGCTCGACGAGCGTGCCAAGTCCCCGGCCGCACGCGAGGTGTGGGAGCGCGCCGACAAGGTGACCCGCGAGAAGCTCGGCTTCTCCATCCTCGCCGTCGTGCGTGACAATCCGAAGGAACTGACCGCCAACGGCGTGACCTACCGTCATCCGGAAGGCCTGCTCAACCTGACCCAGTTCACGCAGGTGGCGCTCGCCACCGTGGCGTTCGCCCAGACCGCTCGTCTGTGTGAAGCCGGCGCGGACATCTGGCCCGCCTACTTCGCGGGCCACTCGCTGGGCGAATACAACGCGCTGAGCTCCTTCGCAGGCGTGATTCCGCTGGAAACCGTGCTGGAGCTGGTGTTCCACCGTGGCTCCACCATGCACCACCTCATTCCGCGTGACGAGAAGGGCCGTTCCAACTACCGTATGGGCGCGCTGCGTCCGAACCAGTTCGGTGTGGGCGACGACGGCGTGCGCGAATACGTCGAATCCGTTTCGAAGGCTTCCGGCGAGTTCCTGGAGATCGTCAACTACAACCTTGCCGGACAGCAGTACGCCGTGGCCGGCACCATCGCCGGTCTGAAGGCGCTGAAGGCCGATTCCGCCCGCCGCGTCGCCGAATACGGCGGCAAGCCGGCGTTCATGCTGGTGCCGGGCATCGACGTGCCGTTCCACTCCACGCTGCTGCGCAAGGGTGTGCCGGAGTTCCGCGACAAGCTTGACGCGCTGCTGCCGAAGCACATCGACTACCGTGGCCGTCTGGTGGGTCGTTACATTCCGAACCTGGTGGCCGTGCCGTTCGAGATGACCAAGGAATTCGCCGCGAAGATCCTCGAGGTCGTGCCGTCCGAGCGCATCAAGGCCGCGTTGGACGATCCGAAGGTGTGGGATTCCTACGCCGAGGACGACCAGAAGCTCGGCCGTCTGCTGCTCACCGAACTGCTGAGCTGGCAGTTCGCCTCCCCGGTGCGTTGGATCGAAACCCAGCGCTGCTGTTCGGTTCCGCCGAACAGGGCGCCTCGGCGTGGAGGAGTACGTCGAGGTGGGTCTCGGCAACGCTCCGACGCTCGCCAACCTCGGCGCCAAGACGCTGCGCCTGCCGCAGTTCGCCGGCCGTGACGTGACCGTCTACAACGTCGGCCGCGATGAAGGCCGCGTCTACATGACCGATTCCGATTCCCTCGTTGCCGACGACGATGCTGACGATTCCGCCGCAGCCGCTCCGGCAGAAGCTTCGGCTCCGTCCGCTGCCGCCGCAGCGCCTGCCGCGGTCGCCGCAGCACCTGCCGCGGTCGCCGCAGCACCCGTCGCCGCAGCCCCGGCTGTCGCCGCACCGGCCGCACCTGCCGGCGCTCCGTCCGCGCCGCAGTCGCGGATATTCCGTTCAACGCTTCCGACGCGATCGCCATGCTGCTGGCATATTCGGCGAGGTGCGTCCGGACCAGATCGGCGAATCCGACACCACCGACACCCTGACCAACGGCGTCTCCTCTCGCCGTAACCAGCTGCTCATGGACATCAGCTCCGAGCTGGGCGTGGCTTCCGTGGACGGCGCCGCCGAAGCGACCGTCAAGGCGCTGAGCGCGCTGGTCAACAAGGTCGCTCCGAACTACAAGGCGTTCGGTCCGGTGCTGTCCGACATCGTCCGCGACCGTGTGCGCGGCCTGTTCGGCGCCGCCGGCGTGAAGCTCGGCCAGATCACCAAGCGCGTGACCGACACCTGGCAGCTCGGCGAAGGCTGGGCCTCCCACGTGGTCGCAGCCCTTGTGCTGGAAACCCGCGAAGGCGCCAGCTCCCGCGGTGGCGACCTCGCCTCGCTGAGCACCGAAGCCGCTTTCCAACGCGGCCGCCGCCAACGCGCTGATCGACGCGGCCGTGCAGAAGGTCGCCTCCGACAAGGGCGTGGCCGTCGCCATGCCGAGCGCAGGTGGCGCAGCCGGCGGTGCCGTGGTCGATTCCGCAGCCCTGGACGCGTTCGCGGCCAAGGTGACCGGTGCCGATGGCGTGCTCGCCTCCACGGCGAAGTTCGTGCTGAACCAGCTGGGCGTCACCGCTCCGGTGGCCGACGACTCTGCCGACGAGAACGCCGCCGTGGTGGCCGCCGTCGAAGCCGAGCTCGGCTCCGACTGGCCGAAGCAGGTCGAGCCGCGCTTCGACGAGCGCAAGGCCATCCTGTTCGACGACCGTTGGGCATCCGCACGTGAGGACCTGTCCCGCGCCTACTACGACAACGACGCCTCCGCACTGGACGGCAGCTTCATCGGCCTGGGCAAGGCCGTCGCCGATGAAGCCGCATGGTATGCGGGCAAGACCGCTGACGCCGAGCTTGCCGCCGCGTTCAAGCGCGTGGCCGACGAGGCGCTCGAGCAGACGAACGATTCCGCCGAAGCAAGCCGCTTCGCAGGCGATATCGCCGTCGTGACCGGCGTTGCCCCGAACTCCATCGCCGCACAGGTCGTCAACGGCCTGCTGGCCGGCGGCGCGACCGTCGTGGCCACTTCGCACAGCTTCAGGCAGAGCGTGAAGGCATGGGCCAAGCAGACCTACCGCGAGCATGCGGCAGGCGACGCCAAGCTGTGGCTCGTTCCGGCGAACCTGTCCAGCTACCGTGACGTGGACGCTCTCGTGGCGTGGGTCGGCAACGTGCAGAAGAAGACCTCCGCGCGACCACCACGATCCTGAAGCCCGCCTACGAGCCGAGCCTGTTCTTCCCGTTCGCCGCTCCGCCGGTGCACGGCACGTTGGCCGATTCCGGCGAGCTGTTCGAATCGCAGGCGCGCCTCATGCTGTGGGGTGTGGAACGCGCGATCACCGGCTTCGCGAAGATCGGCGCCGACACCGACGTGCAGCACAAGCTGCATGTGATCCTGCCGGGCTCCCCGAACCGTGGCGTCTTCGGCGGCGACGGCGCGTACGGCGAGGTCAAGAGCGCCTTCGACGCGATCGTCAACCGCGCCCGCGCCGAAAAGGTGTGGTCCAGCCGCGTCACCTTCGCCCATCCGAAGATCGGCTGGGTGCGTGCACCGGCTGATGGGCGGCAACGATCCGCTGGTCGAAGTCGTGGAACGTCACGGCCTGAAGACCTACTCCACCGCCGAAATCGCGGTCAAGCTGCTCGAGCTGTCCACCAAGGAATCCCGCGAGCAGGCCGTCAAGGCCCCGCTCGACGTGGACCTGACCGGCGGCCTCGGCAGCGAGCCGATCAACATCAAGGCACTGCGCGCCGAAGCCATGGAGGACGCGGCCAAGGCCGCTGCCGCCGAAGCCGGCGATGAGGACAAGCAGGGCGATTGTGCCGCTGCGGCAACGCTGATCAAGGCGCTGCCGAGCCCGCGCGCCCGCGCAGGCGAAAGGTCGAATCTGAAGGATTGGCAGCACGTCACCGCCCGTCCGGAAGACGAGATCGTCATCGTCTCCATCGGCGAGCTGGGCCCGTGGGGCTCCGGCCGCACCCGTTTCGAAGCCGAACTCGGCATCCACTCCGACGGCAAGGTCGACCTGTCCGCCGGCGCGGTGCTCGAACTGGCATGGAATATGGGCCTGCTGACGTGGAACGACAGCCCCAAGCCGGCTGGTACGACACCGACGGCAACCTCGTGCCCGAAGAGGACATCGCCGAACGCTACCACGACGAGGTCGTGGCCCGCTCCGGCGTGCGTCCGTTCGAAGAGGGCATGGGCAACGATTACAAGGACGGTGCCGACGAGGAGGAGGCCGAGGTGTTCCTCGACCACGATGTGACCTTCTCCGTTCCGACCCGTGAAATCGCCGAGGAATACGTCAAGCTCGACGAAGCCCACACCAGCTACGCGGCCGACGCCGAATCCGGCGAGTGGAACGTCACCCGCCACGCCGGCTCCATGATCCGCGTGCCTCGCCGCGCGGCCATGACCCGCACCGTCGGCGGCCAGTTCCCGAAGGGCTTCGACCCGGTCAAGTGGGGCATTCCGGCCTCCATGGTCGGCGACGTGGACAAGATCGCCCTGTGGAACATCGTCACCACGGTCGACGCCTACCTGTCCGCAGGCTTCACCCCGGCCGAGATCCTCGAAGCCGTGCACCCGTCCATGGTGGCCTCCACGCAGGCACCGGCTTCGGCGGCATGGCCTCCATGAGGAAGCTGTACCTCGACCGGTTCCTCAACCACGAGATTCCGACCGACATCCTGCAGGAAGCCCTGCCGAACGTCGTCGCGGCCCACGTGATGCAGTCCTACATCGGCGGCTACGGCAACATGATCCAGCCGGTCTCCGCCTGCGCCACCGCCGCCGTCTCCCTTGAGGAAGGCGCCGACAAGATCGCCCTCGGCAAGGCCGACTTCGTGGTCACCGGCGCGATCGACGACATCGGCGTGGAATCCGTGATCGGCTTCGGCAACATGAACGCCACCGCCAACTCCGAGGAGATGTATGCCAAGGGCATCGACGCGCGCTTCTTCTCCCGTGCCACGACCGTCGTCGCGGCGGCTTCGTCGAATCGCAGGGCGGCGGCACCATCCTGCTGACGCGCGGTGACATCGCGCTGAAGCTCGGCCTGCCGGTCGCCGGCGTGGTCGGATTCGTCCACTCCTACGCCGACGGCGCGCACACCTCCATCCCGGCTCCGGGACTGGGCGCGCTCGCAGCGGGCATGGGAGGCAAGGACTCCAAGCTCGTGCAAGACCTCGCCAAGCTCGGCGTCACGCCGGACGACATCGCCGTGGTCTCCAAGCACGACACGTCCACCAACGCCAACGACCCGAACGAGTCCGAACTGCACAACACGCTGGCCCACGCCATCGGCCGCACCGACGGCAACCCGCTGTTCGTGATCTCGCAGAAGACGCTTACCGGCCACGCCAAGGGTGGTGCCTGCATCTTCCAGGTCAACGGTCTGACGCAGCTGTTCAAGTCCGGCGTGATTCCGGCGAACGCGGCGCTCGACTGCGTGGATCCGAAGCTCCAGCGCGACGACCACATGGTCTGGGTTAGGAAGCCCCTGCGCATCGGCGGTGGTGAGGACGAGTTCGGTCGCGAGACCGCTGGTCGCCCGGTCAAGGCCGGTCTGGCCACCTCGCTCGGCTTCGGACATGTTTCCGGCTTCGTGGCCCTGGTTCACCCCGGTGCCTTCGAGGCGGCCGTGGCCAAGGCCGATGGTGAGGCCGCACTGGAAGCTTGGCGTGAGCGTGCCAACGCCCGCCTGGCCGCCGGCCAGCGTCACCTTGAGGAAGGCATGATGGGTCGCGCCGCGCTCTACGAGCCGATCGACAACCGTCGCTTCTGCGAGGATCACCGTGGCTACGACCACCACGAGGTCGAAAAGGCGATGCTCCTCAACCCGGACGCCCGCCTCGGTGCCGACGGCTACTACGAGGCCTGATTCCTCTGGCTCCCCTCTTTGAGGGGAGCTCCCGCGAAGCGGGTGAGGGGAGTTTCCCCTGGAGCTTTCTCGCTGGCACAAACTCAGTGAGAGAAATATGCAGAACATACGAAAGCCCCTCCCTCGGAGTGGGCTTTCTGCGTTTCAAGGGGCTGATTTGGCATTCGCCGGAGGTCTACTTCCGTTTCAAGGGGCTGTTACCCAAAGTAGACAAAGGCGTAAAAACGGCGGAATGGCGTTGGCGTTATGCTGCGGATACTCGTGGTATGGAGGATGACCAGCCCCTTGAAACGGAAGTAGACCTCCGGAACGGTCAAAATCCGCCCCTCGAAACGGAGATAGACCTTCGGGGCGGGGCGCGGATGTTTTTGGACGGCTAGGCAGCCAGCCCAAGATGTTTGCGGTATTGCGCGAGGTCATCCAGCATAGTGAATCTTTTCCCCCTGAAATGGAAATCAGGCCCCAATTCTGATGAGGTGTAGAGATTACGCGCGAAGCGGTACACAATAGGAAGCATGAATACTTGTGGTTTGGGGCATGACGTGGTGGATGTGGCCGCATTCGCCGAACAGTTGGCGGAGCGGGGTCTCGCATGCGTGCGCTGTTCTCCGTGCGTGAGGTGCGGCAGGCATCCGACCGCGCGCGCCAGAAGAATGACGGGGAGGCCGTCCATCTGGCCGCCAAATGGGCGGGCAAGGAGGCGTTCCTCAAAGCCTGGTGCGATTATCTTGGCGATGCCCCCTATCCGTTCACGCTTGATAATTTCCCGTGGCCTGAAATCGAGATCTTGGACGATTCCCGTGGTGTGCCGCATGTGTCTCTGGGTAAGGGGACGGCGTCAGTCTTCCAAACTGATTACGCGAATTCGGCTGCCGGCGCTCGCTATTCCTCTGCTTATTCCTCTGCTTCCGATAACGGGCCTTATGCAGTGATGCAGGAGCGGCGGAATGCGCGTTCGGCGCAGCGCTCGACTATCGGTGCGGGGTCGATGCCGCATATCCATATTTCCCTGAGCCACGATGGTTCGATTGCCTCCGCGGTGGTGACGATTTCTGTGGAATAGCGCCCCGAGGCCCCCGAGTGCTACATGCTGTACAACGTCTCCATCATGGTTAACCTGTGGGGCGCGCTCACCAGCCGCGACGTGCGCCTGCTCAAGAACCAGATCGACAAGCTCGACTCGCTGCCCGAAAACTGCTGGTTCGTGATTCTGAACGCGATGGACGCCGACCTCCAACCATACGAGTCCCAGCTCATCCATTTGTGATTTCGACGGTTTCTAGCTCCCCTCTTTGAGGGGAGCTGTCGCCGTAGGCGACTGAGGGGAGTCCTCGGCAAAGCCGCAAATCAATCAACTAGATTGGCTGGTCCTGCTGCAGCCACACGCGTTGCATCCCCCGAAGAAATATGTATAATAACTCAAGTCGCCAAAAGCGACGCTTAACGCGGATGTAGCTCAATGGTAGAGCCTCAGTCTTCCAAACTGATTACGCGGGTTCGATTCCCGTCATCCGCTCCACTATATAGGTTTGTGGCTAGGGTACTACCCACAACATTGCCCGTAACACCACCGCCCGCAACAGAACACGGCCTTGGTGAGTCGTATGTTTGCGTTCACAGAAATTGCATGTAGTATGTCTCCGTGTATGCGTAGCGGTATGTGATACTGCACACATGCGGAGCAGTGGCATACTGACGGTCGTCAGTAACTCCGGCCCCCGCGCAGCGGCGGCAAATCCGCCTCAGTTCCCAGATGGTGGGACCGGCACGCCCCGTCGAGAAGAAAAGTGCGTTATCGCAGGGTGGATGACGAGGGTTGCCACTTTTCAAAAAATTCCAAAGGTTCTTTTCAGTGTCGGGTAAAAATTCCCTCTACCCGGGTGTACGCATTCGTGCTTTTTGCTTAATACCGTAACGCCTTATAAGCGTAACGCCGGGTTTTGGCGTACGTGATCGTAAGAGACAGGCAAGGTTATGAAGAGAATTGCAGAATGGTTCGCAGCGGTAGGGGCCGCGGCGGGCAGGAAAGGCAAACGGTTAGTGGCGATCGTTGCCGCCGTGGCGATGCTCGGTGGCGTCGCCGGTGTGAGCGCGACCGCCATGGCGGACGATGGGAATGCCTCCACGACACAATCGCAGACCACCGATGAGAAGGCGGCCGCCAGCGCGCCTGCTCCTCTTTCCACCGAGGGAACAAACGGCGTGCCGGATGATCCGACGTTGTCTGCTCCGGCCCGCGAGAAGACCGTTACCGCCAATGAAGACGGCACGTACACGGTGGCGTTGAACGTCACCGGTGCGAAGAGCGCGGGTACGGGCGAGATCGTGACGAACCAGCCACTCGACATCGTGCTGGTGTTGGATGTGTCCGGTTCGATGGCCGAAAAGATCGCTAGCGGTTGGAACCAGCCTACGAAGATTGACTCGCTCAAGACCGCGGTCAATAAATTCATCAATGCGACGGCTGCAGAGAACGCGAAGATTACCGACCAGAGCCAGCGGAACCGCATCGCCCTGGTGAAGTTCGCCGGCACCGAGAAGACCAGCGTCGGCAATGACTTTTACCGCGAAGGCTGGTCCTCCTACAACTACACGCAGATCGTCAGCAACCTGACGTACGACGTCTCCGGACTGACGAGCACGGTTAACGGCCTGAGCGCGTCCGGCGCGACCTCCGCCGACTACGCCTTCAACCGCGCCCAGGCGGCGCTAACGTATCAGCCTCGCGCCAACGCGAAGAAGGTCGTCATCTTCTTCACCGACGGCGAGCCGAACCACGGCAGCGGGTTTGACCCCACCGTCGCCGCCACCGCGGTGAACAAGGCGAAGAGCCTGAAGGACGCCGGGACGACCATCTACTCGATCGGCGTCGTCAGCGGTGCCAACCCCGGCGACACCTCGAGCAACCTGAACAAGTACATGCACGGCATCTCCAGCAACTACCCGGATGCCACTGCAACGAGCAGTGAGCATTTGTGGGGAAAGTCTTGGAACGCCAACCTCGGTGACCGCGCCGAGACCAGCAGCTACTACAAGGCCGCCACGGATGCCGGCCAGCTGAACAACATCTTCGAGTCCATTTATCAGGAGATCACCAAGACGGCTGAGTATGCGACGTGACGATTCACGACAGGCTGTCCAGCTGGGTCGTGAGCTCCGACAGCGCCTCCGAGAATGGAGAGCCCGCGGGCTTCACGTACACGAAGACCCGGAACGGCCAGATCACGGCGTGGGATGACGCCCCGGAGGCGACGGTTGCGGCTGATGGCACCGTGTCTTGGCCGGTCATGTCCAACGACGACACGCTTGAGGACGGCGTCACCTACACGGTGAGCTTCAATGTCAAGCCGACGCAGGCTGCGTTCGACGAGGCTGTTAAGAACCACAAGGACGATGCCAATGCCTCCGGCGACAACAACTTCTACACGAACGACAACTCCAGCGCCACTGTCGACTACAAGACCGTGGTGACCTCCTCGCAGGGCGGCACGACGACGAGCGATCCGCAGACCGCCGCCTACCTGCAGAAGCCGACCATCACCCTTCCGGTCTCCAAGATTACGGTGACGAAGACTTGGTCCGACGACAACGAGAATCACGCGAATGATTCCGTGCAGGTCCAGCTCAAGCAGGACGGCGAGGATTATGCCAACGGTTCAGCAACTCTGAATGCCGCCGGCAACTGGACTCACGAGTTCACGGTGCCTGCCGGCCCTGAGGGGCACACATACTCGGTTTCCGAGGTCAAGGTTGAAGGCTATGACTCCAAGGTTGATAAGACTGACCTCAAGCTACAAGGTTTGACCGCACAATCCGGTGCCTTCACGGTAACCAACACGCCTTCTTACGTGCCTTGCCCGCTTCGGATGTCAAGGTGACGAAGGTTGTGCAGGGACATGCTGCTAATTCGGACTTCGGCTTCAACCTGAAGTGCGTGGATAGCACGGATGCGAATGCTGGTAAGTGCGCTGACGTTACCGGCTTGGCCAACAATGGACTGACTACGACTGTGTCCAAGGACGAATTGACTGCTAGCGGCGCGAGCGCGACGGTTGGCTTCGGCAATGGGGACCTGAAGTTCAGGGTTCCGACCGGTGCTGACAATTTGGTCTACACGTTCGAGGCTTCGGAGGACACCGAAAAGCCTGCTGCCGGTTGGAAGTATGACAACGATAAGGTGACCGTCAAGGTCACGGTCTCCAGGACGGATGCCGTTGTCTCTTACGAGTACGGCGAGAACGATTCCGACCGAACGAATACGGAGTCGGCACAGTTCACGAACAAGTATGTGGCTATCTCCAGTCTGCCGCTGACCGGTGGCAAGTCTGCTCGTGACTGGCTGGTCTACGGCGGTGGCTGCTT
>ENA-OQAJ01000492-OQAJ01000492.1-human-gut-metagenome-genome-assembly--contig:-NODE-492-length-12287-cov-3.320559_pt1 | contig 12287 bp, 10 predicted proteins | sample MGYA00242736_ERZ504529 | MGnify/ENA primary metagenome ERZ504529 (study PRJEB26092, sample SAMD00036275) | human gut metagenome | host: Homo sapiens | study: EMG produced TPA metagenomics assembly of...
CTGAAAAACCAGGCACGTGAGGAGAAACGTGTGGAAGCCGGGATCGCCGGGAAATATTTTAACAGTGCTGTGATCTGCATGTTTATGGAGAGATGGGCGGAGCGGGAACGGCAGTGGACTCCGCTGGAAGTGGAACAGTATTCCCATCATTTTCGCCACAGGCTTTTGGAACGGACGGAAGAGCTCCTTGGAACAGAAAGCGAATTTACAGAAGTGATCTATCTTGGTGCAGGGATTTTCTGTTGTTTTCTGGATCTTTCCAGGGACTGCAGGACCTCGGCCATGCAGCAGAGGCTGACAGAAGTTGCGGCCATCTGTTACCGGCACTGCCAGGAGGACTTTTGTGATTTTGGAATCAGTGTCAGCAGTGTCTGCATGGGAGAGGAAGGAATCCGTCAGGCTTACCAGCAGGCCAGAGAAATGATGAAACTGCATTTTTATGAGAAAAAAGAGATCCTTTATTTTGAAGGCCGGAAGAAAGCGGACAGTGTTCTGCCGGAAAGTGCCGACAGACTGGAGGGACAGATTTCTGCCCTGAAAGCAGAAAAAGACAGAAAAAAGGCGGAAGAACTCTGGGAGCAGGTTCTTACAGAATGCCAGAACCGTTATACAGACGGAAGGCTTCTTGTACAGTGGCTTAAGAAACTGAACCAGACAGCAGGTCTTGAAAAAGATCCAATCTGGTATGAAGAAATCGAAGATTTTGAAGAATTCCGGGAAAAGGGAAATTCCTGTATTTCGGAACTTTTTTGCAGGAGGAGAGGATGTGGTTCCGGAGGGGATTTCTGCTGCTGTGAAAAAGGCGCTGGAGTTTATCCGGGAACATTATGAAGAGCAGATCAGCCTCCAGGATGCGGCAGATGCGGCGGAGGTGAATCCTGCCTATCTCAGTTATCTTTTCAAACAGGAGATGAAGATTGGTTTTTCCAATTATGTGCAGGAGCTTCGGATTGACTGTGCGAAGAAGCTTCTTTCCGGGACGAACTGCAGGGTGAAGGATGTGGCCCTGCGCTCCGGTTTCGGAGATTACCACTATTTTTCCAAGACATTTAAGAAGATCACAGGGATGAGCCTGCGGAGTACCGGAAGGGTTCCGGCATATCATAGGGTATAGCAGAGAAGAGGAGCAAGAACATGGGTGTTACCATAAGACAGATTGCAGAGGCTGCTGGTGTTTCCAGAGGAACCGTTGACAGAGCATTGAATAACAGAGGGCGTATCAGGCCGGAAGTGGCAGAACGGGTCCGGCAGATCGCGGAGGAGATGGGGTATAAACCGAATCAGCTGGGCCGTGCCCTGTCCATGAGTAGAAATAATATCAAGATTGGCGTGATCCTTCAGGGTGCGGAGACTCCTTTTATGAAGGAAGTCATGAAGGGTGTTGAGGAGGCCAGGGCGGAAGTCGATAATCTGGGCGGCACGGTGCTGATCCATACCATTGAGCATCAAAGTGCAGAGGATGTTCTTTTTGCCATGGAAAAAATGCGGCAGGAAGAAGTCAGCGGTATTGCGATGGTTCCTCTTGAAGCCGAAGAGGTGAAAAAAGAGATCGACCGGTTTGTGGAAGAGTATCATATTCCGGTGGTGACTTTTACTTCCGATGTGGAGGATACGAAGCGGCTTTGTTTTGTGGGGCAGAATGGTGTGCAGTGTGGACGGGCGGCTGCGGGGCTTATGGGAGAACTTACCGGGGGAAAGGGGAAAGTTGCCATTATCTCTGGTTACAGGACCAATACTTCTCTTAGCAGTCGTGTGTCGGGGTTTCGGTCTGAGATGAGGAAAAAGTATCCGGGGATTGAGATCATTGGGCCGGAGTATTGTTTTGAGGAGAATGTGCGGGCCAGAGAGGTTGCGGAGAAGATTTTTAAAGAGGTTCCGGATCTTGCGGGGATTTATCTTACTTCTCATGGTGAGGAGGGGGTATGCCGGGCCATTGCCGAGCTGGTAAGATGGGGCTGGTGAAGATGGTTGCCAATGATTTTATGGGGCGGAATTATGAATTGATGAGGAAAGGGTTTATTCATTTTCTGATCGGGCAGGATGCTAGGATTCAGGGTATGAGCCGGTGATGATTTTGTTTAGACTGCTGTTTAATGGGGAGGAACCGGATAGGGAGAAGTTGTTTACGGAGATATATATAAGAAAATGAGTATACGATTCCGGAGGGGAGACACTGAAATGGGGGGTGTCTCCTTTTTTGTGCGGATGGACGGACCGGGACGCCGTGGAAGGGGATGCTGTCTGGTCTGCGGGCTTCGTCGGGGGCTGGCTTCTAGGCGCCGGAATTCTGCTAAAACCGTTTTACAAAAAGTCCGAACTCGCGGCCTGCTGCCGCTCAGACAGCGGACTTTTGTAAAAAAACAACGCAGATTTCCGCCGCCCAAGAATCAGCTCCCCTCCTGCAGAAGCAGAGCCAGACAGCATCCCCTTCCACGGCTGGTGCATCCAGCGAGAAATAAGGTCGTTTGACGGATAGGTTGTGGGTCGTCAGCGCTTCGCTGGACGACTGCAAGGGCTGAGTTTGCGTTTGTCTGACGGGAGGGTGGCGGGCATCGGCGCTGCGCTGGATGTGGGTGGGTGAGTTTGGGGTGTCGTGAGGGATTGGGATAGAGGCTGTTTTGGATAGGGTGTGGTGTTTTTGTGTAATATTTAAATTTATTTTTGGAGTATTTTGGATTATAATTATAGAAAAAGATGGTTGGCCTGATTGGTTGCCTGATTGACTGATTGACTGGTTGATTGATATCCGGAGTTTTGGTGACTGTTTTGTGGGACTTGAGAGATGAGCTTCGGATGTGTGCTGATGTGGCTTGAGAGATGGGCTTCGGATGTGTGTTGATGAGGGGTGTGTGATGGGCTTCGGAGGTTTGTTGGTTTGGTTTTGAGGGTGGTCTTTTTTTGGAGGGCTGCCTGGGTTTGGAGGGAGTGGGTTGTATGTGTGATTATGTGGTTTTGCCGCTTTTGAATTCGTCTTTTGAGCCTGGGAGGGCTCGGGAGGTTGTTGAGGGGTTTGTGGATGTGGATTTGAGGAATATTGCGCGGGCTGAGCTTTTTTATTTTACGGGGCAGGCGGAGGAGTGTTGTGAGATCACGAGGGGGTATCTGTCCAGCAGGGTTATTGAGCTGAAGCTTTCGGCGTGTATTTTGTATGGGTATTCTAATCTGTCGCTGGGGAATGTGGCGGCGGCTAAGCGGGGGATGGAGGGGATCCAGTCCTGTGTGAAGATTGCTATGAAGAAGAAGGTTCCTAAGGATGTTTATGCGTCCTGTCTTCTGGCGGGGTATGTGGGGGCGGTTTTGCTTCATTTGCCTACGGATGGGATGCCTGCTTTTGGGGAGTACAGCAGGATGCTTCCTGAGGGGCTGAGGCTTTTTGCCACGTATGTGATGGCGCACCATACTTATCTTAACGGGGAGATATGGAGTGCTTATGGGATGGGGAAGGCTGCTTTGTTTATGGCGGAGAGGTCGTATCCGATCAGTATGACGTATATTCACTGTATGATGGCGGTGTGTGCGATCAACCGAAAGCATAAGCAGGAGGCGCAGGAGGAGATGCTCCGGAGCTGGGAGCTGGCGAAGATGGATGGGTTTCTGGAGCCTTTTATTGAGCATCATGGGCTTTTGCGGGGGCTGATCGAGGCATGTATCCGGAACCGGGATCCGGAGGCGTATCAGCGGATCACGAAAGGGGTGCTTTCTTTCAGCAGGGGCTGGATGGCGCTTCATAATCCGGAAAACCGGAGAAAGGTTACAGGGGAGCTGTCGACGATGGAGTTTTCTATTGCCATGCTGGCAAGTGGGGGATGGACCAATAAGGAGATCGGAGAGCATCTGGGGATTTCCATTAATACTGTTAAGCATTACCTTACGGATATCTTTTGCAAGCTGAATGTCAAGAAGCGGGATGAGCTGAAGAAATTCATGTTAAAATAGTGACAGAGGCACTTTTTTTTTTGAAAAAACGTGCCTTACAAAACAACTGGTAGTGTTGTATAATAAATACCACAAATAGTCAGATTTTATTGGGAAATCAGACGAAAAGAACCAGTGAACGAGTAAGTTAAGAAGGAGGAGTTGAAGACTGATTCTCGATAGCATCTGATAATGTCAATATCCTTACCAAAAATGCCTGGTATATTGATATTACAATCACATAAGGGTAAAATATTGAAAAGGTGTAACCTGTTTACTCACCGGCTAAAAACATGAAGCTTTTTTAAGAGAAAGGAATATAAACAGAAGTAAAGTAATAAGAAATACAGTACACGTTAATGCACACATAGGAAAGCGGGAAAGGTATGAAAAAATTAAGGAATAATAAGATCAGAAAACTCCTGGCATTTATGGTGGCTTTGGCGTTGATGGTATCCTGTATGCCGAGTGCATATACGATCTCCGCGAGTGAGGCGTTCGGAGATGGAACGGAGGATATATTTACAGATGGCGAAATTACATCTGAACCAGCGGCCGAAGAATCGACACCGGATGTAAGCAGCGCTGACCAGGAGGAAACGGAACAGGCGCAGCAATCGACGCTTACATATGAAAATGATTCTGTTAAAGTAACAGCAGAGGCACTGGAGGACGGAGCTCTTCCGCAGAATACAGCATTGAAGGCTGACAGCGTAAACGAGAATTCATCCGTATCTTATGATACAGTTTCTCAGAAGCTTTCAGCAGCAACTACAGACAAGGGCAGCAGCCTGAGAGGTTTTTTTGCGTATGATGTGTATTTTGCTGATGGCGACGGAAACAGAGTCGAGCCGAACGGCAGAGTCAGAGTAACTTTTGAGTACAAGACACCGGCAGCACCGGAGCTTACCGATGCAGCCAGCACGAGTGTAACCGTTGAGAAGCTTCATTATAACAACAGTACCGGTGATACTGATGTTAACACCTTACAGGCCAACGAGGATCTGAAGGTTCTGAATGTCAACGAGGGCAAACAGATCCAGACACTTCAGGTTGAGACTGGCAACGCAGCTGTTTTTGCCGTTATGTGGGATTCTCCTGAGACACCGGCAGCAGAGAATCCGGAGGTAACTCCTGAGGCAGAGCCTTCTGAGGAGCCGGCGGAGAATCCGGATGCTGAACCTACCGAAGCGCCGGCAGAGAATCCGGATGTGGTGGAAGAACCGGCAGAGGATATTGCGAGCCCGGATGAGGTTCCGGCAGCAGATGAGAATGGTGAGACAAGCCTGATCGAGGTTCTGGGAGACGATACGAATCTTCGTGTCAGCCCATCTATCGAGGCAGAGGTTCTGGCAACTGTAAACGCAGGAACACAGCTCACACTTCTGGATACCGTAACAGCAGAGGACGGAGCAACCTGGTACAAGGTTTCCTGGGAAGGAACCGAGGCTTACATAAGAAGTGATATGGCACAGGTTGTTGACAGCAGTGATGAGGCAGAAGAGCCTGAGGATGTTCAGGAAGAAGAAATTCAGCCTGAGATCACCAGATATGATTACAAGAGTGACGAAGTCAATGTCAAGGTTACTCTTACCAATCCGGCAGACCTTCCGGACAACGCAGAGCTTTCCGTAACACCGGTAGAGCTCAGCCAGAAAGCCGAAGACCAGATCACCGAAGAAGCGATCAAAGAAAAGAAAGCCATCGAGAAGATCCACGCCTACGATATCAAATTCCTGGTAGACGGCGAAGAGATTCAGCCAGGTGCTTCAGTGAAGGTATCTGTATCTCTGAATGATGAGAGGAAGATCAAGGATGCAGACGTATACCATGTAGACGCAGAAGACAACGTTGAGAACATGGACGGAAGCGTTGATAAGAATGGTAATGTTGAGTTTGAAACTACGCATTTTTCTACGTATGTAATTGTGCAGAGAGGCGGAGAAAATGTTAAAGTAATAATTCGGCATCTGGATAATACGACTAGTAAGGAGATTTATTCAGCTGATGAGAGAACAATCTTAGTTGGCGGAAAGATAAATGATTATACCAAGGCAAAGAACTGGGAGGTTTCAAAAGTAAAAGTAAACGATGCTGAAGTTGATAAGGACAAAAAGATTGAAGTTGCACAGGATAGTACGATAGAAGTGTATTATACACCAAAGCATAATGATAACTTCCAGGGACCGACATCTTTCTATGATTATACAGTTAAGGCTGGTGAAGGTTACGACGAGAATACTGGAAAGTGGACACAGTATTCATTTAATATGTTAGGAGATGCTGCAAAGGGTGATAATGGTAATCAGAAAATAACATCAGGTAAAATGGATCACAATTATGATTCTTATAAATATAATTTTACAGTTGATTCTGGTTATGATGAACACGAAAACAAAATTGAAGCCGAAGTAAATAATTATAAGGAAAATGTCAAAAGGATAGGAGGATTATTAAAAGAGGTAGAGGACAATGGAAAGGGAGCAGTAAAATTCAATTACCCCGAGCCAGGATTTTTTGTAGATCAAGATGCAACTGCCACGATTAATAATAATGAAACTTATTTAAGAAGAGTCATTAAGGATTACAAACTAGTTTTTGATCAGAACGGAGATTCTTATAAACTTACAAAAGTAATTGATAAGAATGGAGATCAGCGTGCAACAGCAGGAAGTAATTTCTTCCCATTGGACGGAGTACCCAGAAGTGAAAAGAGTGATGATGGTAATCACAATTACTTTTTTGGAATTGAGATATGATGTAACTTTTAAAATTGGAGATTACGTAGGTCCATTAAATTATACCTTTACAGGTGATGATGATTTATGGGTTGTTTTGGATGGAAAAAAATTGTAATCGATTTAGGTGGAATTCATCAGGCAGCTAAAAAGGAAGTAAATCTATGGGATTATGTTAAACATAAGGATGAAAACGAGCATACCCTGACTATTCTGTATATGGAACGAGGTGCGTATGAATCAAACTGCCAGATGGAATTTACCCTTCCTTCCGCGCGTATTTCTGAAGTTACGAATGTACCTACAACAGATCTTGTATTAAAAAAAGTAAATAAAAGCCAGGATGCGTTAAGTGGTGCTCGATTTACTCTTGTAAATTCAGAAACCAATGAATCACAGACTGCTACATCCGTAGATGAAACAGGACTTGTTAATTTTACAAGATTAAGACCTGGAACATATACATTAACAGAGGATATTGCACCTGAGGGCTATGAAGCATCAAATGAATCTTGGATTGTAAAGGTTACGTTATCTGAGGATAATAAAAGCAGTGGCAACTCTTTATAAAGCAGATGGCAAGACAAAGATAGAAAAAAATACAGATTCGTTGTATCATATTATGAATTACACACAGGAGGAGATTATTAAAGCCAGTATGGATTACAGTAAGACTGCAACTGTAAACGACTGGGATAAGAGAACTTATGACATCAATATTACGGCAGCATCTACAAGTACAAGTACAATAACCACTACTGAAAAAGCAGTAGCGGATATTATGTTGGTATTGGATGTATCTGGTTCTATGGATAAAACAACTGTTTCATATAGTTATGTTGCAGAAAATACAACTGATGGTAGAGCTGGATTAAATACAGGCACACTTTACTATGTGAAAAAAGATGAATCCTATGTGAAATTGCAATATTATAATAACTACTACGGGAGAACGGGTTGGTATATTGGTGATGATCGGTGGTCGCAAACTAAAGCAGATGATTCAACTTATAATGGATGCAAAATATATCTGAAAAAACAGAAAAGAAACTTACAGCATTACAAAATGCGGTAAAACAGTTTATAACAGATACAGCGAATAAATCACCAGATAGTAAAATTGGTATTACAGCATTTAGTAGTGCTGGATATGGTAGCCATGGAAAAACTGAAGATTTACAGAAAGCGGGAGATAATAAAGAAAACCTGACAAGGTTTGTAGATTCTTTAGTAGCAAATGGAGGAACAGATCCATATGTAGGTCTTAAAAAATGCAAAAAAGTAAATTGGATGCAGCTACAATGAGCGGGGATACAAAACCTAAGTATGTATTATTGTTTACTGATGGTGAACCAACAGGATCTGGTAATAGTTGGGACACTACTGCGCAGCAGAATGCAGAAAACATTACAAATGGTACTGAAAGTATAAAAGGTATAAAGCAAGAAGGATATACTGTATATACAATTGGGTTTGGACTTCGAGATAAAGCAAAGGCATTTCTTGAAGGTGGAACATATGGCAGGACTACTTATCCAGGAATTGCATCTAAAAACTGTGCATTTAATGCTGAAAATGCAACGCAGCTGGGAGACATATTCAAAGATATTCAGAATACGATCACTCAGGACATTTCCATTACAGGAGCAACAATCACAGATATTATTGATCCGAGGTTTGAACTTCTGAAAGATGATGGAACGTTATATACACAGGATGACTTGAATAATGGTGTTGAAGTAAATGGTGGTACGGTATCTCTGGTAAAAGAAAATTATCAGATCCAGTGGACAGATCAGACAATACCAAACAAGAAAAATGGCGAATGGAACAAAACAATTAAAGTAAAAGCCAAAGACAATTTCGTTGGTGGAAACAATGTCACAACCAACGTATCTCCGGGATCCAAGATTTCTACAGGATATGGTGATGTTGAGTTGCCACAGCCGACAGTTAATGTTAAAGTTAACTTAGTAGTCAAGGACAAAGACGTTTGGATTTACAAAGGTGATACAGTACCGACAGATGAGACAATTCTGAATCAGTTGTTTAATGAGTCAGAAACATCTTATTCAAAAGGTACAATAAGTGCCGCCGATGCGAAAGATCATATTACTCTGCAGTGGAAAGATGGAACTCAAACCAATATCAGTAAAGAGAATATGGCAACAACACCGGATGATGATACAGAGTATTATCTGGAAGTAACTTATGATTCAAAGACGACATCAACGGATGAGAGTAAAACGAACACCACCACAAGTGATGGGGAACAGCATGTCGTAGGAGCTGCTGAGAAGGCTTATAATCCAGATAATAGCAACAATCCATATGGTATTTATAAGATTCATGTCATCAAAGGTCAGATTCAGATCACAAAGAATGTAACGGAAACATCTGACACAGATAGAACATTTACATTTAATGTGAATGCGAAGAATGGTCAGAATGTTTCAGACAGCCAGGTAAATGTAATAGTTCCGGCTGGTGAAACAAGCGGAACAGTTACGCTGCCGGATCTTCCAAGAGGAGAGTATACGGTAACAGAAGACAATGCAGATGGATATTTCATTCAGGCATTCGATATTGTTACAGGTGATGGCCAGACAGATTGTGAAAACGTTAAATCAGATGCAGATAAATCACTTAAGTTTACACTTGGTAATGATGTAAAAAAAGCAAATGTTATTACAACAGATTACACGTATACATCTGGTGGTGTAAAAGGTGTTGCATCTTACACAAACGAAGCAGTAATCAGTCTGGATCTGAAGAAAACAGATACAGATAATCATTCTTTAACAGGTGCTAAATTCAAATTAGAGATGAAAGATGGTGACATCTGGAAATCTCTTGAGAATGACATGGAAGTAAAGAATGGTACTTCAGAGATTGAACTGAATAATCTGAAGTCAGGTATCTACAAGCTGACAGAAACAACTGCTCCAAAAGGATATTCATTATTAGGCAGCAGTATCTGCTTCAAAGTTGCAACAGGAAGTGTAACACTTGTTGACGAAAATGGCGATCCGGCACAGAAAAGTAATATGTGGTCACTGGAGAATAAAGTTTTAACAATCAAAAATGCTAAACTTTATTCCTTGCCAGAATCCGGTGGTCCGGGAACTTATGGATTTACGATCAGTGGTGTAGCGATTCTTGCAACTGCACTCCTGTTGTTTATAAATAATAAACGAAGGGAGGAAGAAGCAAAGAGATCGTAACACATTAATTGTAAATGGCCGATGAAGGGCGAAAAAGAAAAATGCAGAGAAAGAAAGGAGCAAACCTTATGAAAAATTTATTTAAAAAGATTGGTGCATTATTAGTGGCAGCGATTATGGTGCTGGCAATGGCATCTACCGCGTTCGCGGATGGACCTACTGCAACAATTACAGTAAATAATGCCGACAAGGCAACTTTAACTTATGCACAGGTTATTAGAGCAGATCAGACAACGAGAACAGGTTGGGCTTTTGTAAATGATGATGTGAAAAATGCATATATTGAGGCATATGGAGTGGCTGATGATGATGCACAGGCAGCAATTGAGGCATTAATTGCAAATACGGATGCTGAGAAATTAGGAAAAGCTCAGGCATTAGCAGCAGGAAAAGTTTCTTTTGTAAAGATGAGTAATCCACAGACAGTCAGTGAAGCAGGTGTGTACTTAGTAAAGGCAACAGAAGTAGGATATACCTATAATATTATGTCTGCATATGTTGGATTTGGTGAAGCTCCGAATTTAACAAATGCAATTGTAAACGCAAAGAAAACACCTATTCAGGTAAACAAGAAAGTTCTTGATACTGACAATGTAACAAAAACAGGAGATATCCTTACTTACACAGTAAGCACAAATGTACCATACATCAATCCTACAGATACAGATAAATCTTTCTGGGCATATGATGAACTGACAGGTGCTGAATATGTAAATACAGACCAGGCAACAATCACATTAAATGGAGCGGATGTAACAAAGTCTTATCCAATTAGCTTTGATAGCGTAAATAATAAATTCAGCGTTAATTTAAGTGCCATGATTAATGATGCAAACAGCCATGCTGGAGAACCGGTAGTAATTACTTATCAGGTAAAAGTTACATCAGAAAATGACACCATCACCAATACAGCAACAGCCGGACATAAAGATGGTAATGAGTATGGAAGCAAAGAAAGTAAAACTTATGAAGGTAACATCACATTAACAAAATATGGTGAGAACAATGTTACACTTGCAAACGCAGGATTTGAAGTAAGAAAAGATGGTGCAGCAGATGCATTAACATTTGTAAAACTTTCTGATGGCGTATATAAATATGTTCCAGATAATACTGAAGGTGCTGTGACAGAAGTTGTAACAGATGCAAATGGTAAGGTTAAAGTACAGGGACTTGATGCTGGAACATATAAATTTAAAGAGGTTACAGCACCACAGGGATATTCTGTAAATACAACTGACGTTAGTGCAACACTGGAAGTTGCTGAGGACGATAATGGAATTGCAAGTGACGTTCTTACACAGACAACTAGTATGAATGATACCAAGCTTGGATCTCTTCCATCCACAGGTGGAATGGGAACATACCTCTTCACTATCATCGGTGTTGTAGTTATGGCTGGTGCTGCTGGCGCATTCTTCATGAGCCGCAGAAGAGGATCTGAGGAGTAATCCTTCACAGATCGATTGGTCGAGTTTTTTTCAAAATATTTATAAGCAACAGAACCAAAGTAATCATTAAGTAAATCAGTTACCGCCCGGCCTCTTCGGAGGCCGGGACTGGTAATACAACAGTATGGAGAAACCTATGAGAAAGAATAGAAAAGAAAAATTATATTGGACTTGGGTTGCTGTTTCTGATAGGATTGTCCATACTGCTGTATCCGATGGTCAGCGATGTCTGGAATAAGCACAGGGATAATCTTCTGATCAGTAAATATAGCAGCAGTGTTTCTTCGAATAATAATTCGGAGGAACTTGACAGCATGTGGAAGGCAGCAGAGGAATATAACGAGCAGATCAAACAGGAAAGCGTGCCGGATGCTTTTTCTGTGAGGGATGGAGAGACAGACAGTACATATGAGTCACTTCTGAATCTGAATGGTGATGGAATGATGGGATATATAGAGATCCCTGTGATCGATGTAAAGATCCCGATCTATCATTACACAACAGATGAAACACTGGAGAAGGGCGCGGGACATTTGTTTGGCAGCAGTCTTCCAGTTGGCGGTGAAAGTACACATGCGATTCTTTCCGCACACAGGGGACTTCCCAGTGCAAAGCTGTTTACAGATCTGAATCTTGTTGAAAAGGGAGATGTTTTTTACCTGCATATTCTGGATAAGACGCTTGCTTATGAGGTGGATCAGATCCAGACGGTTCTTCCGGAGGAGACCGATTCGCTGGCAATCACAGAAGGTAAGGATTATGTGACACTTGTTACGTGTACACCATATGCGGTAAACACGCACAGAATCCTTGTAAGAGGACACAGAACAACTGTAAAAGCTGCGAAAGAAGCGCAGAAGACAGAGAAGAAAGCTACCGGAGTTTCCAATCCGACACTTCCGATGCTGATCCTTTGTGTTGTGATCGGTTTTGCGATCGCAGGTGTGCTGGTAGCAGTT
>ENA-OQAJ01000493-OQAJ01000493.1-human-gut-metagenome-genome-assembly--contig:-NODE-493-length-12251-cov-1.864814_pt1 | contig 12251 bp, 22 predicted proteins | sample MGYA00242736_ERZ504529 | MGnify/ENA primary metagenome ERZ504529 (study PRJEB26092, sample SAMD00036275) | human gut metagenome | host: Homo sapiens | study: EMG produced TPA metagenomics assembly of...
GAGAAGTGGAAAATAAGAATAGCTTTTGGAAAGACAGCGTAAACTTTCATGCTTTCGACCACATTTGTTGCATGAGTTATACATATCGACCTGCCATAATTAAGGATTCTATTTTATATTTCAGTCAATCATTATTAAAATATCCCCGTAAAAAAGATGAATGGGATAAAATACCCATATTTGCTTATGCAGACCTTCATAAAAAAAAACTAGGGTGGACAGAACTACGATACCCATCTATTTTTAACAAAGATGAGATAGACTACATTCTGTATGACCCTGAAATCAGTTACACATATACAGGTAAAGAAGTTGTTGTTTCACTGGGACAATATGACAGCATATTTGTATCTTCTGATTTCAAACATAAAAAAGCGTATAATGCTAAAAGCCATTATCTGCCCCACGTGCGTCCAGTCTCCCAAAATTTACAAATTGATTTATTCAAAACCATAACATGACAGAGGATTACAGCCCCATTACCACCCACTTGATGTATGATAAATACCGAAAAGTATTCTATCGGTTTGCCTTAATGCCGGATGATAATATAAAACCATTCTCCAACAATCCGCATCAAAGTTTCTCCATCATCATTCTAAACAAAGACTATGAAATTAATTGGTGAAACAAAATTTCCCGGCAACAACCTATGCCCATCACTTGTGCTTCGTAGGTAAAAAAGGCCTGTATATTTCAGAGAATAATGAAAACAACCCTCAGTTGATGAAAACAAGCTAGTGTTCAGGTGATTTCACACTTCAAGGCCGGAAAAAATGAAGAAAAAGAACTACTCAATCATTCTATGTGGAGGACTGTTCCTGGCAAGCTGTATGTCCAATAATGACAAATGCCTTCAAAAACTGTTTGATGAAGTCGGAGTTGAGAAATCACAAATCCACAATGCCACCCACCTTGTTACCATATTGGGTAATGGTTGCAAAGGATGCATACACAAAGCTCTGTCAGAAATACATAACTCGACCGATACTATTTATATAATTGCATGTAAAAGTAAAAAGACTTTCAATTTAATTGCCAATAAAAATATAGATGACTACTCCAATGTATACCTAGACACTAAATCCATATTAGTGGAATTGGATATGGCTAAAAACACACCTAGAGTCTACCTTTTAAATAATGGTAAATATGTGTCGCACTCTTTTTATGGAAATGAATCTCCCAGCGAAGAAGCGAACACCACCATTACATTCAACACAAATGAGATAGATTTAGGCAAAATCAGCCGCACGGAAAAGGCAAAAATCAAATTCACAATATGGAATACAGGGAAGAACATAGTAAGAATCAGTCATATAGATCTTTCATGCGAATGTTTGAATATTGAAAATGAAATTACTGAAATAAATCCGGGAGACAGCACTTGTCTGAATATCATTTTCCATCCCGATGACATAGGAAAGTTTCAAAGAGAAATTTTTATTATATGGTAATTTTGACTCATCTCCCAAACTTTTAACCATTACAGGAGAATGCTTTTAATAAAATAATACAATCTCGCTATAAATAACGTCCTAGCTATTTATAGCGAGTATATCATCTATGGCTACCCTTTTGAAAGTTCCTCCAATGTTTTTTCCTCGTACCTGCAAATCGCCTCCTTATAATCCTCGGAAATCAATTTCGGTTCTTTGGTAGCCAGGTCATAACCTACCATCACCGTGCGGCACTCACACTTCACCTCATGGGTATCCGTAGTCACGGCACGCTGCAACAAAGTAAAACTCTTATGCCCCAAATGTACCACAGCCGTTTCTATCACCAGATGATCCGAGAAAAATACCGGCATAAAGAAGTTTGCATTGATATTGGCCACCACAATAGCCAGCTTACTCCAGTCGGCACTGCCAAATACATCTTTTATATAAGTAGTCTTTGCCAAATCATACAAAGAAAAGTAAACCGAATTGTTCATATGACCAAACTGGTCCACATCGCTGAATCGTATCTGCACCGGCATAGTATGCCTGAATTTTATATCCTCTGCCATAGTTAAGCTTATTAAAATCGTTCAAATATAACACTTTTCTCAATAATTGAACCCTAAATGACAGATTATTCTTAATTTTGCTGCGAAATAAATGAATATGTAATTTTAATAACAATATAAACATGGATAAGAAGTATAGCAGGGAGACCTTATGCGTACAGGCAGGCTGGACTCCGAAAAAAGGCGAACCGCGCGTTTTGCCTATTTATCAAAGTACCACATTCAAGTATGACACCAGCGAACAGATGGCGCGTCTGTTCGATCTGGAAGATTCGGGATATTTCTATACACGCTTGCAAAACCCCACCAATGACGCCGTCGCCGCAAAAATCGCAGCATTGGAAGGTGGTGTGGGTGCTATGCTGACCTCGTCCGGCCAGGCTGCCAACTTCTATGCCATTTTCAATATCTGTCAGGCAGGCGACCACTTCGTATGCTCGTCTACCATCTACGGAGGTACATTCAATCTGTTTGGCGTCACGCTGAAAAAAACTGGGCATCGAGTGTACCTTCATTGACGCCAATGCATCCGAAGAGGAAATAGACCAAGCTTTCCGCCCGAATACCAAAGCGTTGTTCGGCGAAACCATCTCCAATCCGAGCATCGATGTGCTGGACATCGAAAAGTTCGCACGCATCGCACACAAGCACGGTGTGCCTTTGATTGTGGACAACACCTTCGCCACTCCCATCAACTGCCGCCCGTTTGAATGGGGAGCGGATATCGTCACCCATTCTACAACCAAATACATGGACGGTCATGCCACCAGTGTAGGAGGCGCCATTGTGGACAGCGGCAACTTTGACTGGGAAGCCCATGCGGACAAATTCCCCGGTCTGACCCAGCCCGACGAGTCTTATCACGGACTGACTTATACCAAAGCGTTCGGCAAAATGGCTTACATGACGAAAGCAACCGCCCAACTGATGCGTGACCTGGGCTCCATCCAGTCTCCACAGAATTCCTTCTTACTGAATCTGGGATTGGAAACCTTGCATCTGCGTGTTCCCCGTCATTGCGAAAACGCACAGAAGGTGGCCGAATGGCTGGAAGCCAACCCAAAAGTGAAATGGGTGAACTATTGCGGACTGAAAAGCAGCAAATACTATGATCTGGCACAGAAATATATGCCAAACGGCTCGTGCGGTGTCATCGCTTTCGGCTTGAACGGAACCCGTGAGGAAGCGATAGAATTTATGGACAGGCTGAAATTCATCTGCATCGTAACCCATGTGGCCGACGCACGTACCTGCGTACTGCATCCCGCCAGCCATACTCACCGCCAGCTCACCGACGAGCAGTTGCGCGAAGCGGGAGTCGCTCCGGACCTGATCCGTTTGTCGGTAGGTATTGAGAATGTAAGCGACATCATTGCCGATATTGAACAAGCTTTACAATAAGGCGAAGCGGATGAAAAGAATCATTATCATTGGCGCCACTTCCGGCATCGGACTGGAAGTGGCGCGATGCTATCTGAAAGACGGCTGGCAAGTAGGCGTGGCAGGACGTAGAGAAGAAGAACTGGAAAAATCCGGTTATCCGCGCCCGGACAGGTATGTACTCAGACAATAGATGTCACCCGTGAGGACGCCCCTTTCTCATTGGAGCAACTGATTACTAAAATGGGAGGTATGGATGTGTTCTTGCTCAGCTCGGGCATAGGCAAACAAAATCTTTCACTTCAACCCGATATAGAATTACAAACCGCCGCCACCAATGTTTCGGGATTCATACGGATGGTCAATGCCGCCTATCACTATTTCGAACAGCAAGGCAAAGGACATATAGCGGTGATCAGTTCCATAGCAGGCACCAAGGGACTGGGATCCGCCCCTGCCTATTCAGCGACCAAACGGTTTCAAAACACCTATCTGGATGCTTTGGACCAATTGGCGCACATGAACAAGCTACACATTCCTTCACCGACATCCGTCCCGGATTTGTCGCCACCCCTCTGTTGAAAGATGACAAATACCCGCTGCTGATGCATGCTCCCTACGTGGCATCACAAATTGTAAGAGCCATCTCCCGAAGGAAAAGAGTAGCTGTCATAGACCGGCGTTATCAGATGCTGGTGTTTTTCTGGAAACTGATTCCCGGATGGCTATGGGTGAGGCTGCCCGTGCGGAACCAATAATCCTCCAACCCATATCATTTCATAAGAAAGCCTCTTGTTCTCATCCTGAACTTGTGAAAGATTTGTAAACAAGGCAAGGGTTTCTTCATTCCCCCCTGGAATTACCTGAATGAAAGGAATCGGTCAAGGGAACCGGCACAGCCTGTGCTCATGCTGATGAAAGATCAAACAGGCTATTGAATGATGCTTTCTTTGTAAAGCGGAACCACTTTACAAACATAGAAACTTAAAAAAATTCTTTGCCCTTTGTAACAACTTTCCCGCTTCCCCCGTCTATCTCATTGAAAGTGCTTTCAAAAACAAATTCAGTTATGAACAAAAACAAAATAAAACCATGAAAAAGTTTGTATTTACTCTATTGCTAGTCTTCGTCTGCCATCTGGGATACGCCCAAAGCATCAACGGTCTTTTCAATGAATTCGGCAGCGAAAAAAAAATGCCGATTGTGTCAAAGTATCTTCTTTCATGATGTCTCTTGGAAAAAATGTTCGCCGGACACGATGAAGACGCTGAGATAATAAGAAAAATAAAGTCAATAAAAGTACTGGACTTGGAATCCTGTACCCAAAGCGTAAAAGAACGGTTCAGTAAGAAAGTGAACAGGCTGAGTCTGAAGGGATACGATGAGCTGATGCGTGTAAACGATGAAGGCGAGAAAGTCCGCGTGCTGATGAAAGCCAAAAAGGAAACTATCCGCGAACTGCTATTCGTATGCACGGGAAAAGAGGATTGTACGCTGGTACAGATAAACGGAAAATTCACAAAGGAAGATATAGACAAATTAGTAAATCAGGAAACAAAGAAGAAGCATGGACGCCGCTGAGTTTAAACAACAATTCCTGCCTTACCACCGCAAACTCTACCGGACAGCCTTCCGGCTGACAGAAAACCCTCAGGAGGCGGAAGATATGGTGCAGGAGGCGTATCTGAAATTGTGGAACAAGCGCGATGAGCTGGCGGGCGTGCTGAACACCGAAGCCTACTGCGTCACCCTTGTCAAGAACCTGTGCTACGACGCCCTCCGCAGGAGCCGGCCCGATGAAGACGGACATGCACCCGAAGAGCTGAACCTCCCTACGGACACCAACATAGCGCGGGAAGTGGAACAACGGGATGAGGTGAACCAGGTATGCCGGCTCATCGGCAGACTGCCAGAGCAACAAAAGCGGGTGATTCTGCTCCGTGATGTCAATGACTGCTCCTTTGAGGAGATAGAGCAAGCCACAGGACTGAATGCCATCAACATACGTGTGTTGCTGAGCCGCGCCCGCAAAAAGATACGTGAACAATATAATGCAATAATGAACTATGAAAGTAAATGAAATAGAAAGACTATTGGCCCGGTATTACGATGGAGAAACCAGCGATACCGAAGAAAAGGAACTGAAAACGCTTTTTTACCGAAGAGGACGTTCCGGCTCATTTACTTGCCGAGAAGGAAATCTTCATGCAACTGGCAGCACATCCCGCTCCCGAAATACCGGAAGGCCTGGAAAGCAGGCTGAGCCGCAAGATAGACGAATGGGATACAGGCGAAAGACGCACGCTGAAAATAAAAAAACATATACGGGCCCTCCGCTTGCAATGGATAGGAAGCATAGCCGCCAGCCTGCTCATCCTGCTCTCCGTAGGACTGTACCTATACAAGCCCTATCCGGCACCGCAAGATACCTGCGCCACCCCCGAAGAAGCATACGCACAGGCCCAGAAGGCACTTATCATGCTTTCCAGCAGCCTGAATAAAGGAATAGAAAAGGTGGAATCGGTGCAGGAAGCCACCGGAAAAATTCAAGAGAACGTAAACGAACAATTAAACCGATTAAATAACATAAAACAATGAAACGTACATATATCATTACCTTATTGCTCTCTCTGTGCTCACTGTTCACCTACGCACAGGACAGTTTTTTCGACAAGTTCGCTGATAGTGGAAGGGGTAACCTCTGTCTATATCTCAAAAGCCATGCTCAGCCTGATGCCCAACATGAAAACGGAAGGGGTAAATATAGGCGAAGTAGCCTCCAAACTGGATAACATCCAGATTCTAAGTTGTGAAAAACCCGACATTATCGCCAAGCTGAAAAAAGAGACAGCTTTCATCAGTCCCAAGAACGGCTACGAGGAACTGATGCGCATAAACGATGAAGGCGAAAAAGACCATCATTTATCTGAAACGGAACAAAAAACAAAGAAAAGGAATTTGTATTGATGAGTCAGGAAAAAAATGAATTTACCATCATCGCCATCACAGGAAATCTGACCCTGCAAGAGATACAAGGCATCATCAACAAGGAGTAACTCCACACATCCCCCACCCTAAGGCCTTTCCTCCCGCCTGCTAAGGTCTGAAGAAAGGATATATACTATCTCCATAGCACTATGGAGTTATCTCCAAAGCTTGCGGAGTTAACTCCAAAGGCTATGGAGATAACTCCGCAGGTTTGGAGATAGTAACCGGACGGCCTGAAAGGCTTAACAATAGGGCTGCGAACGCTTACGTTGTCTCCGGCAAAGGGTTATCCGCCCGCAGAGACCCTGCCAGTCAAGGAACTTATTTCTTTATCCGTTTTTGGGTAGGCAAAGTAAACTCATGCGCTTCGGTCACCGCCCCGTTGCTCTCTGTTGCAAAAACACGGAATTGCGCCTGGCCTGTTTTCAACTTCCTGCCTCCACGAATGGTGGCCGTGTACCTTATCTGATTCCCGACAGGCATATAGGCAATCTGAGCCGAAGGTGAAATCAAAATATGTTTCATGCCGCTCATTTCCTCTATCACCGGAGTAACATTGTAAGCGGGCACATCACCATCATTCACCACATCGAACACCAGTTGCTGTCTTCTTCCGCATCAATAACATGGTTACGGTTATCATCGATAAAACGCAGGTTGATAATCCTCAATCCCGATGAAGGCTCATAAGAGGAAGTGTGCTCATACTGCGAAGAAGAAGGATAAGTCTTTACGTAATACTCCTCCACCTGATAAGTTTCCTCCCGAGGTGTAGTTATGGCATTTCCCACAGCAGCCCCCGTTACAGTTCCCAGCAGCGCCGAATTGCGAACCGTTGTATCCGCCGGCCCTGTCACCCACAATAGCGCCTAATACTCCGCCGATGGCCGCACCGGCTTGTACTGCCGCCGGATTGCCTTGCATTCCGGATGGTGAGCAAGCCGAAAGCAAAGCGGTCGGAATGCATAAAATGAATATCATTTTTCTCATACCCCAAGTAGTTTATAATCTTTATCAGACAGACAAATATACTTTTTCCTATTGACAATGGGTTCATCGGCTATGTTAAAAATTTCATTTCCTGTCATGCATCCTCATCGGTCTAACCGCCATCATTCTGGATGGAAGGCTCTTCTTCCTAAAATGAAAAGATAAGTCTAAATAACACAAGAAACAGAAGGAGACGTTTTTTCTATATATTTGCCGGAAAACAAATGAAAAGTTCTTCGCCATACCCTTGCATCGCCGCAGAAGGCTTCCCCTCTCCGCTGCAAAACCGCGCCCGGTATGGCAAGGAAATATTTATAACCTATCATTATGGAATTGAAAGCAAAATACGAACAGCGCATTGAACAGGCTGAGGCAGAACTCCGCCAGGTAAAAAATAAGATTCTCCGCATCAGCACGCTGAGGGTCTTGTTATTTGCAGCAGGGATTATAGGAACAATCTACTTCTATCAGGCAGGGACACCCACTATATGTCTAACCATAGCGGTCACTTTCGTTCCTTTTCTGGCATTGGTGAAGTATCACAACCGGTTGTTTTTCCGCAAAGACTGGCTGGAAACCTGCATACGGGTGAATAGTGACGAGCTTTCCGCACTGGCGGACAACTATGAGCCATTTGAGGACGGAAAGGAATTCACAAACCCGGCCCACAGGTATTCTTTTGACCTGGACTTGTTCGGAAGGCACTCTTTGTTTCAGGCCTTGAACCGTACCTGCACTTCATTCGGAAAGGAAAAACTGGCAGAATGGTTACAAAATCATCTGGAGATAAAGGAAGAGATAATCCAACGGCAGGAGGCGACAAAGGAACTGGCTGCTTATTCCGATTCCGGGAAACATTCCGGATTACCGGTCTGCTCTACAAAGGGGCGACAAGCGACCGCGAAGAAATTAAAGAGTGGACGGAAGCACCTGCCTATTTCAGCAAGAAATGGTGGAGCCGCCCGTTATTGGGAATCGTTCCCGGAGTCAACATCGTACTGGCTATGCTGGGAGTGGCGGGGGTCATTCCGATGACATGGTTCGGACTGGCCTTCGGACTGTTCGTGATAGGTAGTTTCGGACTGATAAAGCCTGTCAGCAACCTGCAAAGAGTGTATGACAAAGAAAATTACGTATTCTGTCTATCTACGCCGAACTGATCAGCCTGATAGAAAACCGGGAAATGAACGCTCCGCTACTCAGACACCTGAAAGCTGAATTCGGCATGAACGGGAAATCCACCACCCATATCTTGAAAGAGCTTTCACGGGAACTGGACAAACTGGACTTGCGCAACAACCAACTGCTATATGTCTTGCTGGAGGTCCATGTTCTGGCAACTCCGGCAGGTAATGCGCATTGAGCAATGGAGGCACAAATATGGAAAATATCTGCTCCACTGGCTGGACGTATTGGGTGACATTGATGCTCTTTGTTCTCTGGCGACATTTGCCGGCAACCATCCCGCATACACCTATCCGACCATTGCCGGCAAGCCTTTTGTATTCCTTGCAAAGGATATGGGACATCCCCTGATGCCTGCACGGCAATGTGTGACCAATGATGCCGATATCCCCTCAAGACCGTTCTTTGTCATCATCACAGGAGCCAACATGGCAGGAAAAAGTACTTATCTGCGTACAATCGGAGTGAATTATGTATTGGCATGTACCGGCTGCCCCGTATGCTGTTCCTCCCTTGAAATATATCCTGCCAAACTAGTGACAAGCTTGCGGACTTCCGATTCGTTGACAGACAACGAATCTTACTTCTTTGCCGAACTAAAACGATTGAAACAAATTATAGACCGCCTGAATAAGGGAGAGGAGTTGTTCATCATTCTGGATGAGATTTTAAAAGGAACCAACTCGATGGACAAGCAGAAAGGCTCATTCGCCCCTGGTACGCCAACTGATGGAACTGAAGACGAATGGCATCATTGCCACACACGACCTGCTATTAGGGAAACTAATAGAATATTTCCCCAAAGAGATACGGAATTATTGCTTTGAAGCTGATATTACCAACGATGAACTGACTTTTTCATACAAACTCCGTGAAGGTATCGCACAAAATATGAATGCCTGCTTCCTGATGAAAAAGATGGGGCTAATCATCAACGACTAACCCCACCCAACAATTTATCACATTAACGTCTTAAGCAAATAAAGCAGACCTTCACAGGCACACCTTATTTCATAACATAAAGAGTCATAGAAAATCAAAATTCACTTGTTTCCAAGCAATGTACAAACGCACTTGCATCGTCTCCCCGTGAAATAAAACACAGAAGATGCAGGCTCGTATGTATAGGGGATGAAACGGAACAACTGGGCCGCAACGAATTTCTTATCCTGAGAAATCATATAGTCCATACGTACGTTTCCGTTTGTCTTTACTTTCACGTCATTCTTGGTTTCAAAACCTTTTTTCTCCAACGTTTTCCGTTAAAGCCTGTAAATCGCATACATCAAAGAAGCAGGTCCCTTCTTTAGCTACGCTGCCGGTAGGTGCATATACCCATTCCTTGCCTCGCCAGAAAAAGCGGAATACGGCCCACAGAAACAAAATGGTTCCACCGGCCATAAGCACCATGCTCATGGTGGATGAGGAATCCCCCATCTTTAAAGAGGTTGCAAATGCACCCGCACCTATCACACAAAGGATAGCGGATATGATAATAGAAGAAACACTAGTACGTTTTACGACATCAGGGTGTGTTGTTGAAAACAAGGTTGCTTCAGTAGAAACTGTATTACTCATAATAATTTAAATTTTATTCTTTACTAAATTAAAATACAATAATTCATACCAAGGTCACATCTCGCCAATCACCCGACAAGACAGAACCATGAAAAACAAATTGGTAAAAGAATAAAAGCTAAATAAGAATGCGCCTCATACCAAAGATATAGTGCTCGCAAGCACTATCCCAGGGAAGGGAATAGGAAGAGGCATACACATGGGTATGACAGCTTGCAAGACTGGCCATCCGGGCGGCCATCTTACGCAACAAATTTTGATAAATTGGGTATCTCATGGAGGAAAAACGGTACATACGCTCTGCAGAGGCACTGACGCGATGTGCTAAAGTATGAGCGTCCCCAAACTCCATATCTGCTATTCCCTTATTGCTATCCAAGGGAATGACACGATCTTCATTGATGGAGTGCTGCGGAGTAGTATCCGTATGCTGTACAGTACATACCGTCATTGATGCAGCTGGAACTGCATCTACATATTCTGTTCCGGCAAAAGCCAAGGCAAACAGAAAAAATAATATGACTGTAACAAATCCTTTCATTGCTTACTGTTTGGTTTACAAAGATAACATAAATAGCGTTTTAGGTTTCATTTCATACAATAATTAACACATATCAAAGGTATTTTGTTTTAAGGGAGCTATGAAGGATTATCCAAAATTATGAAGGATCGGTTCTCAATTCCTTCATGGTTTCTTCCTGAAAAGCAACAGGTTACCTATCTATGACGGTTTTGAAGGAATTATTCGATGTTTCTAATTCCGACTTTAAATTAAAAGCTGTTCTTGTTCTGCATGCCTCGTCCGTATCAAAACTTTTGTAAACAGAACAAGTAATATGCATGTGGACAGAAGCCTCACAGCTTGTTTTCTCATTACTGCCGGTCAGGGCATAAAATAAAAAAAGCCACAGCTTTTATAGCTATGGCTTTTATATATATGATGATTACAGATTATTCAGCTTTAGGGGCTTCCTCTGTAGTTTCAGCTGCCGGTGCTGCAGGAGCTTCTGTAGCGGCTGCACTCTTCTTAGAACGACGAGTACGAGTTGCCTTCTTAGCAGTTGCAGTCTTAGCCATGTTTTCATCGTAATCTACCAATTCGATAAAGCACATTTCAGCATTATCACCCAAACGATGACCTGTTTTGATGATACGAGTATAACCACCCCGGACGATCTGCTACTTTTTACAGAGATTTCTTTGAACAACTCCGTTACAGCAAACTTATCTTGCAAGTTGCTAAATACAACACGACGTGAATTAGTTGTGTCGTCTTTTAGATTTTGTAATTAAAGGCTCAACGAATTTCTTCAAAGCTTTAGCCTTTGCAACAGTCGTAGTGATTCTTTTGTGCTTGATCAAAGAACAAGCCATGTTAGATAACATAGCACTTCTATGAGAAGCAGTACGACCTAAATGATTGAATTTCTTATTATGTCTCATTTTTTATTCTTTATCTAATTTATATTTAGAGATATCGGTTCCAAAACGACAGATTCAGACCCTCGAGCAAATCATCAAGCTCCGTGAGCGATTTCTTACCGAAGTTTCTGAACTTCAACAGATCTGTCTTGTTGAACTGTACCAAGTCACCCAATGTTTCCACATCGGCAGCTTTCAAGCAGTTCAAGGCACGAACTGAGAGGTCCATATCAACAAGCTTAGTCTTAAGCAGCTGGCGCATGTGCAATACTTCTTCATCAAATTCTTCATTGCCGTCCACATCGGATGTTTCAAGAGTAATCTTTTCATCAGAGAACAACATGAAATGATAAATCAATATTTTAGCGGCTTCTTTCAAAGCTTCCTTCGGGTGAATGGAACCATCGGTAGTAATTTCCAATACCAGCTTTTCGTAGTCAGTCTTCTGTTCAACACGGAAGTTTTCCACCTGATATTTTACATTACGTATCGGTGTGTAAATAGAATCGATAGGAATTACATTAACATCGGTACAATATTCGCGGTTTTCGTCGGCCGGAACATACCCTCTACCTTTATTAATGGTAATGTCCATCTGCATTGTTGCTTTTGAATCTAAATGGCAAATAACCAATTCAGGATTTAACACTTCAAATCCAGTCAAATACTTACTTATATCACCTGCCTTAAATTC
>ENA-OQAJ01000494-OQAJ01000494.1-human-gut-metagenome-genome-assembly--contig:-NODE-494-length-12249-cov-2.081835_pt1 | contig 12249 bp, 14 predicted proteins | sample MGYA00242736_ERZ504529 | MGnify/ENA primary metagenome ERZ504529 (study PRJEB26092, sample SAMD00036275) | human gut metagenome | host: Homo sapiens | study: EMG produced TPA metagenomics assembly of...
TGAACGACATCTCCACTCCGGCATTCAATGCGCCTGCAACTGGCCGGCGCTCACCACGGCATCCGTAGTGATGACGCACAGCATGGTGGCCAGCTGCGGGGCAATCATGCCCGACCCCTTGACCATACCTCCGACATGGAAGCCGTTGGAGCCTTCCAACTCAACGGTTTTCGGCTTGGTGTCGGTGGTCATGATGGCATGGGACGCATCCGCACCGGCCTGAGCGGTATCGGCAAGGGCCGCGAACGCTTTGTCTGCGCCAGAAAGCACATGGTCAAGAGGCAGAAGCTCACCGATCAGGCCCGTGGAGCAGACCGCGATATCGCTGTCTTTGGCACCTACAAGCGCCGCGACCTTTTGGGCCGTGGCCTTGGACTGCTCATATCCCGGCTGGCCGGTGCATGCGTTTGCGCCTCCGGAATTAAGGATGACGGCTTTCACATGACCGTCGGCCACGATCTTGCGCGTCCACTGCACGGGAGCTGCGCAGAAACGGTTCGAAGTGAACACTCCGGCAGCCATATCCAGCGGACCGTTATTGACCACAAGAGCCAGATCCTTCTTACCTTCGACTGCGGAAATACCGGCTTCCACGCCAGCCGCGGAAAAACCTTGCGCAAACGTTACGCTCATGGCGCCACTCCAATCTTTGTCAGGCCTGCATCTTCAGGAAGTCCCAGTGCTACGTTCAACGACTGCACCGCCTGTCCGGCCGTGCCGCGGTTGAGATTGTCAATTGCCGCGAAGGCCAGCAAACGCCCCGCCTTACGGTCGATGGCCACCTGAATATGGGCCGCGTTCGATCCGATGATATTGGCGGTGGCCGGCATGACGCCTTCCGGTAAAACAATCATGAAATCCTGATCCGCATATGCGTCAGTCCAAACCTGCCTGATTTCAGCATCTGACATATTCAATGCTGTATCGGTTAGTTTGGCGGAAACCGAAGCGAGAATGCCACGGGCCATTGGCACAAGAATCGGGGTGAATCCCAGCGTGAACTCGTTTGCCGCGGATGCGTTCTTTCCTGCAGCATGGGCGAAGTTCTGCAAAATCTCAGGAATATGACGATGAGTACCGCCGACAGAATACGGTAATGCGGAACTGAATGCCTCAGCTGCAAGCAAATTGACGCGCTTCAGATTCTTCCCTGCGCCGGAGTAGCCGACCACCAGATCGGCAACAATATCCGCCGGTTCAACAAGCCCTTGGGCAATGCCCGGCTGCAGCGCCAATGTGGTTGCGGTCACATTGCATCCTGGACCGGCAATACGCTTGGTTCCTGGAATCACCTCACGCTGGTGCTGGTAAGAACCATCTTCGGATATGCCGGTAATGAGCTCAGGCATGCCGTAAGTCCAGTGTTCATAGAAGTCGCCGCCGTAGAACTCATCCCATGCGGTTTTTTCCTCAAGCCTATGGTCGGCTCCCAAATCCACCACCACGGCATTCGGATCAAGCTGGGAAGCCAATGCACCGGATGCCCCATGAGGCAGCGCAAGGATGATCACGTCATGCCCGTTCAGTACTTCCGGAGTGGTGTCTTCCACCACAAGGTCGGCAAGTTGCGGAATATGCGGCATATGCTTGCCAAGCTTGTCCCCAACGGACGAACGCCCGGTCACGCACGTCACTTCGAAATATGGATGGGCCGCGAGGATACGGAGAGCCTCGCTCCCGCATATCCGGTCGCGCCGGCCACGGCTACTGTGTATTTGGCCATAGTCACGTCTCTTTTCATTGACTCACTGAAAACACATTCAGCATACACTTTATGCACTATATTGCATAATTATGCATTCGTTTCGTGTCGCATAGTGGTCATTGCGTGACTATGACGATTATCAGAAGACAAGGAAACACGCCGAATCAGGCGGTAATCGACTCGTCTCCTTGGCCTGATCCCGCACCGCCAAGCATGTACTGCAAGGTCTCGTTATACAGGTCGGCAACGGATAGTCCATGCATCGCCAACCAAATCACGGCCAAAGTATACAGCACGTTGATGATCACCGCGGCGAGAGCCAAGCCATACCCTTTCATGTGGAGCTTCTTGGTACGCCACATCGAGATTGCGCCGACCAACGCGGGAAGGACCGGCACCGGCATCAGCACGGCAAGCACGAGAGACATGATCGCATAGGCATCCCAATGGCCGTATGCGGGATTCTGCCGGGGATCGTTGAGATCCAGATTCGGCAGATAGGGCATATTGCCCTGTTGTGGATATTGGTTCGGATCATACGGATTTGCCCCATACGGGTTGGCACCGTATGGATTCTGTTGTCCGTTCGCATTGTACGGAGGCATCGGTTGCTGCCCATTTGAAGGGTATTGCCCCGTTTGGTATTGCATATTCTGCTGCTGTACAGCATCCGCAGGTTGCGGTTCAGGTTCAGGCGCACCATACACGTATGGATCGTAGCCGGCTGGCAGCTGGCTGCTCATCGCACCATATTCGGGTTGGTTGATTTGACCATACTCCGGCTGTGAAGACGCAGCGGCATCGGAAGATGACGAAACCGGAGCAGCATCAGCCGTCTCCTGACGTTCGTCGGTGTTGGTCGGCTGATACTGTTCCGGTTCGTTCATAATCATCCTCTGTTCTTGGGAAGGTCGGGATCAGGCGCGCAGCTGCGCACCCAGCTTGGACGCTTCATCCACAATACGCTTGCGGATGGCTTCGCTGTCTTCGGATGCGAGAGTCTTATCCGGAGCGCGGAATGTGACCGCATAGGCCAAAGACTTTTCGTCCTCGCCCAGCTGGTCGCCGGTGTACACGTCGAACAGCTCGATGCTTTCGAGGCTGCTTCCAGCGGCATCGACAATAACCTGCTTGAGTTCAGCGGCCGTAACGTTGGTGGACACCGTGAAAGCCAGGTCCTGCTTGACCGGCGGGAAGGTGGAAATCGGCTTGGCCTGCACCGGCTTGCCGCTCAACGTGGCGAACAGCGCGGTCAAATCCAATTCGAAGGCCGCGGAATGGGCGGGGAAGCCCAACGCCTCGTTGACATGCGGGTGAAGCTCGCCGACCATACCGACGAATACGTCACCAGCCATCACACGAGCCGCACGACCCGGATGCCATTGCGCCGGCACATCTTCAGCCTTCGGCTGATCCAGCGTGAGAGCTGCACCAATACGGTCGGAGATGCGCTGCACCGCCTCAACGGCGTCAGACCAATCCACTGCGCGGCGCTCGCCCAGCCAACCGGAGTCAACGGCGTTGCCGGTCAGAATGCCAGCAACATGCATCGGCTGGTCCGGAAGACCGGCATCAAGCGCGGCAAGCTGCTCGTCCGTCGGCTTGACTGCACCCGGCAGTGCCGGAATCGCCGGAGCGTTCGGATCCCACAGATACACGTGGCCGATCTCATACAGCGACACATTCTCCACGCCGCGACGCAGATTGCGCTGAACGGTCTGTGCCAACGTCGGAATAATGTCACGACGCAGGAACGGACGATCACCGGCGAGCGGGTTGGCGATCTCCACGCTGACGTTCTTCGTCTCAGCGACGTCCAGCGCGAAGTTCTTGTAATCCTCATCGCCGACGAACGGATAGCTCAACGTTTCCACCATGCCGTATTCGGCAAGTTCATCGGCAACCTGGCGCTTGCGCAGCTGCTCAGCAGTCAGACCGACCTGGCCTTCGACCGGTGCCGGCGGCACGGTGACGGGAATCTCGTCATATCCGACAAGACGCGCCACTTCCTCAACCAGATCGCACGGCTCGTTCAAGTCGGGGCGCCAACTTGGAGGTGCCACGGAAAACTCGCCGTTGCCGCCTCCTGCGACGGAGCAACCGATGTCGGTAAGAATGTCGCTGATGGTGTTCACGTCCGTGTCAAGTCCGGCCACACGAGCCACTTCCGAAGCCTTGAACAGGATCGGACGGCGGTTAGAGACGGTATTGAAGTCGGTCGGTTGCTCGCTCGGCTCGCCATTGCCGTACCTAACCATCAGTTCGGCGGCCATTTGGGCGGCTGCCGGCTGCAGCTGGTCGTCCACACCGCGTTCGAAACGACGGGAGGCTTCAGACGGAATCTTGTGACGGCGTGCGGAACGCGCGATCGACACCTGATCGAAGTGCGCGGATTCCAGCAGGATGTTCTTGGTTTCGGCAGTGACCTCGCCATACAGGCCGCCCATCACGCCGGCGATGCCAAGCACACGGGAGCCGCGTTCGCCATTCGGGGAATCGGTGATCAGCAGATCCTCGACGCTCAAATCGTGATCCTTGCCATCCAACGTGGTGAGCTTCTCACCTTCGTTGGCGCGACGCACCACGATCGGTCCTTCGATCTTATCCAGATCGTAGGCATGCATCGGCTGTCCCAAGTCGAGCATCACGTAGTTGGTGACATCCACTGCCAAGGAGATGGAACGCATGCCTGCGCGGGTCAGGCGGCGACGCATCCAATTCGGCGTATGGCTGGCCGGATCGAAGCCCTTGACCGCGCGAGCGTAATAGCGATCGCATCCAACCACACCGTGAATCGGATTATTGTCGTCGACGATCACTTCGATGTCGGTCTTGGTGCCTTCCGGCAGGCCCTTGGTGATCGGCGCCTTCTCGTTCAGGGCGACAGCCGGATCGGTGTAGGCCGCACCGGTGGAATGATGGTATTCGCGAGACACGCCACGGTATGAGAACGCGTAGCCGCGATCCGGAGTGATGTTGATCTCCAGCAGCGGCTCGTCCAAGTGCAGCAGGTGCATGGCGTCGTCGCCCGGCTGGAGCTTCTCATACTCTTCCGGGGTGAAGCCGTACTTGCGAAGCAGGATGATGCCGTCATGGCTATCACCCAATCCAAGCTCACGTTCGGAAGCGCACATGCCGTTGGAGATATGGCCGTAGGTCTTGCGCGGTTCGATCTTGAAACGCCCGGCAGCACAGCGCCAGGAAGCGTTACGACGACCTTTTCGCCGGCAGCCATGTTCGGCGCGCCGCAGATGATGCCGCGCGGCACCTTGTTGCCGTTCTCATCGGTTTCGTTGTATTCGTCGCCGACGTCAACGTGGCACCAGTTGATGATCTTGCCGTTCTTCTGCGGTTCCGGAGTGGCGTCGACCACGTAGCCGACGACGATCGGACCGACCAGCTGGGAGGTGTGGATCTCTTCCTCTTCGAGACCGACCTTCACCAGATCTTTGGCAAGCTGTTCGTACGTAAGGCCTTCCGGAACCTCGACATGGTCCTTGAGCCAATCAATGTCAACCATTGGCATGGGTCAATCACTCCCCCATCACAAACTGTTCGCTGAATCGCACGTCGCCTTCGACCAGGTCGTGCATGTCGTTGATGTCGTGGCGCAGCAGCAGGGTACGTTCCACGCCGACGCCGAAGGCGAAGCCGGTGTAGACCTCGGGATCGAGGCCTGCAGACTTCAACACGTTCGGGTTGACCATACCGCAGCCGCCCCATTCGAGCCAGCCTGCGCCGCCCTTCTTGTCAGGGAACCACAGGTCGAGTTCGGCGCTCGGCTCGGTGAACGGGAAGTAGCTCGGACGCAGACGGGTCTTGGCTTCCGGGCCGAACATGGCCACGGCAAGCTTGTCGAGCACACCCTTCAAATCGGCCATGGTCAGATGCTTGTCGACCGCGAGGGCCTCCACCTGATGGAACACCGGGGTGTGGGTGGCGTCAAGTTCGTCGGTACGGAACACACGGCCCGGGCAGGCGATGTACAGCGGCACGCCACGGGTGATGAGTCCACGGACCTGATCGGACGAGGTCTGGGTGCGCAACACCATGTTGGAGCCGACGAAGCCCGCGGCGCCTTGGCCTGATTGCCCTTGACGTAGAAGGTGTCCTGCATCTGGCGGGCCGGATGGTCCGGGCCGAAGTTCAGGGAGTCGAAGTTGTACCATTCGGCTTCGATTTCCGGACCGGAGGAGATCTGCCAGCCCATGGAGATGAAGAAGTCCTCGACGTCCTCCATCAGCTTAGGCAGCGGGTGACGGGCGCCCAGAGGCTTACGGCTCACCGGCAGCGTCATATCCACGGTTTCGGCGGCAAGCGCGGCCTTCTCGGCGGCTTCCTTGAGCTCGACCTCCTTGGGACCATAGGCGCGGCCGAAGTCGGCGCGCAGCTTGCCCATGAGCTTGCCGGCTTCCTTCTTCTGGTCGGCGGGCAGGGAGCCAATGGCCTTGCTGGCCTTGGTCATCGCCGAATCGGCACCTGCGTACGTTATCTTGATGGCCTTGAGCTCCTCCAGGTTGGAGGCGTTCTGGATTTTCTCGATGCCCTCGGCAACCTCAGCGGTCACCTGGTCGGCGTCGAACACCATTTGTTCTGCCACGAGAACCCTTTCGTCTGATGTTTTCTCAGCGTTTCACAGCGTTTTTACCGGTTTCACATTCTTTCAACATGACCCGACATAGACAGCGACATCAGCATCACCGCGGCGAGGTGCCGAGGTTCAGCGATTCGGCCTTGCCATAAAGCGGGATGGAGACGATGCGGCCGCAGCGCGTGAGGATGTCCGGTTCCAAGCCACGCGCCTCATTGCCGAACAGCACGGCTTTCGGAGCCTCGACCGCCGCCTTGTCCGCCAGTACTGCGGGCAGGCTTTCCGGCTTGCGTTCTTCGGTGCCGTATACGTCGGCGGCCCAGACGTCCATATTATGGTCGCCTGTCCAGGTGAAGAATTCGTCGGTGCTCATGGCGAGTACCGGCAGATGGAACAGGGAGCCTGCGGTGGAGCGGATGACCTTGGGGTTCAGCACGTCCACGCAGTCGTCCACGAAGATTACGGCGTCGCAGCCGGCCGCATCGGCCGCACGGATCACGGTGCCGGCGTTGCCCGGGTCGCGCACCTGCCAGAAGGCGGCAATCTGCGGGGCCCGACCGTTCTTGCCAAGTTCGACGTCATCGGCTCCGGCGTGCATGGACTCGGCATTGCCGACGGCCGCGATGCCTTGGGCGTCCGGACTGATGCGGCGCATCACGTCGCCGGTGCAGTAGTGCACATAAATCGTGGCATCCTGCGAGGTTTCGACGATCTTCTCCAACGTGGAGGAGATGATACGCGGATGTTCCAGCGCCTGCGAAACCTCTACATACAGGTCCTGCACCACGTCCGGCCGCCAAGTGACGGCCTCGCGCACGGATTGCGGGCCTCGATAAGAAAACGGCCCGAACGTTCGCGGCCTTTGGCGCGGGTCAGATCGGCGATGCGGCGAACGCGGTCGGATTTCGGATTATCAAGAATCTGGGCGTTGATGGGCATAGCCACTACCCTACTGCCGGGTCATTACGTCAGTCGTGGCTCGCTCCCCCGCTGGCGGAGGCATCGTAAGCCTTTCAGACACCCTGAAAGGCACTGTGCAGTCTGCCGCCTTTCAGACACCCTGAAAGGCGAAGTGCCAATTCCCGGTGCCGACGCTACGCCTATGGAGGCCAGCGGGACGGCCAGACAGATGACGTAGAAGATCCAGTCGATAGGCTTCAGACGCGAGATGCGGGCTTGGGAACGTGGGGCGCCGGAGCCGAAGCCGCGCGCTTCCATGGCGGTGGCAAGTTTGGTGGCACGCCGGATGGAGAGCACCAGCAGTCCGAACGCTTGGGAGAGGGCACGGGCGATGGCGTTACCGTCACCAAGGCCGCGCGAACGCTGGGACAAGCCAAGTGCGCGCCAATCTTCCTGCAGCAGCGTAAACATGCGCAATCCAGCCAACCCGCCGTATACGAATCGCGGTGAGAAGTGCAGAATCTCAACCAAACCGTCCGCCAAATCAGTGGGATCGAGGCCCAGGGCCAGAATCACGCCGGGTACGGCAATGGCCGCCACCCTGATAGCCGTGGCGATGGCCAGATTAACGGATCCCTCGCTGATCACAATCCAGCCGCCCTGCCACAGGATCTCGCCCGAGGTGCGGCCGTAGCAGGAACACGGAGATAAAACTGCCGGCGGCGGCGATCCATACCGGCCAGGTCTTACGGCATACGGTCCACGGAGCCACGCCACCAATCCACAGCAGCACGAATTCGATGCCGAGCGCCGTGGATGCGGATACCGCATCCAGACTGATGAACATCGGAATGCACAGCAACAGCGCACCGATGATGCGACTGACCGCGTTGATGCGCGCGATGAACCATGAGGGCGATGAGGCTTTGACCGGCTCCACGCGCGTTTCCTGCGGGCTGACGGTTACCACGTCACTCATGCCTTCGCCTCCTCGAACATCACACGTCGTGCGCCCAGCGCATCCACCAGCGCCTCATCGTGCGTCACCATGATCACGCACGAGCCTTGGTCGCGGATGGCGGCGATCAGCTTGACCATTTCATTCCACGTACTGAAATCCTGTCCGAATGTCGGCTCGTCCATCACCAACACTTTGGGTGCGGCGGCCAGCATGGAGGCCACGGACAGTCGCCGCTTCTCCCCGCCAGACAAGGTGTACGGGTTGGCTTTGGCGAAGCGCGTGAGATTCATCTGCTCAAGCATGCGGTCGGCGGTCTGATAAGCCTCGTCTTGGCTCTGCCCCATCGACTTGGGGCCGATGGATACCTCGTCACGCACAAAGTTGGCAGCGAACTGGTGTTCGGGCTCCTGGAACACCATGCCGATACGGCCCAGCAGTCCTCTTTTCCAGTTCCGATCGGCGTCACGCCCGGCCATGCGCGGGCTTGAGGTTGTCGGCGATGAGCACCTTGCCGGCGATAGGCTTGAGTAGCCCGGCCAAGGTCAAGGCCAAGGTCGATTTGCCCGCGCGTTCGGACCCATCAGAGCCGTTACTTCGCCGGGATAAAAATCCAGATTGATACCAACGCCAAGAGCGGCCCCACGGCCAAAGCTTAAGTTCTCGGTGCTGAGCACCGGCGCATCGTGCGCAGACTCCTGCTTCGGTGAGTAATCGGGAATCGCACGGCCCGGCACCCACGCGCCACCGGCGGCCAACACGTCGCCCATCTCGGCGAACACCTCGTCCGGCTTGCCGTCGGCAATGACCGCACCCGTGGGCGAACTTGCATCGGGTCGGCCGAGCACAATCACGCGATCGACCAGATCGAGCCATACATCGATATGATGTTCGACCACAACCATGGTCTGTCCGGTGGCCTCGATGACCTTTTTGACCGCGTCATGCACTTCGACCACGCCTTCGGGATCGAGGTTGGCGGTCGGTTCGTCCAACAACAGCAGACCGGGCTCATAGCCAGCACGCCGGCCAACGCGAGACGTTGACGCTGACCGCCGGACAGATGGCGGGTGGACCGATCCAGTTCGAGTCCGCCGAGTCCCACCATATCCAATGATTCGCGCACTCGCTGCCGAATCTCCTCGCGCGGCACGTTGAGGTTTTCGCAGCCGAAGGCCGCGTCATCGCCCAGTCGTTCAAGAATGATCTGCGAGTCCGGGTCTGAAGCACCAGTCCCACGCGACCTCGCGCCTCGCGCGCATCGACGCCATCGATGGTGAGCGAGCCCTCCTGCTCGCCTTCCTCATCGCCGCCAAGTACGCCTGCGAGACCGGCCATCATCGTGCTTTTGCCCGCGCCGAAGCACCGAGCAGCAACACACGTTCACCTGGCCGGATGGTGAAATCGACGCACGCAACGCGAAGTCCTTACGCGTGGCGTGCCGCCATCCCCAGCCGCTGGCCTCTACCGCAGCCGGATTAATCTGCATCAGACGCGCGCCTTGCCGCGGCCGGATTCAAAACGCTCCAGAGCACCGGTGACGGCGAGCGCACGAGACAAGTACCAGACCACCACGCCGCGATCACGACGCCGGAGATGATGGAGCCCACCAGATACCAAGTGACGCGCAGGCCGTTCCAGCCCGGGTTGGTGGCCCAGTAGTAGGCCCAGCAGCCCACGCCGGCGAGCGCACCGGACAGGATGGTGGTGCCGATGTTCCACTTCTTCCAAGCGAAGACGGCGAAGGCAATTTCGGCACCCAGACCCTGGATGATGCCGACGATCAGCGAGCCGCCGACGCCCCACTGGTTGCCCAGCGTAAGCTCAAGGAAGGCGGCGAGGGTTTCGGCAAACAGTGCGGCACCGGGCTTGCGCACAATGATTGCAGCGAGCGGGCCGCGAACAGCCAGAATCCGTTGAGCAGACCCTCGAAACCGGGGGTCACGCCTTCAAACAGGGCCAGCGGGGCGGAGCAGACAATGTCCCAGCCCCAGAAAATGACGCCGGATGCGACGGCGATGATTGCGGCGACGACGATATCGACGACGCGCCACTTGTAATTGGCTTTGGCCACAGCTTCAGTCATGAATGTGCCTTTCTTCTGCTCGCACGCAGGCCGAACATACGTGGATATATGTACGCACATGATGCATATGTTCGTGGCCACGCGCGGGGTTGGTTCAGGCACGGGTAGGTAAGAGCGACATTTCCGTGCGCCGGCATTATCCGGTCACGTTCCATCGGTCGAGACTATGAGTCTCCTCTCAGCCGCCCAACGGCAGCTCCCGTGTCAACTCCCGACTATAAAGCAAGCCGCCGTCAAAGGCAATAGCCACATCTGTGACCTACCTGACGGCGGCTCACTACCATTACCGATGCGGTTCGGCTACTTGCCGAGCTTGTCCAGCAGCAAAGCCTCGGTGATCACGTTGTTCTTGAGGCCGGGCAGGGAGATGGACTCATTGGGGCTGTGGGCGTTGGCCTTCGGGTCTTCGGGACCGGTGACCAGCACCTGAGCGTTGGGGAAAATGCGCTGCAGGTTCGGGGATGAACGGAATGGAGCCGCCTTCGCCCTTGTTGATGGGCTCAACGCCGAAGGCTCGGTCATGGCTTCCAGCGCGTCCTTGGTGGCCACGGCGGTCGGATCCATGGCCCAGCCCATGCCGTTTTCGCCGCGTTCGACAGTGACCTTGGCACCGAACGGCGCGTGGGATTCGAGGAATGCAGCCAGTGCTTCCTGCGCTTCTTCAGGGCGCTGGGTGGGCGCGGTGCGCAGCGACAGACGGAAGCGGGTCTCCGGGGCGATCACGTTGAAGGATCCCTCGACCGGGTGGGCGTCGAAGCCGATCACGGTCACGGACGGCTTGGTCCACAGGCGTGAGGCCAGCGAACCGGTGCCGGCGAACTCGTAACCGGCCACCACGCCAGAATCCTCGCGCACGGTGGTTTCGTCAAGGTCGCGTTGCAAACCGCCGATCGGCTCTTCCGCGGTCACGCCGGGTACGGCCAGATCGCCGTTCTCGTCATACATGGAAGCGATGAGCATGGCGGCCAACGTATTGGAGTCGAGAATCGGGCCGCCGTACTGGCCGGAGTGCACCGGATGCTCAAGGCCCTGCACGGTCACGTCCACACAGGTGTTGCCGCGCAGCGAGGTGGTCAAAGAAGGAATGTCCGCCGACCAGTTGCCGGAATCGGCCACGATAATCACGTCAGCGGCGAATTCGTCGCGGTGAGCCTCGATGAAGGGAATGAAGCTTGGCGAGCCCATCTCCTCTTCGCCTTCGATGAACACTTTGATATTGACGTTGAGGTCGTCGCCCAGGGCCTTCAGCGCACCGGAGTGGATGGCGATGCCGCCGCCGTCATCGGCGGAGCCACGGCCGTAGAGGCGGCCGTCAATTTCGGTGGCCACGAACGGGTCGGTGTTCCACTCGGCCGGGTCCGGAACAGGCTGCACGTCGTGATGGGCGTAGAGCAGCACGGTGAGGGCGTCCGGAGAAACGATATGCGAGCCGATGACCTCCCATGCGCCCGGAGTGCCGTCGGCATTGGAAGCCTGAACCACCTTGGTATCCACACCCACGAGGCGCAGTTCGTCTGCCACGAATTCAGCGGAGCGCTTCATTTGTTCGGCGGTGATGCCCTTGGCGGAGATCGACTGCAGCGCGACCTTTTCGGCCAGTACCTTGACGATGCGGTTCCAATCGGTTTCGACGCGCGAACGAATCTCGTCAGCGGTGAGCGTTGTCATGATGGTCCTCCTTTATATATATGTGTGAGCGGCGTCATTGCAATGCTGCGCCAGTGTACAAGTGTCTGAACGTCACCGTAACCTCAAAGCATGACATGGAATCCGTTTAAGAAAAAAGAAGAGGTCCAGGCTCCTGTTGAGCAGGCCCCGAAGAAGGCCGCCAATCCTTCTGAGAAAAAAGGCCGTCCTACCCCGAAGATGAAGCAGGCTCAGGCCGCCCGGTGATCCGTCCGCTGGTTCCGGTGGACCGCAGGGCCAGCGCCAAGGCCGCCAAAGCCCGTCTGCGTGAGAAGGAGAACGCCGAGTACGAGGCGATGCAGAATGGCGATATCAACCGACAT
>ENA-OQAJ01000496-OQAJ01000496.1-human-gut-metagenome-genome-assembly--contig:-NODE-496-length-12235-cov-1.656013_pt1 | contig 12235 bp, 19 predicted proteins | sample MGYA00242736_ERZ504529 | MGnify/ENA primary metagenome ERZ504529 (study PRJEB26092, sample SAMD00036275) | human gut metagenome | host: Homo sapiens | study: EMG produced TPA metagenomics assembly of...
ATTCGTTTATTCTGGTTATTACAATCGGTGTGTTTGTTTCTAGTACCGGGACTTCTTTTCTTTATCCGGGTATTTGATTCGTGGCAAGCAGATGGCAGTCGTTTTCCTATTGCCGGGCTTTGGCAGCCTTTTTGTTCGGATTATGGCTGATGATTATGCCGGCATTTTTTGTCGGTATCCTGATGTATGTGCTGGGTGCTGTTTTGGTACTGGCGGGAATCAGTCAGATTGTGAATTTATCTGCTGCGCGTAGTTGGACGGTGGTACCGGGAGGTTTCTTTGTGATACCTGTGTTGGTGCTGATTGCAGGTATTGTGGTATTATTTAATCCATTTACGGCTGCTGCTGTTCCATTCATCATTCTGGGAGTGAGCAGCATTGTATACGGACTGTCCGATTTGATAAACATCATCCGCTTCCGTCAGAAGAAAGAACCGGGGATGCCTGAAATAGAGGATATTACTCCTATAGAAGAGATAAAAGACTAATCCGATTGATATGAAAACACGAGGAAGCTATATTTTATATCTTTTGATTTTATGTGTGGTTGTAGGTTGTAAGGGAACTTCTTCACCTTCCACCGCGTCCGAAACGGATGAGTATGCCGGAACATGTGAGGGGGAAAAAGCGAAAGCTATTTTGTGGGTGGATTATAAAAAGAGGACGTAAGATAACGGACGGGACTCCGATAAGAACGGTAAAGGTTTATGCGGATGTTCATGCCGATGGAAGTCTGAAAGTGCTTTCCTGGTGTAAAAAGCAGCCGATGAAGGTAGAAAATTACTTATTGAAAAGAGTGGAAGTTTACCGGATCAGGAAAGAAATATTCGAAGGGGGATATCTGAAACCGGGGGAACAGTATTTGCAGTTACGCTATCTGCCGGGAGAGGTGAAATAATATGTTGTAGGAAGCATTGAAAATCGTAGGAAAAGGTTTTTGTTTCTTTTATATTTCGTATCTTTGTGTAACACAAATTGTTAGAAATATGAAGAAACAAATCTTATTGTCTTGTGCACTTGCCTGGGCTGTGATGGCAGGTGCTGAAACGATTGACATTACTACTTTCCGTTATGCCGGCCCCTACGTTGTACAGGCCCCTTTTCAGGTGGACAGCGTGGATGTGAATTCAAAGACTTTTGTATCCGGACGTCTGTTGGACACTCATCTTTCTGTGGACGTATTGCAACAGGGAACTTTATTTACAGGCGGGGTTTGCCGGGAAGTGACTCGGGATATGCCTTGCACATGATGGGTTTTGTGTTGGAGAATACTCGTTATGCCACAGCCAAGCTGAAGATTGACGGGCTGAAAAGATACCAGCTTTATGTAGATGGAAAGAAGCAGGAAGGAACTGAACTCGCTTTGGAGCCGGCCACCCATTCTGTAGTTATTAAATATCTTTCTGAAGCAGGGAAAACAGATTCCTTGAAAGTGAGTGTGGATACGGATCAAGAGGGAAGCATTTCACTTAAGCAAGATAACAAAAAGCTATATACTTTGGCGGATGTGTTGCATGGAACTCGTTTTGCCGGAGTAGGGCTTTCCCCTGATGGCAGATATTTGATTGCCAATTATCGTACGACTTATGTAGGTGGTCGGTCAGCCGGTAGTACGCGCATTACTGAACTTGCCAGCGGTAAGGTTTTGGCGGAGCGTACTGAAAATATGCAATGGATGCCTCGTTCTAACCGTTATTATTATACCCGTACGGGGGTGGATGGCAGGCAGCTGATAGTTGTGGATCCGCTTACCGGAATGGAAACTGTGCTGGTGAATAAATTACCTGACGGGTATTTCCAGTTCGCACCTACGGAAGACTACCTGCTTTTCACCATGACCCAGGAAGGTCCGAAAGAACGTAAAGAAATTTATGAGGTCCTGGAACCGGATGATCGCCAGCCGGGGTGGCGTAACCGTTCTTATCTGGCTAAATATGATTTGAAGACCGGTTTGTTGCAGCCACTGACTTTCGGTTATCACAATGTCTGGGCTGCCGATATTTCCAATGACGGCCGGTATCTTTTGATGATGACCAGTCAGAGCCGTCTGACCAAGCGTCCTACTACTTTATTCTCACTATATCGGTTGGATATGCAGACTTTACAGGCGGAACTGCTGATAGATAAAGATGGTTTTTATCAGTGGAGCCCGTTTTTCACCTGACGGAACGCAGGTATTGGTATCCGGCTCGCCTGAATCGCTGGGTGGAATAGGGAAAAATGTAAAGGAGGGGCAGACTCCGAGTATGACGGACGGTCAGCTTTATTTGCTGAATATAGCTGATAAGAGAGTCACTCCGCTGACGAAAGATTTTAATCCCAGCGTACAGCGTGCCGTGTGGAATAAGGCCGACGGGCAAATATATTTCACGGCCGAGAACCGTGACTGTTACAGTTTGTACCGGATGAATCCCGCTGATGGGAAAATTCAGCAACTGGAGGTTTCAGAAGATTTGGTCAACTCATTCTCATTTGGCGCAAAATGCTCCGGTTATGGTCTATTATGGACAGAGCGCCTCAAATTCCGACCGTTTTATACACCATGAATACCAAAAAGATGAAATCATCTTTGTTGGAAGACTTAAGTAAAGACATATTGAAAGATGTGGAGCTGGGCGAATGCAAGGCCTGGAGTTTTACCAATTCTCGTGGTGATACCATTTATGGTCGTTATTACCTGCCGCCTCATTTTGACGCAACCGGAAATATCCTATGATTGTGAATTATTATGGTGGGTGCAGTCCGGTCAGCCGTAATTTTGAAAGCCGTTATCCGCATCATGCATACGCGGCATTGGGCTATGTGGTGTATGTGATAGAACCTAGCGGTGCTACCGGTTTCGGACAGGAATTCTCTGCCCGCCACGTCAATACAGCCGGGGAAGGGGTGGCACAGGATATATAGAAGGTACAAAGCTGTTTTGTAAAGAACATGCTTTGTCAATGACAAGAAATAGGCTGTATAGGTGCATCCTATGGCGGCTTCATGACACAATACCTGCAAACACAGACCGATATTTTGCAGCGGCCATCTCTCATGCCGGTATCAGTGATCATACCAGTTATTGGGGGAAGGATATTGGGGATATTCGTACAGTGAAGTTTCCATGGCGAATAGTTATCCGTGGAGCAATCCTGATCTTTTTGTAAAACAAAGCCCGTTGTTCAATGCGGACAAGATACATACGCCTTTGCTGTTCTTGCACGGTGATGCGGATGTGAATGTACCGGTGGGAGAGAGCATTCAGATGTTTACAGCACTGAAGTTACTGGGGCGCGAAACGGCTTTTGTGGCTGTAACGGGACAAGATCATCATATAGTGGATTATGGCAAGAGGATTCAGTGGCAGAACACGATTTTTGCCTGGTTTGCCAAATGGTTGCAGGATGATGCGACTTGGTGGAACGCTATTTATAAGCCGAAAAACTTATAACTTTTATATAGGTGTAAGAGACTTTGGAATGTTAGTATGTATAAGCTATACGTTAGTATGTGTAGGCTTATACGTACTAACGTCTGACCTTACACATACTAACGTGGGCTGAGTCTGTTTTCACTATCCGTTTTCCCTATACTGTTTCGGTGACATTCCTGTATATCTTTTAAAGTATTTTCCAAAGAACGAGATGTCTGGGAAATTAAGTGAATAGGCTATTTCCTGAATGGTAAGGTCTGTGGATTTTAGTTTGGCTTCCGCATCTGTTATCACTAGTTTGGCGATGATATCTGTAACAGTTTTTCCCGTAATCTTATTGACTGTAGTACTGAGATGCTGAGGGGATATATGAAGCAGGTCGGCATAAAAAAGCTACACTCCGTTCTTTCGTATAATGTTTGATGATATATTGGACCAGACGTTTTACAATTTCTTCTCCACGATTGAAAGTACGTGTGGTTACATTGGTGTTCTGATGAATGCTGCCTACACCATGCAATATAGTGAGCAGCATGGTGCTGATTAAGTCTTTATTGGGCTTGGCTCCCATACGTTTCATTTTTATCAGCAACATAAAATAGTCTTGAAACAACTCGGTTATTTCGGGACGCAGAGGGATAATGGGTGTGTCAATCAGGGCTGAAAGATAGTTCATGGTGGAATTGAAGAGATTTATTCCGTTCAGCAACTCTTTGTTGAATCCTATCAAGTACAGACGACAGTCGGGACTTTGCCGGTGAACATGTACAAAGGTTTCTGGCAGAATAGTGACAATGTCGTTCTTTTGTATCTTGTGTTCAGACAGATGGATCGTTATGTCACATTCACCTCGCAGGCACAGAAGGAACAAGCATCCTTCCATTCGTTGCGGATAGTGGTAAATACGGCCTAATGATCCTGTCATGTCAATTTCTGCAACGAAATCCTTATTCGATTTAAATAAGTTAATGTCATCTATATACTTCATAAAAATAAAGAAGGTTTTGATTATGCACCACAAATATAGGGCAGTTAGAGCAGATAACAAAGAAAATGCTTAAAAATAGACTAATATATCTTACTGTTAGCACTTGTACGCTTTTAATAATTATAAGAACTTTGCAGCGAAACTAATAGTGAAGATTAACAGTATGAAAGGTAAAAATTTGTCTATTATGGCAATGATTGCGGCAGTGTTCTGTTCTTGCGGACAGCAACCTGCACAAGAACGCGGTCCTCGGCCCGTGAAATTGGCGGAAGTGACCTCGTTAAGCAGGATCGAAAAATCGTATTCAGGTGTTGTGTCGCCTGATCAGTTCAGTGACTTGGCATTTAAAATGTCCGGTCCGCTGGTAGCAATGAATGTACTCGAAGGACAACGGGTGAAGAAAAGGACAGGTAGTGGCCGAAAATTGATCCGACAGATTACAAACTGGATTATGACGCTAAGAGGGCTTCATTCCAAAAAGGCGTCATCACAAATGCAACGCGCAGAGAAACTGTTGGCCAAGAATGCTATTTCCATGCAAGAGTTCGAAACGACCCAAGCTTCGTATACCAATGCCAAATCGGCATTTGAAAATGCGCAAAACACATTGAATGACACCAAACTACGCGCTCCATTTGATGGCTTTATCCAAAAAAATATGTTGAAAACTATCAGCGTGTACAGCCAGGACAAGGAGTGGTGTGTTTGATTAATCCGGCTAAATTGCAAGTGGAGTTCACTATCCCCGAAACGAATATTTCTTATGTAACTTCTCCTTCTACTATTTACGTAGAATTTGATGCCTATAAAGGAAAATTATTTCAGGCAAAAGTAAAGGAGTATGTAGAGGCTTCTCCCGATGGGGCAGGAGTTCCTGTATTCCTTTACATTGATGATCCGGAATTTGATTTGAAAAAATACAAGGTATCGGTGGGGTTCTCATGTCGTGTTATTGTCAATATTGAGAATGATGTGGTAAAAGAAGGAATTACAGTGCCTTTGTCCGCTGTAGTGTTTGATAATAACTTGAATAGCAAGATCGTATTTATATATAATCCGTCTACACAGAAAGTAGAACTGCGTAAAGTCAGTGATGAGGGAATTATTGTAGGACGTAACGACCTGATAGTATCCGGAAATATTGAACCGGGCGAACAGGTTGTGTCTGCCGGAGCGTCTTATCTGGTAGATGGCCAGCAAGTAAAAATATTAACAGAATAAAAAAGGAGAGAGCATATCATGAATATTCCAAAATATTCTTTGGAGAACCGGAGGTATCTTATTTCTTTTTGGCTATTTTGTTGATAGGCGGAGTAATTTCCTTCTTCAAGCTGCCTAAGAAAGAAGATGCGCCTTTTGTGATAAAGACTGCGGTATTGGTTACCCAGTATCCGGGAGCGAATCCACATGAAGTGGAGAAACTGATTACGGAACCGATTGAACGTGAAATTCAGTCCATGACAGATGTATATCAGATTAAATCGGAATCTTATTTCGGACTGTCTAAGATTTCTATTGAACTTCAGCCTACGATTGATCCGGATTATATGCCTGTAAAATGGGACGAATTACGTCGTAAAGTGGCGAATATACAACCTAAGTTGCCCAGTGGGGCGTCTACCATTACTGTAAATGATGACTTTGGTGATGTGTATGGTATTTATTATGCTTTGACAGCTGATGAGGGCTTCTCGTATACCGATTTGCGTGACTGGGCACAGCGTATCCGTACTCAGCTGACCCCGATTGAGGGAGTACAGAAAGTAATGTTATACGGAGAGCAGACCGAAGTGATCAATGTCAAGATATCTACCTCCAAACTTTCGGCATTGGGTATTGATCCCACTTCGATTATGGGCATCTTGCAGAAGCAGAATATACAGGTGAATACAGGAGATATAGCGACAGAAATTTATCAGTTGCGCTTGCGTACGGAAGGGACTTATACCAGTCTGGAAGATATAGAAAACCAGTTGATTATCAGCAAGGACGGACGGGAAGTCCGTTTGGGGGATATTGCAACAGTGGAGCGTGGATACTATGATCCGCCTTCAACCTTGATGCGGGTCAATGGTAAACGTGCTATCGGTATAGGTGTGGCCAGTGGAGCAAAGGATAATGTGGTGGCTGTGGGTAAAGCAGTGGACGAAAGGTTGGCGGAAATAGAGCAATTGTTGCCTATCGGCATTGAACTGACCTCGCTTATCCTGAGGACAAGATTGCTGATGAGGCGAATAATGGCTTTATCCTGAATTTGATAGAATCATTGGTTATTGTTATCCTGATTATCTTTGTGGTGATGGGATCGCGTGCCGGTATGCTGATAGGTAGTTCCTTACTTTCTCGGTAGGTGGTACTTTGCTTATTATGTTGATGTGGGGAGTAGGATTGAACCGTACTTCTTTGGCGGCATTTATTATCGCATGGGTATGCTGGTGGATAATGCCATTGTGGTGACAGATAATGCGCAAATAGGTATCAAGCGCGGAAAATCACGTTATCAGTCATTGATAGAGGGGGCCATCAAGCCGCAGTGGGCATTGCTGGGCGCTACTTTTATTGCTATCTGCTCTTTCCTGCCTTTGTATCTGGCACCGGCATCCGTGGCTGAGATTGTGAAACCGCTATTTGTTGTATTGGCTGTATCACTGGGATTGAGCTGGATTCTGGCTTTGTGCCAGACTACGACTTTTGGTAATTTTATTTTGAAAGAAGCTGTTCCCGGCGGTGCAATGAAAGACCCGTATGATACTAAACTCTATCATAAATTCGAGAAGTTTCTGACCTTGCTGATTAAACGCCGTTTTGTGACATTGACCACGGTTTTTGTAACTTTGGTGCTTTCTTTGGTTATTATGGCTGTTATGCCTCAGAGTTTTTTCCCGAAAATGAATAAGCCTTATTTCCGTGCTGATCTGGTATTCCCTGAGGGATTTAGTATTCATGCGGTAGATCAGGATGTGATGAAGGTGGAGGATTACTTGAAGAATCATGAGAAAGTTAAATCATATTCGGTGACATTGGGTGGTACTCCGTTGCGTTACTATTTGGCAAGTTCTTCTTTTGGACCGAAGTCTAACTATGCCAATGTGATGGTGGAAACTAAAGACCCCGAAGATGCAGCCGAAGTAGAACAGCAGTTTTATGAGCACATGACCCAGAACTTTCCCAATATCATTACCCGTTCGGCACTTTTTTGCTTTGTCTCCGGTGCCTGAAGCTGCTATTGAGATCGGTTTTATCGGTGAAAACCCCGATACATTGACCGCATTGGTTGAAAGGGCGAAAAAAATAGCCCGCCAGTGTGATATGGTGACGGATATCCGTTCCAACTGGGGAGATAAGGTGCCCGTGTGGAAACCGATGTTCTCTCAACAGAAAGGTTTACGCTTGGGGATTACCCGTCAGCAGGTTGCCAACTCATTCCGTACGGCTACCAATGGTTTGCCTTTGGGAGAATATCGTGAGGGGGATGTTTCCTTGCCTATCCTGCTGAAAGATGAGGATGTGGAAAAAATGAACTTGAATGATGTGAAAAGTGTGCCTGTATTCAGTACGAAAGGAAATTCCGTGAAAGTGGAACAGGTAATCGATAATTTCGCTTTGGGTTATGATTATAATGTAGTCCGTCGCTTTAACCGCGAGCGTTGTATGATGATGCAATGTGAACCTAAACGTGGAGCCAATACGATGGCTGCGTTTAAACAGGTGCTTACTGCCGTACAAGAGCAGATGCAGTTGCCCGAAGGGTATAAAATGAAATATTTCGGTGAGCAGGAAACACAGGATGTAAGTAATGCTGCATTGGCGAAGAATATTCCGCTGACTTTCCTGTTGATTTATGTGGTTCTGCTGTTTCTTTTCCCCAGCAACTACCGCAAGCCGGTATTGATTATGCTTATGTTGCCGCTGGTGTTTATCGGTGTGGTATGGGGATTGCTCTTGTTTGGCAAGTCATTGGACTTCTTTGCATCCTCGGTCTGTTGGGATTGATTGGTATGAATATCAAGAATGCCATTGTGCTGGTCGATGAAATCGGACTTCAGTTGAAGGATGGAAAGGGGGCTGTGCCTGCCGTGGTCGAGGCTACCAAGACACGTATCGTTCCGGTGACCATGGCTTCCGGAACTACTATTCTGGGTATGCTTCCATTGTTGGGCGATGCCATGTTTGCAGGTATGGCGGCTACCATTATGGGTGGTTTGTTCGTATCGACGGTACTGACCATTTTTGTTCTTCCGGTAACTTATTGTATTTTCTTTAAAATCAGAGCAGACAGATAATGAAAACTAAGATGATCTATATTATAGGTATGGCTTGTATGACCGGTACACTTTCGGCTCAGACTGTCGTGGATTATTCTACCTTTGAACAAAAAGGTACTGGATTATAGCCAAACCTTAAAACAGAGTGTGGCACAACGTACAGCTATGCAGAAGGCTATGAAAGCGGCAAAAACCGCTTTCTTCCCGGCTGTTGATGCAACGGGAAGCTATCAGTATCGTATTAACAAATACGAGATGGATCTTGGCGGAATGGCTGTTCCTATGGAGCACGATTCATACAGTGCCGAAGTAGGGGTATCACAACCTATTTATGCCGGTGGAAGCATCTATCACAATTACAAGGCTTCCCAAATACAAACCCAGATGGCGGATAAGTCGGTGGATTTGACAACGGATAATATTATCTATGCTGCTGAAGCCAGTTATTGGGGAACAGCCGCACAAAAAGAAATGTATGAAACGATGTGCCAGTATGTGCAGATTATTGAGCAGTTGACCAAAGTGCTGCAAGATAAGTACGATGATGGCTATATCAGCAAGACGGATCTCATTCAGATGCAGACCCGTTTGAAAGAGGCTGAATTGCAACGTTCCAGCAGCTATCAGTCTTATCAGATCGCCTTGCAGAATATGAATGTACTGATGGGATTGGAACCGCTGGCTGAAATGGATTTGACGGATTCTATTTCTACCATATTGCCTATGCCTGCCTTTGTTGGAGCGGAAACAGCCTTGAATGTGCGTCCCGATTATGCTATCTCCCAATTGGATGTGGATTATCAGAAAAGACAGGTAAGTCTGGCTGCCGCCAAGTACAACCCTTCTCTTTCTATCGGTTTTAAAGAGACATGGGGAACACAGATGTTGAACATTCGGGCGAAACTATGTTTAATAGTAATGTGTATGCTTCTATTAATTGCCGATTTTCCATTGGGGAGCCCGCTTTAAATCGACGGCTGCACAGAAGGCTATTTTATTGGGCAAGCAGTATGCATTGCAAGATAAGCAAGACCAAATAAGCAAAGAAGTGGCGAAGGCGTGGACTAGTCTGACAGAGAATACCCGTCAGATAAGTATTGCCGAGGAGAACTGCAAACTGGCAGAAGAGAATTTGGATTTGAACACTTTTAGTTATACTGAAGGTAAGTTGACTATTTTGGATGTGCTTTCTGCACAGCTGACATGGATACAGGCATATACAAACCTTATCCAATCTTATTATGAGCAGAAGATTGCGTTGGCTGATTACAGAAAAGCAACCGGTATAAGGTATTTAGGACAGAAATAGGTAAATTCAGACCAGATTCTTATTATATAAAAAAGTCACAATAAAGCAGGTTTGGCTATCTTTGTATCCAGACCTGCTTTATTTGTTTTTATTCAGTTTATGTTTACTGTAAAGCTTGTTTTAACAGTGGAAAAAAGAATAGATTACAATGAAGAAAATATCATTTTGGATCGTAATCTTTATATGTATGGCAGATGCGGCTTTGGCAGTCACGCAAGAGGGTGGGCTGTTTTATTTGCCTGAAGATACGACAATGCAACACAAAGACAGCACAGTACAGAAAAGGACTTTTTCAAAAAGTTTCTGGACTATTTTAATGATGCTAATAAAGATAAGAATCATAAGAAATTTGATTTCAGTATTATTGGCGGACCACATTACAGTACGGATACCAAACTGGGGCTGGGACTGGTGGCGGCGGGGCTTTATCGTACCGATAGAAATGACATGCTTCTTCCTCCATCCAATGTGTCTTTATTCGGAGATGTTTCCACTGTTGGCTTCTATATGTTGGGGATACGCGGAACTCATATCTTTCCGCAGGACAAATACCGGCTGGATTATACTCTTTATTTTTATTCCTTTCCTTCCAAGTTTTGGGGAATAGGGTACGATATGGGTAATGTAGATGCCAATGAATCTGATTTAGATCGCTGGCAAGCACAAGTTAAAGCTAGTTTCCTGTTTCGGATAGCGGATAATCTATATATAGGTCCTATGGTATCTTATGATTATGTGCATGGTAAGAATATGGAACGCCCCGAACTACTGGAGGGGATGAATCTTACTACTGCTAATTATGGAGTGGGCCTTTCTTTGGCATATGATTCGCGCGATGTGTTGACCAATCCCCATAAGGGATATTATTTGAATATTACCCAGTGTTTCCGTCCTAAGTTTTTAGGAAACGATTATGCATTCAGTACTACGGATTTGCGTACCAGTTATTATCATCCTGTATGGAAAGGAGGATTGTTGGCAGGAGAATTACGCGGTACTTTTTAATTTCGGTAATCCGTCATGGGCCAGATGGCGTTGTTGGGAAAACTCGTATTCCATGCGTGGTTATTACGAAGGGCGCTATCGTGACAAGCATAAAATAGAGGGGCAGGTGGAATTGCGTCAGCATGTATGGAAACGTAATGGTGTTGTAGTTTGGATAGGGGCCGGAACTGTATTCAATAAGTTCAGTGCTTGCGCATGGACAGAGTGTTGCCTAATTATGGAATAGGTTATCGTTGGGAGTTTAAAAAGAATGTAAATGTTCGTCTGGACTATGGATTTGGAAAAAATGGACAGTCTGGTTTTATCTTTAATATAAATGAAGCATTTTAAAGAATTTATTCAGTGGTGTTGTGAGCCACAACGATTGTTCGTTCTGTTCATCGTTGTCTTGGCCATTCCCAATGTGGCATTGTTTTTACAGAACAGCAAATGACACTTTGGGCACGTATTTGTAATGTCATTCTGCCGGTATCGGTTTATTGGTTGATTATGACATTGGGGCGTAAACCTGGAAAGACTATTTGGATCTTATTTCCGTTTGTTTTCTTTGCGGCATTCCAACTGGTATTGCTATACCTGTTCGGGCGTTCTATCATTGCAGTAGATATGTTCCTGAATCTGACAACTACTAATTCCGGGGAGGGTGATGGAACTTGTTGGATAATTTTACTGCGGCTGTAATTGGTGTTTTGTTGTTTACATTCCTGCTTTGGTCTTGGGAGGTTTCTCATGGGCCCGAGGTAATCAGTTGGAATATTCTTTTTATTCGTTCTCAACGTAAGTATGCCTTGGCAGGCATTGTTGCAGGAGTGTTATTGACTGTTATCTGCTATGCGACGCAACGTGATTATCAAGTAAAGATCGAAATGTATCCGGCTAATGTATGTTATAATCTAGTATTGGCTGCAGAACGTGCGGGCGAAACAGCCGGATATGCGGAAACTTCAAGGGATTTTACTTTTAATGCCAGTGCCGCACATGATGAAAACAGCCGGGAAGTTTTATGTCTTGGTGATAGGGGAAACGGCCCGTGCCTGTAATTTCGGACTTTATGGTTATGAAAGGAATAACTACTCCATTACTTGATAAAATGGAGGGGGTGGTAACTTTCACGGATGTGCTTACCCCAGTCTAATACTACTCATAAAAGTGTGCCTATGTTGCTTTCGGCAGCTTCGGCTGAGGATTATGACTGTCTTTATAGACAGAAAGGAATCATTACCGCTTTCAAGGAAGCAGGATTTCATACTGCC
>ENA-OQAJ01000497-OQAJ01000497.1-human-gut-metagenome-genome-assembly--contig:-NODE-497-length-12182-cov-8.885359_pt1 | contig 12182 bp, 8 predicted proteins | sample MGYA00242736_ERZ504529 | MGnify/ENA primary metagenome ERZ504529 (study PRJEB26092, sample SAMD00036275) | human gut metagenome | host: Homo sapiens | study: EMG produced TPA metagenomics assembly of...
CTTGAGATTCCAGAAATATCTAAGCAAAAAGAAATAGTTGCCATCCTTGACCGTTTTGACACCCTTTGCACCGACCTTTCCACCGGCCTCCCTGCTGAAAATCGAGGCACGGCAAAAGCAATACGAATACTATCGGGATAAGCTCTTAACATTTAAGGAGTTGGGTGCATGAGCACTTACAATGTAGTTGCTGCCAGCAACGAAAGTACCGTTGTAACAGAATACGAACCGCAAAGCAAACGCTCTGACGCTTACCAGAGCGAGGCTGCGCTGGAGCAGGCATTTATCAGGATGCTGGAGGAGCAGGGCTATGCCTACCTCCCTATCCACGATAACGCTGACCTTGTAACAAACCTGCGCCGTCAGCTGGAGATTCTGAACAATTATACCTTTACGGATAAAGAATGGGACAACTTTTTTAAGGATAAAATCGCCAACGCGAACGATGGCATCAAAGAAAAGACCCGCCGCATCCAAGAGGACAACATTCAGAACCTGACCCGCGAGGACGGCTCTACGGTCAATATTACGCTGTTGGATAAAAAGAACATCCACAACAACCGTTTGCAGGTTATCAACCAATATGTGGAGAACGGCGGCAACTATGATAACCGCTATGATGTCACGATTCTGGTAAACGGTCTGCCGTTGGTTCATGTGGAATTGAAACGGCGCGGTGTGCCCATCAAGGAGGCATTCAACCAAATCAACCGTTACCAGCGGGACAGCTTTTGGGCGGGCAGCGGACTGTATGAGTATGTGCAGATTTTCGTTATCTCCAACGGCACGAACACGAAATACTACTCCAATACGACCCGCGACAGCCACATTAAAGAAAGCGCCGGAACGACCCGAAAGAGCGGCAAAAAGACAAGCAACAGCTTTGAATTTACATCCTTTTGGGCGGATGGGAAAAATCGCGTCATTCCTGACTTGGTGGACTTTACCCGCACGTTCTTTGCCCGCCATACGCTGCTGAACATCCTGACGAAGTATTGCGTCTTTACGTCCGAAGACCTGCTGCTGGTGATGCGTCCGTACCAGATTGCGGCGACCGAGCGTATTTTGTCCCGCATTGAGGTTTCGACCAATTACAAGCAGACGGGAACGCTGGCGGCAGGCGGGTACATCTGGCACACAACAGGCAGCGGCAAAACGCTGACCTCCTTCAAAACGGCGCAGCTGGCGTCCAATCTCCCCTATATTGATAAGGTTCTGTTCGTGGTAGACCGCAAGGATTTGGACTACCAGACCATGAAAGAATATGACCGCTTTGAAAAAGGAGCGGCCAACGGCAACACCTCCACGCAGGTGCTGCAACGCCAGCTGGAAGACCGGGACGCCAAGGGCAACCCGCATACTTATAAAATCATCATCACAACGATTCAAAAGCTGGCGCTGTTTGTCTCCCGCAATAAGGGACATGAGATTTTCCAAAAGCACGTTGTCTTGATTTTTGACGAGTGCCATCGCAGCCAGTTTGGCGATATGCACGAGGACATCACAAAATATTTTAAGAACTATCACCTCTTTGGCTTTACAGGTACGCCGATTTTTGCGGCCAATGCCAGCACGCGCGGCAAGCCCACGCTGAAAACCACCCCGCAGGCGTTGGCGGTGAACCGGATGCAAACGGCAAAAAAGTCTTGCCGCTGCATACCTATACGATTGTTGACGCTATCAACGATAACAACGTTCTGCCGTTCCGTATCGACTATGTGGATACGGTCAACCGCAAAGCAGGCATCGGCGATAAGCAGGTTAAGGCCATCGACACCGAAAAGGCACTTGCCGACCCGCGCCGCGTAAAGGAAATCGTCAAATACATCTTAGAGCATTTTGACCAGAAAACAAAACGCAACGGTAAGACGTATTCTTTCCGTGCGCTGCGCAACATTGAAGCAGTAGCCACCGATAAAACACGCGGGCAGGTTGCAGAGGTCAAGGACAGCGTGCGCCTGTCGGGCTTTAACTCCATCTTTGCGGTCAGCTCGATTGCAATGGCAAAGGCGTATTATCTGGAATTTAAGCGCCAGATGCAGGACTTGCCCGAAGCAAAGCGTCTGCGCGTGGCAACGATTTTCAGCTACGCCCCCAACGAGGACGTAGAAGATGCAAACGGCATGCTGGGCGAGGAAAATTCCGATGATACCAGCCAGCTTGATGCAAGCTCGCGTGACTTTTTGGAATCTGCAATCAAGGATTATAATGCACTTTTTAAGACGCATTATGACACCTCGGCCGACAGATTCCAGAACTATTATAAAGACCTTTCCCTGCGCATGAAAAACCGCGAGGTTGACATCCTGATTGTCGTAAATATGTTCCTGACGGGCTTTGACGCTACCACGCTAAATACGCTCTGGGTGGATAAAAACCTCGTCATGCACGGCTTGATACAGGCGTTCTCGCGCACGAACCGTATCCTGAACTCCGTAAAGACATACGGCAACATTGTCTGCTTCCGCAATCTGGAAAAGGAAACCAATGACGCTTTAGCGCTATTCGGAGACCGCGAAGCCGGAAGTGTCGTTCTGCTGAAAAACTATAAAGCCTATTATGAGGGCTATGACGAGGACGGCAAACACCACGACGGCTACGAAGACCTGATTGCCAAACTGCAAGATAAATTCCCGCTGGGTCAGCCCATTGTCGGGGAGCAAAATAAAAAAGACTTCATCGCACTGTTTGGCGCAATTCTGCGAATGCGGAATATCCTTACCTCGTTTGACGATTTCGCGGGCAATGAGCTGCTTGCCCCGCGCGATATGCAGGACTACCAAAGCCGCTATCTTGACCTTTATCATGAAATGCGACCTCCAAAATCAGATAAGGAAGTTATCAATGACGATATAGTTTTCGAGATGGAGCTTATCCGTCAGGTGGAAATCAATATTGACTATATCCTTATGCTGGTTGCCAAGTATCACGATAGCAACTGCGAGAATAAAGAAATCCTTGTTGACATCCGCAAGGCGGTGGATTCCAGTATGCAGCTGCGCAGCAAGAAAGACCTGATTGAAAACTTTATCGCAACCGTCAATACGGCCACCAAGGTAGATGACGACTGGATAAAGTTCGTCACCGAGCAAAAGAAAACCGACCTTGATATAAAAAATAGCAAAAGGCAAGGACTACCTTCGATTGACGAAAATGCGTTGATGTTCCTTTACAGACAAATTGAAAATGATGAACGGGACGACAAGCAGAAATGCCTTGTGGCTTACAATGCTTTCACACAAAATCTTATCAATACACCGACAAGAGCTTTCTTTGCGGCTTACGCACCTCGTTATCAGAACTTTGAAAAGTGCTACAAAGACATATATCTAAACGCTTTTTTTGCGCTTAAACTAATTGATGCTAGTTATTCAGTGAATAGTATATCCCATACAGAAAGGTATAATTATTTAACGAAGACGATTGTCAGTAAAAGATTTTCGGGAAAGAACTTAAGCACAACATTTACAGAAGACGCAAGAAAGCTACGATATACAACATTAGCAGAAAAAGCGGATGTGGATGAGTATACAATTCCGCTTACAGGAGCATTAAATTCCAGCGGAATACTTAATTCACAATCAATGGATGAATTCCCATTGACGAAAGATATGCTAACAAGTATTAGCATTATTGCCTATAAAGCTGCTCATGTTGATGATGGAGCTGTTCCGCTTGAGAAAGTATGGAAAGAAATTGACCAGCAAGAAAAGAGTACATATGACGACAAAATTATAGAAGAAGCTGAAAACATCCGGAATAAATATAAAGCGGCGCTGTTTAACGCAACCTACTACACGTTTCTTTCGGAAAAATGTAAGAAAGCAATAAGAGAGACGCTTAGTGAATACTTCTTTAATCCGCAAGGAAAGCGACTAGACAATGAACTTAAAAAATGTCAGACGAGGATAAAACAAGACAAAGAATTGATTGCAAAGCAAGAATCCACTTTGGATGAATATCATAAAAGGTTGGAAGTGGCGGAAAAGAATGCAGAAATTGCTCGTAATCGCTACGCAAGTATCCAATCAAAGGTTGAAACTCAGCAATCAGAAATTGAATGCTTAAAGAAGCAACTAGAAGATTTGAAAGCCCAAAATGAGGAACTGAGCCGCGCCATACCCGAGAGGGAAGAAGCAGAAAAAATCGATTTACCCGAAGAGCCTAAAATCGATTATGTTGGATGCCTTACAAAAGTGTTCGAAAGCAAGAAGGTGGTATTTATTGGCGGACACCAAAATATTATGACAAAATTTGCACAAAAGTTTCCGAAAGCTGTAGTAGTAACGAAAGATAAATCAATAACTGCGGAGAATCAGATTGATAATGCAGATGCAATCTTATTCAAAACAGATAATATGGGTCATAAAGAATATAACCCGATAAAAGATATTGCTGTGCGCCGTAATATACCGTATGGATATATTGGAGATGTTACAGCTCTTGAATTGGTTGAAAAAAGCGTGTTTGAGGAACTGGAACGCCTTGGATGCAGTCTATAACGAGAAAAGATAATCTGCAGACGATGTCATATTTTATCTCGTGTAAGTAAAGTCTTGTGCCAACTCTTCTACATATGCTATTTCACCCATCTTGCCACGGTCTTGGCATCTATGCCGTATAACTGCGCTATATGGTACATGCTGGCTCCTGATTGATACATTGCTTTCAGCTCGGCCTTATAGTCTGGCACGGCATCAGGTGAGTGGAGCAGGTCGTGGAGAGACAGCTCCAGCAGGACAGCAAGTTGCAGAACGTATCGCGGTGCAACGGATTTGCTGCATAGTGTGGCGTGCAGCTGCTTGGCAGATAGGTCGGCTGTGGGAATATAACTGCCATATAGACTTAAAAGTGCAGTTTCAATTTTAGTGGCGTATGTGCGTCCGCCGGTCAGGGAACGCCAGCCGTGGGAACGCAATGCGCGGTCAAGGACGGCATGGTAGACAGAGCCGTCACGATAATCAAAACTGGAATCCAAAGTATCTTGTAGCAACAAATCTAATGCCTGTAGGCAATCCGACACGGGTTCTGCGGGCTGCTTTTTAAGCTGCATAGTAAATGTTGCAGGGAATAGCTCCTGCTGCCGTGCGCTGTTGTATGTGACATCGGTATCGACCAGCCAGCAACGGTGCTTGGTGCAAATCTGCATATCCGGCAGTTGGTGGCTGCGATGCCAATAAGGCTCACCATATAGTTGCAAATCCCCTTGATAACAGACGGGGCAATAGCGCATTACGGAGCAATGATTTCCATTGGCCTGTGAAATGCCCATCCGATGTACAGCTAATGGATTGCCATTGACAACATAGGCATAGGTGGAGCGCTTACGCTGAGTAGGGAAAAATCGCGCGTAATAGGGATAAAATGTGTGCTGCATTACAACATCCTTTGCAGACAAGAACCCTTGCGGAAGCTGTGCCAACAGCGTATTTATAGGCCCGCAGAGCATTAGACTGGGAGCACAGAAATTGTCCCCATATAGCTGCCGCAGGGTGTGCTTGGCGCAGTAGTTGCCGCTGTGAACATGGTAGCGACAAATGACGCTGTACCAAAGTTCATCCGGGTACGGCGTGGGAAAGAAGCTAATCATATTGCCACCTCGCCCTTGATATACTCTGCATAAGCAGATACGGGCAATTCGCCGCTCTTTTTGGCTTTTTTGAGCAACATCCGTATATCATTTCCAACAATCTTGGAGGGGGCTGCGGAACCTACGGATACCTCCGGCGTGGTCTTTGCCTGCCGCTTAACAACGGGTTTGGCGGAAAGCTCGCTGATGTATTCTGACACCATCCCTAAGTTTCTTAAAAATGCACTTTCAAAGATTTCCAAATCCAGCTTTTCACGTCCGTCAAGAATAGCTTGCTTTTGAGCATTGTATAAGAGCTTGGTGAGTATATCCGGGATGCCCTGCGTCTTGCGATACAGCCAATTTTCCAGCTCTGGTGTCAGGTCAGTGGCATACTGCGTGTACTGGTAATGCCACAGCCCATGTAGGAGCAATGCAAATTCTTTATCGTTGGGTAGGCGGTCATAGACAAGCCCAGTGGTACGCCGTGCGGCGCGAAACTCCTGCTGCAATACCTGCAAAACGCGCGGTGTTCCGACCATGCAGACACTTACCCCTGCCCCGTTGATAAGGTGAACGAGAAAATTCAAAAAGCGTATACCGCCATCACTTTTATGATAGGTAATGTTCTGCAACTCGTCTATCACCAGTAACCCTATATGATTGACGCGCACAATTTGGTTAAGCTGGCTGACAAGAACATCAATGCTCAACCTGCGCGATAGGGCATCTTTTTGATAGGTGGTTCCAATCAAACTGTCGATTTGCAGGTAAATATCCAGTATCAGTGCTTTAATGGACGCATCGTGCGGGGTCTGCACAACCAAGTACGGGATTTGGTGGCAGTAGAACTTTTGCCCATGATACTCGGTATGTTCGATGACCTGCGGATATAACGATAACACGCGCTGCAATGCGGTGGACTTGCCAAGTCCTGATACGCCGACAACGGAAAAAGAATTTCCGCCGCCAATAGAAGCGGCAAGGGCATTGCCGTGCATCAGCGAGTAACCGTTCTGAAAAGTGGCGGCTTCGCTCTGGACGGAATACTGCCCGTAACAATGCTGCATGGCGGTGTGGATTTCGCAGTATAAGTCAACTGTCATAGATAGAGGCTGGTAAAACTCGTATAATGAAGACAACAACTGCAAGCGCTCCCCGGTGCTGCGGTCACGGTCACTATCGCTATAGGGTGGGATGACCGCCAGAGCGCGAATCAAGTCTTTGCCGGACAGCATCGGGGGCAAGGCTTCAATAAAAGGATTATTGTCATAGAGCGGATTTGCAATATAATCAGCGTGCATCGAAATCATCCTCCTGTTGCTCGGCCAGTAAATCCATCAGCGATACGCTTTCTTGTTTGCGGGCTGTGCTGCGGTTGCGTTGTATCTGCCTGCTGATATTGCTGCGGTCTGGCATGGTACGTTCGGAGCGGTCTGCAATGGCTTGTATATCGCTCATAAGGTCAAGCTGTGCCTGCAATTCCTGCTTTTTCCAATCGGTGCGTTCTACTTTTTCCTGCTGTTGTGCGTCTGCAATTTCCGCCAGTGATTTGCCCAGATAGGATTTTTGCACCAAGTCAAAAGCCGAGTAAGTACCGTTTTCATACAACCACACGGTATCCATACATTCCGGCGCGTAGGCAACCTGTACGGTCTCCCGTCCACCAAGACCGGCAGAGACAAAACGCTTTTTAAAAGTGCAGTTTGAAAAACGCAGACCGAAGATTTCCAGACCGCGTTGTGTGATTTTTCCCTCGGCACGGGGCAGCAACGTGTAGAGCAATTTCTTGTCTGTAGCTTCCTTTACTGGGCAATCATCCTGTGCCTCACAGAACGACCAGATACTTGCTGCCAGCGGTGGCGTGTTGGCTTCTATCATGGCGGGAGTGCGGGTAAAGCCTATCTGTACAGATTTTGCATTGTAAAAGAGGACGCAGCGCAGAACAACGGCGGTGAACTGCTCCAAATCCAGTGTGCCTTGTCTGCGGTAGTCCGGCGCACCGCGTTCCTGTATGTCAGATTCGATGACACCCTTGCCTTTAAGTAGCGGTTTGTAGGCGCTCTGAACCAAATCAAACAGTTTTTCAACTACACCTTTTAAATCTGGACGATATGCAGGAAGATTTTCAATCTCGATATGATAACTCTCGCACAGGTTTTCCAGTGGGCCGCTGGTGAACTCACTGCCTCGGTCTGTAATAATTTTGGTGGGAAGATGGTGACTCGGCCAGTCGTGCGGGTCAATGTCTATCCCGTGCTGATGGCAAAAACTGACCTTATCCGTAAAAGTGTTCTGAAGCAGAAGACGCAGCGCATATTGCCCGCCTTCTAAACCAACATAAACGCCGGTAATCAGGCGGCTGTAGGCATCGACCATTGTGTAAATGACAGGTCGGCCAATAGGTTTGCGGGAAAGGCGGCTGACAATGTAGATGTCGGCAACGGTGGCATCAGTCATGTACACGCCGATGGTGTGTGCATAATCGCAGACCGAGCCAGTAAACGGACGATGATTGCGCTGATAGGCTTTAAGTCCCTGCCTGCTGATGGTCTCGCTGATGGGGTCGCGGTTCTTACGAAAGAAATAGCGGAACTGCCAGAACGTGGGATATTCCGGCTTCAATGTGCCGTGTGCATCGCAGTATTTCGCCCGCAGCATCATTTTGTAGGCGGTCTGCAAGCTCTGCCGCTGCGGGGTGTAGTAATACTTGTTCAGTGCCCAGCGGATGGCTTTTTCATCGGTAGTAAGCTCATGCTGTTCTGGCGCGGGACGCTCTGCGGGTAAAAGTGCATTTTTACTTTGGTATACCCAGTAGCGCCAGAGATATTGCAGCACCGTGCGGCGGGCAATATTATGCTCGGCAGCTATCTGGCGGACAACCTCATTACGGTGGGACTTATCATAGATGCAGGTGTCATCTAACAGCGGCGCAATCAAGTCGAGCTTGCGATTCCGCCCCTCGCGCTGGCGGTTAGTGATGTCCTCATCCAGAACGAAAACAGAGTACGCCTCGGCAGGAACGGGCTGCAATTCTGCAAGTAAATCCGATGCAACAGGGTACGGCATCCGAAAGTGCTGGCAGCTGACAACATAGCTTTGTTCTTCTCCACAGAGCAGGACACGGACGTGCTCGCCGTTTTCAGCGGCAAGGATGTCAAGATCCTCATGGCGGGTATCCTCCTTGTCAATGATGATACCCCAATCGGATATGCCTTGCTGCTGCCAGTATCGGCGGGATAATTCCAGTTTTTCCGCGACAGACGGACGGCTTAAATAAGACCGAAAGACAGCCTCGCGGACTGCCGTGTGCCCATCGTCATAGTGCAGGACAAAATCTGTGGTGTAGGTTTCGCTGGGTAGATTTAAGTCGTTGGCAGGAATATCATTGCAAAGGATAGGAACATTACATTCAAATTGAAAAATGGCCGGTTCTGCATCCAGCATTTTCGCGGCGGCAAGCTGCACTTTGTTGTACAGACAGCAGACAGCTTTGCATTTGGTGAGCATGATTTTAGTACAGCGCTCTTTTTGGACTTGTTTTCGCATTTCTTTGACGCTCCTTAATGTAAATTTGGGGCGTCCGTTCACCGAAGAAAAAGGAAAATTACTTGTGCCCTTTTGGGGCAAACTTCCGTTCCACATTTTCCGAAAATCGAATTGAAAAGAGCGAAATTTGGAAAAAGTGGAATTTCAGTGTGCCTTTTGGAAAATCTTGAATTTTTGCTTGCCTCATAGATTTATCGCTGTAATGGCATAAAGACGTATTAAGAGGCAAAACAGAATTCCACATTTTCCGATTTTCTATTGACCGTACTATATGTGCGGGTACACGAAAAATCCAGAAAGGCGCAGAGAAAATCAAGACAGCGCATAGGAGCTCGCTCCACTCCGTTCCGCTCGCAATCCGCCTAATCTCCAAGCCAACTCCAAGAACATTCCAAGTCCACACCAAGCAAAATCAAACGCATTATCTCATGTTTTCCCGCATGGGACAGAATGAGAGAGGATTGGAAACAAAAAAGAAAGCAGGCCCCGCCGCCGGATGGCGGAGGCCTGCGTGTGGATTCTTAACTTGTCTCTTTGTTCTTCGGTGAATGCCCTGTATCATAATTTTGCCCTTAGTGCTGGGGGTTCAGATGGTACGCCAGTCAAGGTCGCCGTGCTCCAGGCCGTGGATCAACACCTCGGCAGTGGCAATGTTGGTGGCAACCGGAATATTGTGCACATCGCAGATGCGCAGCAGGTTCATCTCGTTGGGCTCCGAGGGCTTAGCGCAGATGGGGTCACGGAAGAAAAGCAGCATGTCCACTTCGTCGCAGGCGATGCGGGCAACGATCTGCTGGTCACCGCCGTGGCCGCCCGGCAAAAAGCGCTGTACGTTCAGGCCGGTGGCTTCGGCCACAAGCCGCCCCGTGGTACCCGTGGCGATCAGCCTGTGCTCGCTCAGAATCTGCCGATAGGCAATGCAGAACTGAACCATCAGTTCTTTCTTTGTATCATGTGCAACAAGGGCAATCGTCATAAGAAATCCCCCACTTTCTATAAGTTACAGCATAGCATGGCTATGCGTTTTTTGTCAAAAACAGGTCAGCGGAATGCGCTCGCCCAAAATGCGGCCCGCAAGGGCGTGCCCGGCAATGGCGGCGGGGCAGTCCTGCGGCAGGGCGGTGCCTGCGGCACCGGCGCGCTGCAAGGTGCGGCTTTCCGGGATAGCGGCAATCAGCTGCAAACCAACGGTGTCAATGCACTCGTCCAGGTCAAACACCGCAGCATCCTTGCCAAAACTGGAACGGGACACACGGTTCATCACCAGCCGCACGGCGCTGGCGGGGCGGCCGCTCTGTAACAGGGCATCCGCCACAATGCGCCCATCCCGCAGGGCGACCGGGTCCGGCGTAAAACAACCAGTGCGCGGTCGCCAAGCGGTTGGCGGCGGTAAACGGTGCGCCCATGCCCGCTGCAGTATCCAGCAGGATATAATCAAAATATTCACGCATGGCCAAAATCAGCCCGGCCAGCGGTGCTGCGCGGACCTCACCGCCCTCATAGGGAGCGCTGATGACCGACAGCCCAGGGTACAAGGGGCTGGGCACAATGGCTTTGCTGCCATCACACCGACCGCACAGAACATCCTCGATATCGTAAACCGTCTTGCCGTATACCCCGGCAATCATGTCCACACTGCGCAACCCGGAGTCCAACTCGATCAGCAGGACGCGGCGGCTCCAGGCACCCAACTGGGCACCCAGCAGGACCGATACGGTGCTTTTGCCCGTGCCGCCCTTGCCGGAGCAGATCATAATGGTTTGCGCGTTCATATGGTGGAAGTCCTCGCTCTCTTGTAGGTGTTGCCCTACAAAGAGAAAACACCCCTTTTATTATTCTATCACAAAGAATACAGCGAAACAACTGCTTTAACTATGGAAAATTGCTGAAATTTGTGCATCGGTTGCCGACAGTTCCTACAAACCCATAAGTTTAATGGAAGCCCCCGCAGCCGCACAAACACACGGATATATACTATTATAAAGGAAAAGCAGGGGACAGTGCAAGTAGTTTTGAAAAGTCATACTTTTTGCTTTTACAGAAACGGTTGTCCGCCGATGAACGGCTGTTATAGAATGCAAACGTTTGAGCAGTTACAGCGGGTGCGGTTGGTTCCACGCACGGCGCAGGCGGGCAAGGGCGTGCTTTTCCAGCCGGGATACATAGCTGCGGCTGATGCCGAACTGTGCGGCAATCTGCTGCTGCGTCTGCGGGGCGGCGCCATTCAGGCCGTACCGCAAGGTCAAAATCTGCTGCTCGCGCTCTGGCAGGGCGGTAACCAGCTGGCGCAGCTGAGCGGCGGCATCCCGCAGTTCGCAGTCTTCTTCCATTGTGGCCAGGTCGGGCAGAACATCCGCCAGGGTCAGCATGCCGCTGTCCGCGCTGGTTTCCAGCGGCTCCTGCAAAGAAACGGTGCCTGCTTCGCGCCGGGTGTGGCGCAGTTGCATCCGCAGCTCGTTTTCAATGCAGCGGCTGGCGTAACTGGCAAAGCGGGTGGTGCGGGCGCAGTCATAGGTATCCACTGCTTTGATCAGGCCGATGGTACCGATGCTGATAAAATCATCCTGCCCGCCGGAAACGGTATAATACTTTTTTACAATGTGTGCCACCAGCCGCAGGTTGTGGCAGATCAGCGTTTCACGCGCGGCGGCATCCCCGGCGCGCATGGCGGCGAAGGCGGCTTGTTCCTCCTTGGCGGAAAGCGGCTTGGGAAAGCTGCCGGTTTCCAGCCGGAGGGCCAGGTAGAGCAGATGCGAAGCAGCCGACTGCAAAAAAGCCATAAATCCCGATCATAAGACTTCACCCCTGCACCATGGGTATGCGGGCGGCGGGAAAAAGATGACGCGGGATTTTTGGGGCGGGAGAAATGTGGTAATATTAAGGCAGCACCGCATAATTCCCGCCTTACGGCTTAAGCACCGCTCCGGCGGCTGCGGTACGGCATCTGCGTTGCCAAAATGCTCGATAATGTCGGGTTGCGGTACCCGCATCGTGCTTCGGGGGCAAAAGCCCCTCGCACTCTGCGACCGCTGCCCCTGCTTCGGTTCGCTGTTTCCGCCACTGG
>ENA-OQAJ01000498-OQAJ01000498.1-human-gut-metagenome-genome-assembly--contig:-NODE-498-length-12180-cov-4.032523_pt1 | contig 12180 bp, 15 predicted proteins | sample MGYA00242736_ERZ504529 | MGnify/ENA primary metagenome ERZ504529 (study PRJEB26092, sample SAMD00036275) | human gut metagenome | host: Homo sapiens | study: EMG produced TPA metagenomics assembly of...
CATATCCGGGACGCTGTGGCCATGGTGCGGTTCAGATCGAGCTGGAAAGCCGCCTTGCTGCCGGTGAGACCCTGACCGAGCTGACGGTGGATGAAATTCTGCACAAGTACCGCAGTGCGGACGATAAATTCCTTGTGGAAAGCTTTGGCACCATTGCGCCTACGGCGGCAACGCAGCCATGATGCACTACCACGCAACCCCGGAAGATCACGCTGTGCTGGAAAAGAAGGGCTTTCTGCTGGTGGACAGCGGTGCCACCTACATGGACGGCACCACCGACATCACCCGCACTACCCGCTTGGCCCGCTGACCGAGGACGAAAAGCGCTTCTACACATGGACTCTGCAGAGCCACATCGACCTTGCCAAGGCCGTCTGGCTGGATTACTGCGAGTGTAAGATGATCGACACCATTGCCCGGGAACCGCTGTGGCGGCACCTCATCAACTACCGCTGCGGCACCGGTCACAGCGTCAGCTTTGTGGGCAATGTGCACGAAGGCCCCCACAGCCTGCGCGGCACCAACTCCGTGCTTATGCGTCCCGGCATGGTGGTCACCGACGAGCCGGGCGTTTACGAGACCGACCTCGTGGGCATCCGCATCGAGAACGAGCTGGTGTGCGTGCACAAGGCCGATAACCAGTACGGTACCTTCCTTGGTTTTGAACCGCTGATGTTCGTGCCCATTGCCACCTCTCCCATCCTGCCCGGTGTGCTGGATAAGGACGAGATCGCATGGCTGAACGATTACCACCGTCAGGTGTTTGCAAAGCTGGCACCGCACCTGAACGACGAAGAGCGCAGCTGGCTGGCGGAGAAGTGTGCCGCCATCGGCTGCTGAGAAAGCGCAAAAAACACCCGGAGCCGTGCAGGAGCCAGAGCGGCTCTCGGCGGCAGCCGGGTGCTTTTTATAGGGTCACAGCTTGCAGCAGTGCGTCTGTGGGGTGTCCAGCGGCGGAAGAGTGAACTCGTTTTCGCCAAAGGGCGAACGCAGGATGGCCGCCCGCGTTTCCGGGTAGATGCCAAGTTCGGTGTAGATGTCCCGGTACAGGAGCATCACCCGCCGCCGCAGCCGAAGGATGTCGGCGGTGGTCACTCTGGAGTGGGAGACGCTCTGGCTGTTCTGCAGGTAGTAATAGCCGATGTCCGGGATGGAAACGGCGGTGCGCACATAGCGCAGATATTCGGTGTTGAACAGCTGATCCTCCGCAAACAATTCTTTGCGGAAATGGAGGCTGTGCTTCCGCAGGAGGTCACGGCGGTAGAGCTTGTTGCAGGGGCTGCCATAGTAGAAGGTGTTCGGCTTCTGGATCAGATGCTTTGCGTACTCCTGTCCGGTGTACACCCCGGCAGGCAGATAGCCATAGGCCCGGGTGCGGGGCGGATTGCGCTGGAGCACATGCTGCAGCGCCTTTTCCCATGGGCGGATGTGCTCCACATAGTTTTCCGGGTACACCATCCAGAAGGGCGCGATCACAAGATCGGCGGTGTGGGCCTCGGCGGCGGAGACCAGCTTTTCCGTAAAATCGGGGGCCAGCCAGTCGTCGCTGTCCACAAACTGGATGTATTTGCCGTGGGCCAGCGCAATGCCCTGATTGCGGGTATCCGCTGCGCCGGTGTTGGTTTTATCCACCAGTGCAATGCGGTGGTCGCTGGCGGAAAGGGCGCGGCAGACGGCAAGGGTGTCGTCGGTGGAGCCATCGTTCAGCAGCAGGATCTCAATGCTTTTATAAGTCTGGGCGCAGATGCTTTTGACACAGCGGGCAATGCACCCGGCAGTGTTGTACATGGGCACGATGATGCTTACAAGGGGAAATTCCATAGGTTCTCCTTTTCTCAGATGCGGCTGTGGGTGCGGGCAAATGCGTCGGAAAGCTTCTGCACCGGGCCGTTGGGCAGAGGGCTTTCAAACAGGCTCAGATAGATGCCGTGCAGCCGCAGGCGGAATTTATCGTACACGCCCAGCTGGATGCACAGTTCCTTGTAAGTGTGGTACATCCGGCTGCGGTGGCGCAGCATGTCCGCCGCGCTCACCTGCGTATGGCATACGCTCTGCGGGTTCTGGATGTAGCAGTAGGCGGCTTCGTCGATGGCGGCAAACCGCTGTGCCACCTGCAGATACCGGGTGTTGAACAGCTGGTCCTCGGCGTATACCACATGCTCGAACCGGATGTGCGCCATCTGGATGAGATCCCGGCGGTAGAGCTTGTTCCAGAGCACGCCGTAGTAAAAGGCAGCGGCATTGCCGGTGAGCTGCCACAGGTAATCCACCTTGTTGTACACCCCGGCGGGCAGCAGGCTGTACTCCCGGGTGTCATAGCCGCCATCCTTGCGGGGCACCATCATCCGGTAGGGAGCCAGCACAAGGTCGGCATGGCTGCGCTGCATAGCAGCCACCAGGTTTGCGGTGCAGCCCGGCAGCAGGTGATCGTCGCTGTCCGCAAACTGGATGTATTCGCCGTGGGCAAGGGCAAGGCCGCAGCTGCGGGTGTCTGCTGCGCCGGTGTTGGGCTTGTCCACCACACGGATGCGGCTGTCGGCGGCAGCAAGCTTCCGGCAGACAGCAAGGGTGTCGTCGGTGGAGCCGTCGTTCAGCAGAAGGATCTCAAGCTCCGGGTAGCTCTGGGATGTGATGCTCTCCACACAGCGGGAGATGAAGCCCGCCGCGTTATAGGCGGGCACAATAACGCTGACAAGCGGCTGCGGCATGGCGGGTCCCTCCGTTTTTTCTTTTTTCGATGCAGCAAAGTTTTATTTATCATACTCCAGCCCTGCGCAAAAATCAAGGCGGGCGGCTGGCGGAAAGGAGAATGTGAGATGGTATTTCACATTGCGGTATGCAGCCCGGACGCGGCCTTGCGCAGCGGGCTGGAACGCCAGTGCATGGAATATTTTGCCCGGCGGCAGGATGCGTGCATCGTGCAGCAGCTGCCGGATGCAGATGCGCTGCTGCGCCGGGACACCGATGGAGAACGGTTTGACCTGTATCTCATCGAGCTGGGCGCTGTAGCGGCTCCGGCAGGGCTTTCGGCGGCTGCGGAGCTGCGCCGCCGGGGCCGCAGGGCTCCGCTGGCCTTTGCGGCCCGCACACCGGCCCACGCCTACAGCGCTTTCCGGGTGGATGCCATGCAGTATCTGCTTCTGCCGGTGCACCAGCAGGAGCTTTCGGCCCTGCTTGCCCGCGCCACCGAGCCGGAGTACGGCCCGGCAATGACCGTTGTCACCGCCGAAGGCTGCGGGCGCTGGCCTATGCGCAGATCGAATATCTGGAGTGCACCCACCATGTGGTGCACTTCCATCTGCTCAGCGGCGAGGATGTAGTGTCCCTTTCGCTGCGGGTGTCCTTTGCCGAGGTAGCAAAGCCGCTGCTGGAAGACGGGCGTTTTTTGCAGCCGCACCGCTCCTATGTGGTCAATCTGGCGGCGGCACAGCTGCTGACGGCGGGCGAGCTGCAGATGTGCAGCGGTGCGCGCATCCCCATCCCGCGCGGACGGGAGGGTGCAGTGCGCGAAGCCTTCCGCAGCTGGATCGACCGGTAAAATGGCAAACAAAAAAGAGCCGCTTTCACGGCTCTTTTTTTTCGTGCCCGGAGGTCAGGCATCGGGTTCGGTTTTGTGTTTCTTTTCCTTGTCGGAAGCATCCAGAACACCAAAGCCCCAGTGGTTGGCCATGTCCATGATGATCTTCTGGGGAGAACCGGAGGGATAGGCGTTCTCGGAGAACGCGGTCAGGAATTTTATACAGCTGTGGCTGCACCTGATCGTACAGGCCCAGCTTTGTGTACAGCTCCTTGTAATAGCGGAACACCTGCAGTTTGTTCTGCACGATGGAAGCCAGATTGATCTGGGTGTGGCAGATGCTCTGGGGGTTCTGCACATAGTGGTAGCCCGCTTTGGAAATGGATACGAAAACATTGGCGTACAAAATGTATTCCAGGTTGAAAACCAGGTCTTCGGCCCAGCGCACCTCGCTGGTGAACTGCAGATGATGGTCTGCCAGAATATCCCGGCGGTAGAGCTTGTTCCACAGCACGCTGTAGAAGAAGGATGCGGGCTTCTCCATCAGGCGCAGGGCAAAGGTATCGCGGTCGTAGATGCCCTCGGGCAGGAAGCCGTATTCACGGATATCATCAGGCTTTTTCTCGGCATCGATGCAAGGTTCTCCTGCAGGTTTTCCAGTGCCTGCGTGGCCTTGGAAGAGTTGGCGGGAATCACCATCCAGTAAGGTGCAATGACCAGATCAGCGTTGTTCGCTTCGGCGGCAGTCACCAGCCGCTCAGTAAAATCAGGGTCGAGATAATCGTCGCTGTCCACAAACTGCACATACTTGCCCTTTGCAAGGGACATGCCGCAGTTGCGGGTTTCCGACACACCGGAATTGGATTTGTCCACCAGAACGATGCGGGGGTCCTTTTCACGGAATTGCTCACAGATGGAAAAGCTTTCGTCCCGGGACCCGTCGTTGACCAGAATGACCTCGATATCCTTCCATGTCTGGGCACAAATGCTCTCCAGACAGCGGGCAACACTATTCTGCACGTTGTACACAGGCACGATAATGCTGACGAGTGGGTTGTTCATGACGGAAGGTCTCCTCTTTACGGATATTATACCTTTATATTAAAAATCACAGAGTGTATTCTCACAAATGAGGACACTTCCCCCTTGGGGCAGTCCTATTTATAATATCATACTCTTCTTGCGCACAAAATGCAAGAGCAAAGAAGGATCAGATAAAGAAAAGAACCGCACGCTGCGGCCCTTTTTTCTTACACACGTGTCCAGTCCAGCGCATCCCACCGGGGCACGAACTGGCTGCAGATGCGGCGCATCTCCGGCTCGTCGGCGGCAGAGGTGCGGTCTGCAATGCCAATGACGTAATACCCGGCCTTGTGGGCGGTGGCGGCGGCGTATACGGCATCCTCGCACACGGCGCAGGCGGCGGGATCTGCACCGCCCAGACGGCTCATGCACTCAAAGAACACCTCCGGGCGGCTTTTGTGCAGCACGCCCTGCGCTTCCACGATGAAGGAGAAATACTGCGCGATGCCCAGCCGGGTAAGCACGGTGCGGCACTGTTCGGCCCAGGTGTTGGAGCAGATGCACATGCGTGCGCCCTCGGCCTGCAGCTTTGCCAGCATCGTGCGCACGCCGGGTTTCAGCTCCACGGTCTCGTACAATTCGGCGATCACCTCGCGCATCACGGAAAAATAGCTTTCCTCGGTCAGCGGCAGGCCGTACTCCCGGATCAGATACTGTGCGCCCTCCTGCATTCCCATGTTCAGCAGTGTGGCGCGCAGATCCCCCCGCGGGGTGCGGCCATAGCGGCGCAGCAGTGCGTCGGGGGCACCCTCCCACACCACGGTCATGCTGTCGGTCAGGGTGCCGTCCATATCAAAGATCCATTGCTTGCAGTGCATTAGAATGCCTCCTTTTGAAATCCTGACAAGTATACCATGTTTCTTTGCCGGGAGAAAGGCATCAATTTACAAAAAACGGAAGAAATCTCTCTGGAAATATGCTATAATCTGAACAAAACCGGAAACGATCAAAGGAGGCGGATGCAATGGATGAACGCAGTGCTCCGTGCAAAGCTCTGGTGCTGGCGGGCGGCGGAGCCAGGGGCAGCTATCAGGTGGGTGTGTGGCGCGCGCTGATGGAGCTGGACTGGCACCCGCAGATCATTACCGGCACCAGCGTTGGCAGCCTGAACGGTGCCATGTTCGTGCTGGACCAGTACGAGACGGCCCGCGATATGTGGCTGGCCATCCGCAGCAAGGATGTGATGGAGCTGCCGGAGGAGGATGCCGACCTTTCGGCCCTGCACCAGTTCCTGCGCAGCGTGGTGAAAGCCGGCGGCATGGATGTGACCCCGCTGGAAGAGATCGTGGAGCGGGTTCTGGACGAGGATGCCCTGCGCGCGGCTCCCATCCGCTTCGGCCTTGTCACTGTGGAGCAGCGGGGCTTAAAGCCCCGGGAGCTGACGCTGGACGAGATCCCGGCAGGAAAGGTCAAGGACTACCTGATGGCCTCCGCTGCCTGCTTCCCGGCGCTGCGTGCGCGGGAGATCGACGGGGTCAAGTTTCTGGATGGCGGCTACAGCGACAACATGCCCACCGGCCTTGCCAAACGCATGGGCGCGGATGAACTGGTGTGCGTCGATCTGGAAGGCGTGGGCATCACCCGCCCCAACCTCACCGGCCTGCCCACCGTGATGGTGCGCAGCTACTGGGAGCTGGGCGATATCCTGCACTTTGACCCCGACACCGCCCGCCGCAACATCGAGCTGGGCTACTATGATACCCGCCGCGCTATGGGATATCTGCGGGGGTGTGCCTATGCTGTCTCCTGTGATGCCCAGAGCTGCGCGGACGCTGCTGCGTTCCACGCAAAATTTGAGCGGGTGCAAAAGGCCGTGCGGGAGAAATACCCGGTCACCCTGACGGCGGATGCGGCCCTGCTGCTGGCCAAGATGAAGGATGCCGACCTTGCCCCGCTGGAAGCCGCCGCGGAAGATGCCGGTGTGGACCCGGCCCATTACTACACCACCCATACTTTGTGCGATGCATTCCTTGCAAAGTGCGATCAGGCACGGATGCAGAGCTTTGCACCGCTGTTTGAGGGCAGTGCCGATGCGGCGCGGGCCGCACTGGCCGCGCTGCTGCCCAATACCTTTTTGCAGGCGCTGGTCTGGCGCACCCTGACCACGCCGGAAGCCGAGCTTTTGCCGGAGGTGACCGAACATGAAAGTGTATAAAGGTTCCTGCGCTTCTCCCGGCCTTGTGCTGGGGCAGGTGAGCCGTCTGGAGCACCATGTGGAGACCACGACCGTGGGCCCCTTTAAACCGTCCCGGGAGCTGCAGCTGCTCACCGATGCCATCCGCACGGCGCAGGACGAGCTGGAATCCATGGCAGACCGTGCCGCACCCAGCGAGCAGGCCATCTTCCAGTTCCAGAGCATGATGCTGGACGACGAGGGCATGATGAACGAGGTGCGCTTCTGCATCAATGCAGGCATTGGCGCGGCAGCGGCCATGAATCAGGTGGGCCAGCGCTACGCTGACCAGCTGGCCAACATGAAGGATAACCCCTACATGCAGCTGCGCAGTGTGGATATCCTCGACGCAAGCCGCCGGGTCATCAACATCATCACCAACCGCCCCCGCATGTGGCTGGCGCTGGATCACCCGGTGATCCTTGCCGCAGAGCGGCTGATGCCCACCGACCTGTTCAGCGTGCCCTCCGGCATGATTTTAGGCATCATCACGGCAGAGGGCAGCGGCCAGAGCCACGCGGCCATCATTGCCCGGGCAATGAATATCCCGGGCATCGTGCAGGTGGGCCGGGATTTTCTGGACGACTGCGACGGCCGCACCGTGATTCTGGATGCCACCGGGGGGCAGTGCACGCTGGACCCGGACGCTGCCGCCCGCCAGCAGGCCGAGACCCGCATCTGCGAGCTGCAGCGGGAGAACGAAGAGATGGGGCAGCTGCATGCTCTGCCCAGCAGGACAAAGGACGGCCAGCCCTTTGAGCTGCTGGCCAACTGCTTTGGGCCGGAGGACATCGACACGGCCATGCAGTCCGGTGCACAGGGCGTGGGCCTGCTGCGCACCGGCTACATGATGCTGCCGGGCCGCATTCTGGACGAGCAGGAACAGTATTTCTTCTACTGCTCCTGTCTTGCTGCCGCCAAGGGCTGCCCGGTAACGGTGCGCACCTTCGACTTTGGCTCAGACCGCACCATTTCCGACGCCTATCAGGGCCTGCAGTCTTCCAAGCTTGGCCTGCGGGGCATCCGCAACAGTCTGCGCCAGCCCCACCAGTTCGAGACGCAGCTCTGTGCGCTGCTGCGCGCCGCCGCCCGCGGCCCGCTGCGGGTGATGTTCCCCATGGTGACGAATGTAGAGGACTGGGACGCAGCCATGCGTGTGGTGGAGCGCTGCCGCGAGCACCTGCGGGAGCGCGGCGTGGCGTTCAACGAAGATACAAAGTTCGGCGTGATGCTCAGCGTACCCGCTGCCTGCCTGACCGCTGAGGAATTTGTAGAGCACGGGGTCGATTTTCTTGTGGTCGGCACCAACGACCTGACCCAGTATACCCACGCGGCAGACCGGGAGCTTGCTAGCGCCGAGCACTACTACCGTCCGGCCAGCAAGGCCATGAAAAAGCTCATCACCATGGTGATGGATGCCGCAAAGGTTCGCAATGTGCCGGTGACCATCTGCGGCCTTGCGGTGGGCAACCAAGCCAACACGGTGCAGTATTTGCAGCTGGGCCTGCGCAGCTTCTCGGTGAGCCCGCAGAACCTTTTGAATGTGAAGAAAGCTCTGCTGGAAGCAGAGACATAAACCCTGAAAATAACAAAAAAGCAGCTGCAACGCAGCTGCTTTTTTGTTATTCCAGATTCCCCGTCAGGGTCATTACCGAAGCAAGCACGGCCAGCGGGGCGGTCTCGCACCGCAGGATGCGGGGGCCAAGGCCCACCGTTCTGGCACCGGCCTTTGCGGCCATCTCGGCTTCCTCGGCGGCAAAGCCGCCCTCGGCTCCGGTCACGATGGCGATTTTCAGTTTTTCACCATCGGCGGGCTTTGCTGCGGCCAGCAGGTCGCGCAGGGGCGCGCCGCCGCACTCGTAGCAGAACAGCACAAGGTCGTACTGTGCAAAGGTGCGGCACACGGCACCGAAGTTTGCCAGCGGCAGGGCCACATCCGGCAGAATGCCCCGGCCGCACTGCTTGGCGGCTTCCGCTGCAATGCGGTTGTAGCGCTCGTTCTTCTGCTCCTCCTTTTTGGGGGCCGCCACGCAGTACCGGCTGAAGAAGGGCACGATGTGGGCTGCGCCCAGCTCCACGCCGTGCTTGATGATCTGCTCCAGCTTGTCCTGCTTGGGGTAGCCGGCCAGCAGAGTGACCTCCACGCTGGGTTCGGCGGCGCTGGGATAGCCCGGCTCCACCCGGAACTCCACACACTCATCGCCAAAGCCGGTGATGGTGGCGGTGTATTCCACGGCATTGCGTCGCATAAAATAACAGTATCGCCCAGCCTTGCGCGCATCACGCGGGCAAGATGGTGGGCATCGGCCCCGCGCAGGGTGGCGGTGCCGTCAGAGATCTCGGTGGTAAAATAACGGTGCGGCATAGTGGTTCTCCTTAAAACGTCCTCGCCCTCTCAGTCTTTGCTTCGCAAATCCAGATTCCCCCTTTTGTCACCTACGGTGACATCTTCCCCCGGCCGGGGGAAGTCTTTCCTCAAAGTGGGAGCCCTTGGCAGTCCACGCAAACTTCATCTCTTTGCCAAGGGCTCTCCCTTTGGGAGAGCTGGCAAATCCGAAGGATTTGACTGAGAGCGAGCCCACTGAAAAGTATCTGAAACATCCTGAATCGTAAAGGCCTAAAGAAACCAAAAAACGGAGGAACCATGTCAAAAACCAAGATCAACGACCCCGGGGCGCACCACGCAGGCAGCGGTGCGCTGATCCGGCGTTTTCTGCCCTATCTGGCAAAGTACAAAAAGACCCTGTTTCTGGACCTGTTCTGTGCAGCGCTGACCACCCTGTGTGACATCGTGCTGCCCAAGATCATGAGCACCATCACCAACGCCGCCATGGGCGTGGGCATCACTCTGACGGTGGGCATCGTGCTGCGGCTGGCAGCACTCTATTTTGTGCTGCGCATCATCGACGGTGCAGCCAGCTATTACATGTCCAGCATCGGTCATATCATGGGCGTGCACATCGAGACGGATATGCGCCGCGATGCCTTTGACCACCTGCTCAAGCTGGACCACACCTACTACAACAACACCAAGGTAGGCACCATCATGGGCCGCATCACCAACGACCTGTTCGATGTGACCGAGTTTGCCCACCACTGCCCGGAGGAATTTTTCATTGCGGCCATCAAGATCGTGGTGTCCTTTATTATCCTGTGCCGGGCCAGTGTGCCGCTGACGCTGGCGGTGTTCGCCTGCGTGCCGCTGATGGGCGTGGTGTCCGTTTACCTGAACGGACGGCTGCGGGCGCGGTTCCGCCAGCAGCGCGTGCAGATCGGCGAGCTGAACTCCACCATCGAGGACAGCCTGCTGGGGCAGGGTGTCGTGAAGGCCTTTGCCGCCGAGGATGAGGAACGCGAGAAGTTTGCAAAGGGCAACAGGGATTTTGAGCAGATCAAGACCCTCGCTACTACGCCATGGGTGCCTTCAACACCTCCACCCGCCTGTTCGACGGCCTGATGTATCTGGTGGTCATTGTGGCAGGCGGCCTCTCGCTGGTGTACGGCAGGATCACCGCCGGTGACATGGTGGCCTATATGCTGTACGTCACCACCCTTATTGCCACCATCCGCCGCATCGTGGAGTTTGCCGAGCAGTTCCAGCGCGGCATGACCGGCATCGAGCGCTTTGCCGAGATCATGGACACCCCTGTGACCATCGGCGACGCCCCGGATGCGGTACCGCTGCAGCCCGGCCCCGGTGACATCCGGTTTGAAACGTCAGCTTTGAGTACCCGGATGACCACAACAAGGTGCTGCACAACGTCAGTCTGGATATCCGGCCGGGCGAACGGCTGGCGTTGGTCGGCCCTTCGGGCGGCGGCAAGACCACCCTGTGCAACCTCATCCCCCGCTTCTACGAGGTGACCAGTGGCCGCATCCTGATCGATGGGCAGGACATCCGCCATGTCACCCTGAAAAGCCTGCGGCAGGATATCGGCATCGTGCAGCAGGACGTGTATCTGTTCAGCGGCACGGTGGCCCAAAACATCGCCTACGGCAAGCCCGGCGCCACCCGCGAAGAGATCATGGAAGCGGCGCGTCTGGCCGGGGCCGAGCGGTTCATTCTGGCCCTGAAGGATGGCTTTGATACCTATGTGGGTGAGCGCGGCGTCAAGCTCTCCGGCGGGCAGAAGCAGCGCATCGCCATTGCGCGGGTGTTCCTGAAGAACCCGCCCATCCTCATTCTGGACGAGGCCACCAGCGCACTGGACAATGAGAGTGAGATCCTGGTGGGCCAGAGCCTTGAAAAGCTGGCCCATGGCCGCACCACCCTGACCATCGCCCACCGCCTGACCACCATCAAGGACTACGACCGCATCCTTGTGCTGGGCGAAGAGGGCATCGTGGAATCCGGCACCACGACCAGCTGCTGGCAAAGCAGGGCGTCTACTACCGCCTGTGGAATCAGCTGCCGGGGGATGAAACGCTGTAAAAAACACACGCATACAAAAAAAGCTCTACCGCAAGCACGGCAGAGCTTTTTGCGTACAGAGGGATCATTCGCCCACGATCAGGCGCACAGAACCATAGATACCGGCATCGTTGCGAGGATGGCGGGCACGATGGGGGTCTCACGGCAGGACTTGAAGGCATAGACCTTGAAGTGCTCCCGCAGCGGGGCAAACAGAACCTCGCCTGCGCGGGACACGCCGCCGCCCACCATGAACATCTCCGGGTCCACGGTGGCGGCAATGGTTGCCAGCGCCATGCCGAGGGTATCGGTCATCTCGTCCACCTCACGGGCGGCAAGGGCGTCGCCATTGCGGGCGGCATCAAACACGTCCTTGGCGGCAAACTCGGTGCCGCGCAGGGTGCAGGGGGTATCCGGGTTCTCGTCCAGCAGCTTCTTCATGCAGCGCACAACGCCGGTGGCACTGGAATACTGCTCCAGACATCCGTGCTTGCCGCAGCCGCAGGCAGCGGTCTCGTGGCGGTCCACGGTGATGTGGCCGATCTCGCCGCCGGCACCGTGGGTGCCATCAATGACCTTGCCGTTGACGATGACACCACCGCCCACGCCGGTGCCCAGCGTGACCATGACCGCACTGCGGCAGCCCTTGGCGGCACCCATCCAGATCTCGCCCAGAGCAGCCACGTTGGCGTCATTGCCCACCAGAACCTTGATGCCACTCAGCATACCGCCAAGCTCTTCGGCCACATTGTGTTTGCCCCAGCCGCCGAGGTTTGCACAGATGATGGGCACGATGCGGCTGTCCAGCACAGGACCGGGCACGCCCACGCCCACGCCCTCTACCTGCTCAGCGGCAAGGCCTTTTTCCTGCATTTTGCCCTGCACGGCAGCGGCCAGATTTTTCAGAATGTGCTCACCGGCGTTGGAGGTGTCGGTGGGAACTTCCCACTTTTCCAGCAGCGCGCCGGTGGTCTTGAACAGGCCGATCTTGGCGGT
>ENA-OQAJ01000499-OQAJ01000499.1-human-gut-metagenome-genome-assembly--contig:-NODE-499-length-12150-cov-2.138984_pt1 | contig 12150 bp, 14 predicted proteins | sample MGYA00242736_ERZ504529 | MGnify/ENA primary metagenome ERZ504529 (study PRJEB26092, sample SAMD00036275) | human gut metagenome | host: Homo sapiens | study: EMG produced TPA metagenomics assembly of...
TCTCTGCATGGCTCCAAAATGCGGATGTTCCTCATACCCTGCACCGTGGCCTGGGGCCTCCGACGCTGGGCGACTGGATTGCCCTATATTCTGTGACTACGAAAATGAATCTATTGATGAAACTGCCTTTGTGTCAAACCATCTTGCTTTGTTTCCGGAGGCTGGATACAAAATGGCACATATGCGGTGGACGGCTCTTGTTCAACACAGCGTGGTGAAGCGCGGAAGAGATATGAGGTTGCAGATTTGCTGAAAAGGCCTCTTGAGAAATGCCAAGGAGCCAATGCTGTATGAATCCGGAACGGGGGCCAAGTACTCTATTACGGTCAGTAACATTCATCGGGCAAAGGGCAAGGAATTCGGCTCTGTGATTGTCATTGACGATGTGATTGAGGCAATGGCAGATCGCGATACAGAAGACCTTTTGGAACATAAGGTATGTTATGTTGCATTGACACGGCCAAAGAAAAAGGTAGAAAGAGCCGAGATATCCAAGAAGGATAAACAGATCTACATTACGAGGAATGACGATCAGAGCAAACGATGTGCGAAAGCCGGTGGCTTTAAAAGGTATATTTCTCATTTCGAGGTTGGCAGTGATGCCGATCTGGATCTGCGATCTCTCGCTGCTGACAATAAGCTTCAGCAGTATATCCGGAAGAGTGTTCATTCTGGAATGAGATTGAAACTGCTTAAATGTCCGGAAGGAACAAAACCCTATGTTGTTTATCGAATTGTGCTGGAAGACAACGAAAAGCTTGTACTGGGCTATACCAGCAAATCTTTTGCGCATGAACTGGAAAAGGCAATTCAGCATATAAAAAAATATGAATTGCTCGGTGTATTATGAGGTATATCCTCATGCATTTTTGTGATGTGTATGTCCACAACATTACAACGTGTGTGTCTGGAATAGCTCCTGTTCCCGCAGGTGCAAAGACCTTTGGAGATGTCAGTATTTGGTCTGGCATAACCATCACAGGGTTTGCAGCAGTTGACAAAGACACATACTAATTATACAGAACCGGAGGTTTTGCTATGGCTGACTATTCAAAATACTATGAAGCCAGAGAGGTTGTATCCCGCATTCTGGAGCAGGACTTTTATTGGACCTGTCACAAAAGATGAATGCCTTGCTGAAGTTCCGGTTCAGTATTACATCATGGGCAAACTGTATCCGCAAAAGGATACTGTGGAGGCATTGGATCTGGCGCGGAATCCCTTGTTGGAAAATGAGATTGAAACCTATGATGCATCCATTTCTCTGAGTAATCCAGAATAATCCTTCTTCTATGGGTATTACGGTTACACTGAAAGTAGATGTCAGTGCAATTTGTGTTTCTGGCAGCTATGCCTTCTATGAGCCGATTTCCTTTGATGATGCAAAGGAGTGTGGGATTGATACCTCCAGATGGGAACATCTGGAAAAGCAGCCCAAAAGAAATCTGGCAACGCAACGAGTATTCTTATGACGAAAAAAGTCATATTTACTGGCGAAACGGGTGGAGTACGCAGACTTACCCAACGGACTCCAGCTACAGGTTTATACACACTCTATTATGGATTCCGGTGAGCGTGTGATTACGATTGCACTGGTTAACGAGAACCAGTCCGAAAATGATATGACCTCCACCTCCAAGTGCTGTGCTTTTCAGCCCGTCATCAGAGTAAGCAGCAGTGATGGAACAGCTGTTTTCACCAGTGTAAACCGGCAGACATATTTGACTACCGATCCGGAACTCTGGAATTGGATATGCTGTATTCTGATGTCCATGCTATGCACAGGGACACGGATGCTCTGTTATGTGGGATATGGATAATGCCGAGCCGGAATGGGTAGAGTCTGCATTTTTTCCAACATTATCTTCGCCAGATGAAGGCTGCTGAAGTGGTAAGCGGGAACGTATTATCTATGCAGTTTTTGTCTACCGCAACCGTTGACGATGTCGTTCTGGAGTTGAGTGCTTTTGCAGCGAAATACCAGAAGTGGATCAAGGATCAAAATAATGCCGTATCCGAGGTGAAGGAAAGCCTGCGGGAGATTGCCCGTAGCAACATTCAAAAATGTCAAGATGCATGCAACAGAATCGACTATGCCATTAGGTTGTTGAAGGAGAGTGCAGAAGGTGATGGAAAGGCTTTCCGTGCCTTCCAACTTGCAAATGAGGCAATGTTGCTTCAGAGAAGACAAACGCTGCTGAAAAGCGGAAAAACCTTTGATCCTGTAAAAGTCTGCTGGTACCCCTTCCAGTTAGCTTTCGTCCTGCATGAACTGACCTCCTTTATTGAGCCGAAAGGACATCCCGGTCAGGAAGTTCCGGATCGACAGAGGGTGGATCTTCTTTGGTTTCCAACCGGCGGTGGTAAAACAGAAGCGTATTTGGGGATTACTGCATTTGTAATCTTCCTGCGCAGACTCCGGGATGCCAATGCAGATGGTGTTACTGTAATTATGCGGTATACACTTCGGCTCCTGACTCTACAGCAGTTTGAACGTGCAAGTATCCTGATATTTGCATGCGAGTTGCTGCGTAAAAAGCATAATTTGGGTGGAAATGAGATTTCCATCGGTCTGTGGGTTGGTGGTAATCTTACACCGAACCATTTGAAAGAGGCCAGAACCAGCATCAATAAGCAGAAAGAAGGCGGGGATGACGAAAAATCCAATCCTGTTCAAATCAAGGTTTGCCCTTGGTGCGGCGCAAAGTTAAATGCACAGCACTATGATGTTGATCTTGTCCAAAACAGGATGATAATCAAAATGTCCGAATCAGCATTGCAATTTCCATACTGCCCCCAATGCTCCCGGTTCACATTATTGATGATGCTATCTATCAGCACCTGCCAACTTTTGTTGTTGCCACCGTCGATAAATTTGCCCAGATTCCGCTGAACGATAAACCAGCGGCACTATTTGGCATTACAAATAACAAAAACCTCCGGAGCTTATCATCCAAGACGAACTTCATCTGATCTCCGGCCCCTTGGCACCATGACTGGTATCTATGAGGCTGCCAATATCGAAACTCTGTGAGCGCGATGGTATTTGCGCAAAAGTAATTGCGTCCACCGCAACCATCCGAAATGCAGCAAATCAAATCATGGCATTGTACGGACGTGGCCACACGCAGTTTCCGCCGCAGGGGCTTTCTGCCAAGGATTCGTTTTTTGCTATACAGTCTACACCGGAAGAAAGACCTGCACGTCAGTATTTTGGAGTGATGGGTATAGGAACGACTGCAACTACGACATTGATCAGAGTGAATGCAGCCATGCTGTTTGCTACCCGCTACTTGGCTACGTTGGGATACCCCGATGCAGTTGTGGATAATTTTTGGACTATTACTGGCTATTTTAACAGCTTGCGGGAATTGGGCGGTGCAAGCACACAGATCCTTGATGACGTTCAGAGTCGTCTTGATTACCTTGCGAAAACTAAATTTGTTTCGGTTTATCCCGGTGTTGATACCTCAAAAGGTTATACATATACGGAAGAACTGACAAGCCGCATGAGCAATTCTGAAATTACAGATATTATCCAAGTTAAGTTGAAACGCAGCTATACCAAGGATAACCATGCAGATGTATTTGACTACCTGCTGGCATCCAACATGATTTCTGTTGGTGTCGATGTCGGTCGTTTGGGTGCAATGGTAGTTGCAGGTCAGCCTAAGACTAATGCAGAATATATTCAGGCAACCAGCCGTGTGGGTCGCGATAATCCCGGATTGGTTATTGCTGTGTACAACGCATCCCGTTCCCGTGACCGCTCACATTATGAGCAGTTTCTGAAGTATCATTCTGCGTTGTACCGCTACGTAGAAGCAACCAGTCTTACACCCTTCTCTGATCGGGCAAGAGATCGTGGCTTGCATGCATTATATGTTTCTTTGTGCCGTTACCTGATTGAGAACCTCAGAGGAAACAGTCAGGCAATCAATTATCGCTCTGACAATCCCGAAATCCGAAAGGTTGAGAAAATCATCATAGACTATGTAAGAAGAGTCGATCCTGATGAGTTGTCAGCAGTTATGGATGAACTCAAAGATATCCAGGATGCGTGGGATATTGCAGCAACCGGTTCCCTCGTGTATAAAAAGCAGAAAAAACGAGAAGAAGTTGCTGAAAGGCGATACCGAAAATGACCGTTTCCGTATGATGAACAGCATGCGTAATGTGGATGGCCAGTCGGGTATTTATCTGCTGGGAGGATTGTAATCATGGCAAGACTACACTTTGGTTCAAACAGAGATCAAGCCAAGCCCAAGAAGGTGGTGGGCAGATTGCGTAAAACGCAGTTAATCACCACATTCGGCAATGGTTCTATTGTAGATATGCCGGATTATTCTGTCATTATGGCAGGCGCCAATTACTGGAAAGACAACAGCCCGGTTCTGCACGAGCCAAATCTCGAAAAACTGCTGAAAGTTTCGTGTTTCAAAGAACCTTATGTATCCAATTCCCAGGATGATGACATGACCCCGGATGTCCCCGCATTCCGCTTTCCATACTATCATTTCTGCTGATCCCAATTGCGGGAGACTGATGCCGTACTGGGGGTTTGGCGATGTGACAGACCGCAGCTGTGCTAACGGTCATCCCAAGAGAAACATTGTTCCCTCCCGTTTTATTGCCGCATGTACCAATGGCCACCTGGAGGACTTTCCATATGAATGGTGGGTCCATTACGGGAACTTTAGTGAATGCCCTGCCGATAAGCGCAACGGTGCCCTTCGCATCAGTTCTCCGATACCGGCGGATTGGACAGCATTGTTATCAAATGTACCGCTTGTGGAAAGAGTCGTACAATGGCTGGCAGCATGGCGAAAGATGCACTTCGGGGCTACTCCTGTCATGGAAAGCGTCCCTGGCTGGGCAGCAAAAAGGAATACAATGATCCGGTATCCTGTACTGCACAGTTGCGGGTACTTCAGCGTGGAGCCTCTAATGTATACTTTTCTATGACTGCCAGTGCATTGACCATTCCTCCCTGGAGCAGTAAGGTTCAGCAGGAAATTGCGGTACGCTGGGAGCAAATTGAAGATATTCTGGATAGCAACCCAGATGAATATGTTCTGAGAGCCGTTGTACAAAGTGTGTTCCATTCGCTGTTGGAGATGCAGATTTGTACATTGATGAGTTGATATCTGAGATTAAGAAGCGCTATAATGACGGCAACGGAGGCGAGTATACCAAGCAGAACCTTCTTGAGGATGAGTATCGTGTTTTCTGCATGGGTGACTATGATGATCCTGAGGATGTGCAGTTCAGAATTGCAAGGGCTACAGTACCGGAATCCTTGAGGACTATATCGAGGATATTGTATTGGCAAAGCGTCTGCGTGAGGTCCTTGCGTTGCGCGGCTTCCGCCGAATTACTCCAGAGCAGCCTAATGCTGATGACGACAGATTCAAAGGATACCATTTGTCTGGAGATTGTGTTCCGCTCAGTGATGTAGAGTTGAACTGGCTTCCAGCTATTGAAATGCTGGGAGAAGGTTTGTTCATCAAAATAAGAGAAGACGCATTGGAAGAATGGGAAGATGCTTTTGAAAATGAGTATCAGCCCATGCGAACTAGGCTGGAACATAGTAATGTAGGCTGCGAAAATTTTTCCGCCCGGTATGTACTGCTGCACACGCTTTCTCATCTGCTGATCCGTCAGTTGTCATTGGAGTGCGGTTATTCCGGAGCTTCCATTAAGGAACGGATTTACAGCACCTATCCGGAGTCTGATGTAAAAATGACAGGTATTCTGTTGTACACGTCTTCTTCTGACTCTGATGGCAGCCTAGGCGGATTGGTGAGAAAAGGACTCCCTGAGTCTTTTGAATGATTTTCAGAAATATGCTCCAAGAAGCGTCATGGTGTTCGTCCGATCCCATTTGCATTGAATCTCATGCACAGGGATATGACTCTCTGAATTACGCAGCGTGCCACGCTTGTTCGCTTTTGCCTGAAACCAGCTGTGAAATGCGTAACTGCTTGTTGGATCGAGCTGCTGTGGTTGGTACTATAAAAGACAGAGAACGGGGGTTCTTTGGAGCCTTACTGGAATAACAGGAGAAAAATATGGTTCAATTAATTCCAGATGTCCTGTCACCGGAAATCAAGAGTCCTGCAGAAAAAACGACTGTTTGTCGAATTTCGGGACCATAGAACGAATAAGAAATATATTGTTCTGCACTCATTAGGGATTGCAGAACATGCCAACAAAAATTTTTCGGTGAGATTGATTTTGTAATTCTGTGCAATGAGGGCGTACTGTGTCTTGAAGTTAAGGGTGGGCAGGTGTCCCGCAGAAATGGAGTATGGGAATTTACAAACCGCTACGGTAATATCTCCCGTAAGAATGAAGGGCCATTCCAACAAGTGCAGGGTAATATGCAGTCTTTAAGACAGTATATGGTTCGCAGGCTTGGGAATTATGATCCTCTGGTGCGTTGCCAATATGCATGTGCTGTTGCTATGCCGGATTGCCGTTTTAGAGCAACGGTTGTCGGAATCGATGTTGTTCCGGAGATCTTGGTTGATGCCAAGCAGTCTTGGAATTTGGACAGTCTTGTCAATCAGGCATTTGGATACTGGAGGCAGACCTGCATTGAAAAGCATGGCTTTGAGGGCGGACGACTGACTGATGCCGAGATCGATAAGATGGCTAATCTTCTTCGCGGTGATTTTCATTTTGTCCCTTCTATGAAAGATACGGTGGAACGTACAGTGAAGGAGTTGTGTGCGCTAACCGCTGAGCAATATGAAGTGTTGGAATCGCTTTTTGAAAATCCTCGGACGATGGTTTCCGGCGTTGCGGGTGCAGGCAAAACATTGATTGCAATGGAGCAGGCCCGCAGGGCATATTGGGAAGGAAAAAGTGTACTGTACCTTTGCTATAATCACAATATTGCCCAGTATGTGCAGTACCAGTTCGAAAAAGACAGAGTCTATATTGAAGCGGTTACACTTCATGCATTCATGATGCGTACCTGCGGTATTGAGTGGTCTCCGGATTTGAGTCAGCATTTTTTATGAAAAAGAATTGCCCGCAACTTTTATGGCGGCAGAAGATGTTCCTGCGTATGATTTGGTAATTATTGATGAAGGACAGGATTTGCTCACTGATACCTACCTGGAGTGCGTTGACAGAATTGTACGGGATGGATTGGGCAACGGAACTTGGGCAATTTATTATGATCCGAACCAGAATATCTTCAACTCTTATGCTCAACTTGATGCGATGATAATGAAACTTCGCAAAGAAGCGTATGCAATGAGTTGGAAATTACATGCGAATTGCAGAAATACCAAGCAAATTGCAAATGCCAATATTCTGATGACCAACATTCCCAACCAAGGAAAACCCACAGTATCCGGCCCCCAGGTTGAGTATGACAGCTATAACGGCAGAGAGGATGAACGGCGAAAGATTAATGCTATTGTCCGGAATATTAAGGACAGCGGTGCTGTTGGCGGTGATTTTGTAATTCTTTCCCGGTACACACTGACAAATTCCCACAATGGACTGGGTCTCACAGGACTGGATAAAGACCTTGGAACATTGAAGACAACAGGGCCACTGTGGAAAGCCAAAAAGAACGATGTGAGATTTTCTACATTTCCGGTTTCAAAGGTTTGGAATCGAAAATTGTGATTATGATTGATATAGACCATTTTTCTAATGAGGAAACCCGGTTGCTGAATTATGTGGCAGCTTCCCGTGCATGCGCGATGCTCTATGTTCTTTATGATTGCAATGCCGAGCAGGAACGCCAAAATATGATTCTGTCTGGTTTTACGCAAGTTGGTGCATAAAAGGTGGTCAGACATCAAACCAAGTATAAGTTAGGACGGGGTGATGTATAATGCCCAGATTTCTGGACCTGTTTGCAGGAGCTGGAGGTTTATCCGAAGGCTTCCTAAGGGCAGGGTATGAGGCCGTAGGACATGTGGAAATGGATGTAGCTGCGTGCTATACGTTGAAAACACGTATGGCATACCATTGGTTGCGGGAGCATGACCAGTTGGATATATATAATCAATATCTCAATCGGGAAATCAGCCGCAATCAGTTTTATGATCACATTCCGCAGGGAGTTTTGGATTCGGTATTGAATTATGAGATTTCTACGGAAACGCTGCCGGCCATTTTCGAAGAAGTTGACGCATTGGTTGGTGAAGAACCGCTGGACTTGATTATTGGCGGACCTCCGTGTCAGGCCTATTCCCTTGCAGGCCGATCCCGATCTGAAACACGAATGGTAGGCGATCAGCGCAACTATCTCTACAGACACTATGCTGAATTTTTGAGAAGATATCAACCTGCATATTTTGTGTTTGAAAATGTTCTTGGGCTGCTATCGGCCAAAGACGAAGATCAGACGCTTCACTTTGATAATATGAGGGCACTGTTCCGCGAATGTGGGTACTCCACTGAATTCCGACCACTCAATGCATCAGATTACGGAGTTCTCCAGAACCGGAAAAGGATCATTCTCATTGGCATCAGAGGAAATTATGAAGGCTTTTATCCTGACATTCCGGCTATACCAAATCAATATTTGGTAAGTGAGGTATTTGGCGATTTGCCTGCTATACCTGCTGGTGGCGGAACGACCGAGCCGGTTCCTACAGCACACTACGACGGTCAATATCTGTATGAGTCCGGAATCAAGGAGTACGATACTGAACCAGTAACATTCCACCAAGCGAGACCGCACACAGACCAAGACTTGGAGATTTATCGGATTGTTGTGGATACATGGAACAAAAACGGTACCCGGGTGTCATATATAGATTTGCCAGCGAATCTCCGGACACATCAAAATACTACATCTTTCCTGGACCGATTTAAAGTCGTCGCCGGAAATCTGCCGCATGCACAAACGATTGTTGCCCATATCGCTCGGGATGGGCACTATTTTATCCATCCGGACATCGAGCAGAACCGCTCAATAACACCCCGTGAAGCTGCCAGAATACAGACATTCCCGGATAATTACTATTTTGAATCCAAGAAAGGTGTTCCTTCACGAACCCTGGCATTCAAACAAATCGGAAATGCTGTACCGGTGTGTCTGGCATACCATGTTGCTACGGCTCTGCTGGACAGATTTGATGAGCAGAATTAATCTTCACGGAGGGAGATTGTTGTGGCCGATGTGCATACTCCGGAACAACGAAGCTACAATATGTTCCGGATTCACAGTAAAAACACTAAACCGGAAGAATTGGGGAGGAAATTTCTGCTCTCGCAATGATTTCGATATCGAAAAATGATGCCAAGCTGCCAGGAAAACCAGACATTGTGCTACCAAAATATAAAACGGTCATCTTTGTGAATGGTTGCCCATACAAGACCTTTTATTAGACGTAGAGTGCTACCACAAAACAGAAATAGAATAATCCGTCTCGTATGGATCAAGTTCAAATTGCAGACTGACATATTGCTGCCAGTGAGTCCATTCCCTTGCGAAGATTGGTCTTCCCGGCTGCTATGTAAATCTTTTTGAAACCCGTTGCATCCTTAAGCATTGTGCAGCACCCGTTCGATTTCTTTCAATGCCTTAATTGCAGCTTCACCGGTTATCTTCAGCCTGAATCCCGGGGCTGAGACTTGGATTACAATGCTATCCGTATGGGTCTTGGAAGTTGCCTGACACATCTTGGTGACCTCGACGAATGGAACCGGTAATGTTTGTGGTGCCTGCTCTAAAATCGGTATATCACTGGGATCCTGCGCACATTTTAATAATGCTCGCTCATGGCGGTAGTAGGTAGAATAACTGATTCCTTGCTTCCGGCACCATTCCTTTACCGGAACACCTGAATTGCGGCACTTCACAATGCGCTGCTTCTACCGTTTTTGGCTTATAGCCCGCTTCATCTGACTCACTCCCGTGGCTACGACTCATCCTTGAGACTTTTTCAGGATTTCCGGATAGTTACCAAGAATTCTCAGTAATTCTTGATACCCTTATTATCTCACAGGTGCCGTTGCTTTCACAGGACGTCATTTATTATGCGCCTACGTTATCATTTACGAAATTTCCGCATAAAACGAAAGCGTGCGGAAACTTAACATCCCTTGCCCATAATTTGTGGATTGTTACGGTTTGACTTAGATTTTGATGAAACATTCAAATACTCTTTGCTTATTCGGCAAAATTCTCTTGAATCAGCAAAATGCTTTTGCTATAATTAGCGTATAGAAGGGCGGTGTTAGCTTGTTAATCGAAGAACTGATTGAACTAGCAAACAAAATATGCAAACAGAAAGCCGAAGAGCAAACAATAGAACTGAAATCCGCACAGACGGGTTGCCCTAAGAGGCTGTACGATACGCTGTCGAGTTTTTCCAACCAAGACAGTGGCGGTATCCTTGTGTTCGGTATTGATGAGGATGCTGCCTTTCAGGTCGTCGGCGTATATGATCCGCAGGATCTGCAGAAGAAAATAACGGAACAGTGCTTACAGATGGAGCCTCCGGTTCGTGCCGTATTCACCCTAGCAGAATATCAGGGGAAAACGATTTGCGCTGCGGAAATCCCGGCAATCGACATTGCGGAGCGTCCCTGCTACTATCGCGGTGCAGGGCGTACCAAGGGTTCCTACATTCGTGTCGGAGATGCGGATTTGCCGATGACAGACTACGAGCTATACAGCTATGAAGCGTTCCGTAAGCATTTGCATGATGACGAGCGACCCGTTGAACGGGCGACGCTGCAACTGCTGGACACAGAAAAGATCCACAGCTATATTGAAAAAATGCGTGTAGACCGACCCGGGTTTTCCAGACTGACACAGGAGCAAGCCATGGAGATGCTGAACATTACAAGAAACGGTGTTCCAACCTTGGCAGCAGTTCTGAATTTTTGCCTTTACCCACAGGGATTCTTCCCGCAGCTTGGCATTACGGCGATTGTTGTGCCTGGCACGGAAATCGGCGATGTAGATCAGGATTCCGCACGGTTTATCGACAACAAGCGAATCAGCGGTACCATTACGGAAATGGTGGAGGAAGCACTGAATTTCTGCCGTCGGAATATGAAGGTCAAAACCATTATCAGCAAAGAAACCGGCGCCCGCACGGATAAAACGGAGTATCCCGTAGATGCCCTCCGCGAAGCAATCCTCAATGCCGTTATTCACCGCGACTATAGCATTCATACGGAGGGAACACCGGTTCAAATTGACTTTTTCACGAACCGTGTCGAAATTCACAGCCCCGGAAGCTGTATGGCCGGATGAGCATCGAACAGCTGGGTATTGCGAAACCGGATCTCCGGAATCCTGCGCTGGCCGTTATGGCAGAAACGCTGACCGCAGCAGAACATCGTTACTCGGGCATTCCCACTATGCGTAATGCGATGAAGGAATATGGCTTACCGGAACCGAAATTTGAAAACCGCAGAAACGAGTTCGTGGTAACACTTTATAATAAAGCGGAAGAGGAGAAAGAAGCAGTAAATACCGAACCTATCGGAGATCTGTTGGCGTTTTGTCATGAGCCGAAAACACGGCAGGAGATTGCGGCATTTTTGGGCGTGAAAACCGTGTTTTATGCGATGCAGCATTATGTTCAGCCCCTGCTTGCTGCTGAAAAGCTTGCAATGACCATACCGGAGAAGCCCAAAAGCAGAAATCAAAGTATTATACAGTTCGATAGGCAGACTTTGATGTTGTCCTTTCTGTCCCCACTGTCCCGGTGCATCAGGACGAAACGCCGCAAAAATGCACCACGCCGTCAAGCATGGTGCATTGTATCCACGGACGGTAGATTTGCCAACAAAAGTTCGTTGAAACGACAAGTTTCAACGAGCTTTTTTCTACCTTATGGCAAAAGTGGTAACGATCTGCTAACTTTGACCCCAAAATGACCCCAAAACGGCAAAACGACTGCGCCCGGACGGCTGAACTTTTCAACCGCCCGGGCGCTTTTTGTGGATAAATTTTGCGCAGTTGGCAGGTAAATACAGGTGCGGTCAGCGTGGTCAACCCGCTTTAACGAGTACCAGAACGCTGTTGTTTGGCACTACGATTTGGTCTTGTTTGGTGGGAATGGGCGGGTTCTTGTATTGGCGCAGGGCCTTTTGGATTTGCTGCTTGGCCTCGAGCAGGGCGGCGTCTAATGTTGATGCAGTGATGACGATTTTGGG
>ENA-OQAJ01000500-OQAJ01000500.1-human-gut-metagenome-genome-assembly--contig:-NODE-500-length-12146-cov-1.854480_pt1 | contig 12146 bp, 20 predicted proteins | sample MGYA00242736_ERZ504529 | MGnify/ENA primary metagenome ERZ504529 (study PRJEB26092, sample SAMD00036275) | human gut metagenome | host: Homo sapiens | study: EMG produced TPA metagenomics assembly of...
CAGTCCCTGAATGATTGCAAGCATCAGGATGGTACACATGACAGAACTTCCTCCATAACTTACCAGCGGAAGTGTAACACCTGTCATCGGAATAAATTTGGTCGCACCGCCAATAGTCAGAAATACCTGAAACGCATATTCTGTTCCAGTCCCAGTGCGATCAGTTTATAAAACGGATTTCGTATCTTCAGTGCAATCGTAACGATCATGAGAAAGAAACTGGTACATACCAGGATCAGGCAGATGGCAAAAATGCCGCCCAGTTCTTCACAGATAGCGCTGAAGATAAAGTCATTTTTTACAACAGGAATTTTCTCCGGAGAGCCCTGGCAAAGCCCCATTCCAAACCAACCACCAGTTCCGATAGCAAACAATGACTGCACGATCTGATAGCCTTCATTCTGATAGACCGCCATCGGATCTCTCCAGGCGCTCACTCTCTGGCGTACATGTCCGAAAAGATGATAAGCTACCACTGCACCAACACATCCACCGCCAAGTCCCAGGAGCATATATCCAGATTTCTGGTTGCCACATAGATCAGCACAAGATAGGTGACAAAAAAAGATCACCGCACTTCCAAGATCTCTGGAAAGGACCAGAATTCCCACATGGATCACCGCTACGATCGTTGCCATCACTACTTTACGAAAATCTACCTTTGTGCAGAGCAGCGATGCCATAAAAAATACAAATGTGATCTTGATCACCTCTGAAGGCTGGATTCCCATCAGTGAAAGTTTTGCGCCATAACTTGTACTTGCCAGAACGAGAACCGCTGCCAGAAGAACAATACCGATCCCTGCATAAATCCATGTAAGATCCTTTAAAAATTTCATCTTACGGATCATTACAGGAATCACCAGTGATACCGCGCTTCCTGCCGCCACGATCAGAAGCTGTTTGGTTGCAGACGGAAGTGAAAGTCTACAGAGCATGATAAAACCAACGCTCAGGAGCATACACATATTATTCAGAAGAAGCAGCGATGCTTCTTTATAGATGATCCTGTACAAATCTGGATCGCCGCAAAAAAGATCATCATCTCAATATAAAACAAGATAACCTTAAAATCCATGCTCTTTAAATAAATCACAAGAAACGCTGTGAAATCAATAAAAAAGATCATAGTCAGCTGCTGCTGGAGCAGCTCTTTTTTTTCTTCCTCATCCTGGCGCCACACCATATAAAAACAATGAAAGGTGTAGACGATCATCAGCGTGAGGATCACATACTTGGATAACTCTGTAATTACATTAATCATACACTTTTACTCGGCTCCTCTTTTAAAATGGCCTTTTGTATATCTGCGTCCGGAAGGTTTCCCGTTTTTCTGATAAACGGACTGGAATTTCTTTAAAGATTTCCCTCGCTTCCTCCGGCTTCTCAACAGTAAATGCCAGTCTTAAAGACTGAAGATTTAATTTTTCCACCCGTTCTCTCTCTCCGGGAAGCCCGTAAGGGATACTGTTATATATGATATTATAGCAGTATTTTGCTTTTTCCAGGCTGCTGCATTCCCATGGAGTACAACAACATTTCACCGGAAATTCACTGTTATAGCGGTCTTTCAGATAGACAGTCTCGCATTTTCCGGTACACCCAAAAAAGATTTTTTCTTACACACTGGGCCGACAGCATCAATGGGATATATCCATATAAAAGAAGTTCCGAAGAAGTATTATTCCTGTGCCGCAGCTCTCCTTCATTCAGTTCAAGCGGAACTGTGTTGCGAAGGACACCCTCTTTTTTCCAGAACTCTGTCGCCTCATCATTCCATGTATATAGAGAGGAATCCAGAACACATTTATCTCCGTATCCACACTTCTTCAATGCGGCATAAGATTCCAGATTTCTGACCAGGAATCCTTCCATTCCCTGTTCTATCCATTTTTTTGCTTCCTGCATCCATTTCTCCGGAATCTCTCCTCTCTGAATATGCGGGGTAGAAAGATAAAGTTCCCTTTCTGCTGCAAGTTTAGGTGAAAAATACTTCTTCATGGTATCAAAACGGAAAAATAAAAACCTGTAATTTCCCTTTTTCCTTTTAAAAAGTGCTTCTGCAACATCTTCCTGTTCGCATGAGACATAAAAAGGAAGTGATCCACCAATCTGCCGCCGACAGATATCTGTTCGTTCCGCATGCTGTTTTTTTACCATTCTCTACGATTCTGACTGAGTAATGTCTCCCGCAGCTGTTCAAGAGCCTCCCTGCGAACTTCATTAAGAACCTTTACAGGAACAAAAACTTTCCCATTAATCTCAATATTCAGACTTTCCCACTGAAATTCCGTATTTCCCAGTTTTTCCATTTGCTGGCGGATCCGCTGTTCTTCCATAGGCTGATTTTTCGCAAACTGAACTTCCCCGCCCATAGCTGTTACTGTTTTATCTTCACAGGCTACTTCCAGTATAACAGGACTTTCAGGAGAAGTATTAAATTCCCATGAATTTTTTCTTTTATTTTTCTGATCTCCGGCTGGATGTTTCCGGATTTCTTCTCATTGGCAAAAGCCATCATTTCCGGACCGCGATACATATCATAATATCCAGTGCAGGAACCTCCTCTGCTGAAAAGATCCAGAAGATATTTCCGGTCTTCCTCCTGAACATGATATTCTTTTCCACTTAAATAGAGGTCCAGATATTTTCTGTATACAGAAGTCACTCCCGCTGTATACCCTGGCTGTTTCATGCGGCCCTCAATTTTCAGTGACATTACGCCTGCCTCCAGAATATCCGGAAGAATATCAAGAGTACAGATATCTTTCAGACTCAACGCACAGAACTCTTTATCCCCTTTATATTTTCTGTGATCAAGAGTACCTTTATACGGAAGTCTGCAAGGCTGGGCACATCGCCCACGATTTCCGCTCCTTCCACCGAAAATACTGCTCATCAGACATTGACCAGAATAGCTGTAACAAAGCGCTCCATGGATAAAAGTTTCAATTTCCAGCGGACTTGCTTTATGCATAGCGGAAAGCTCTTCCAGGGAAAGCTCTCTGGCCGGGACTACACGCGTTGCCCCTTTTTCTTCCAGAAATTTCATTCCTTCCGGTCCGGTTATTGTCATCTGGGTGCTTGCATGAATATCCAGGCCTGGGAAATTCCGACGGATAAACGAAAAAACACCAAGATCCTGTACAATTACCGCATCAAGTCCTGCCTCATAATAAGGTGCCAGATATTCAAAAAGCTGTCCTTCCAGCTCTCTGTTTTTCAACAGAGTATTCACTGTGAGATACAATTTCCGGTTATGGATATGTGCGGTTTCAATCGCCGCAATCAGTTCTTCCTGGGAAAAGTTCTGTGCATAAGCTCTCGCGCCAAAAGCCGGGCCCCCTACATATACCGCATCTGCTCCCGCTCCAATGGCGGCCTCAAAGCTCTCATAAGATCCTGCAGGTGAAAGCAGTTCTGTTATCATTTTTTCAAAGTATTTTCTCATCTCCTGTCTGTTAATCTGATCAAGCGGTTATAAAACAAAAGAGGATTACCGAAGCAATCCCCCCATCCTTTTATTTAAGCAGTTCATCAAGTTCCTTCTCCAGTTCCTTCACCTTACCATCAAGAAGATTCTTCTGATCCTGAGCTTCCTGCTCGGCTTTCTTTGCCTCTTCAATCTGCATTTTCAGAGAAATCAGCTCATGCTTCAGATCGTACATTTCCTGATCCTTCTGCTGCAGATCCTGTTCAAAGATCTCTGCCTGCTTTTTCGCCTTAAAATAGTCATCTGTAATATTCAGACTGAGCAGTGTATGCTTGGTCTCCATGGCCTGTCTGGAATATCCCGGCATCTGGCTCAGTTCACTGATCTTATTATTCATATAAGCTGCAACCTTCTGAAAGTACTCCTCAGATTCATATCCGCCCAGAGTAATGATCTTTCCATCGATAACAACCTGTGCTGTATTCTTTACCGCCATTCGTAAAGCCTCCTGAATTCATCTGTTACTGGTCATTTCCACAATAACATTCCTCTATATTGCCAGCCCTACAGCTCACAATTTCTTTCATTATAACTGATTCCTGCAAAAATGTATAGAAGTTTTTCTATTATTTTGTCGATAAATCGGGACGAGGATAGCCAAGATGTGTATATGCCAGCACGGAAGCCATTCTTCCACGCGGCGTCCTGTTCAGAAAACCAGTCTGCAAAAGATACGGTTCATATACATCTTCCAGGGTTCCGGAATCCTCTCCAATGGATGCCGCAAGCGTCTCCAGTCCAACCGGACCTCCCTGGAAATTCAGGATCAGTGTCTGTAAGATACGACGGTCTGTCTTATCAAGTCCGTACTGATCCACCTCCAGAAGATCCAGTGCAAAACAGGCAACATCGTAAGTGATCACACCATCATATTTCACCTGTGCAAAATCCCGCACCCGCTTCAGAAGACGGTTTGCCAGTCGTGGAGTGCCTCTGGAGCGTTTGGCGATCTCAGCTGCACCATTGGGTTCGATTTCCACGCCAAGAACCTGTGCTGAACGGAGAACAATGGTAGTCAGTTCTCTTTTATCATAAAACTCCAGTCTCTGCGTCACTCCGAAACGGTCACGCAGAGGTGCGGAAGAAGCCCTGCCTGGTAGTCGCACCTACCAGCGTAAATTTCGGAAGATCCAGACGAATAGAACGGGCAGATGCTCCCTTCCCAATCATAATATCTATGGCAAAATCCTCCATGGCCGGATAAAGAACTTCCTCTACCTGTCGGTTCAGCCTGTGGATCTCGTCCACAAACAGCACATCTCCCTCCTGAAGATTATTCAAAATTGCAGCCATTTCTCCAGGTTTCTCGATCGCTGGCCCGGAAGTAACTTTCATATGTGTTCCCATTTCGTTGGCAATGATCGCGGACAATGTTGTTTTTCCCAGGCCGGGAGGGCCGTAAAACAGTACATGGTCCAGTGCGTCATGTCTCTGTTTCGCCGCTTCAATATAAATCTTCAGAGTATCTTTGGTTTTCTGCTGACCAATATATTCATCCAGACTCTGAGGTCTTAAATTCCCTTCCAGAGAAAAATCCTCTTCTGTAACGTCCGTTGTAATGATCCTGTTTTCCATCTGTCATGCTCCGTTCTATTTCTTGTAAAGCGGATATTTATATTCCACTCTGCTACATGCTTATGAATACCATCACGTTGACTTGTACTCCTGATACAAGCAAGTCCCCACCCACTGCTTATTGCTTTTCGCAATTGAAGCAGGGGACTTACTTGATTCGGTTAGAAATTCTTCAATGCAGCCCGCAGGATTGCTTCCACATCGTCTGCCGGTACATCCTCCGGAACTTTCCGTACTGCCCGGAGCGCATCCGCAGAACTGTATCCCAGCGCAACCAGAGCCTCTACTGCTTCCTGACGACTGTCACGAAGATCCGCAGCATCTATGGCAGCCTCCTCCTGCTGATGAGCGAGTTTTATCTCAAAAGCATCCTCCAGCTTCAGTTTATCTTTCAGCTCCAAAATCATTTTCTGGGCGGTCTTCTTCCCAATTCCAGGAGCCTTGGAAATGGTCTTTACATCATCCGAAAGTACTGCAAAACGCAATTCATCCGCACTGATCCCGGAAAGGATACCAAGTGCACCCTTCGGGCCAACACCATTCACACCGATCAAAAAGTTTTAAACATACTGAGATCATCTTTTGAAAAAAAGCCGTACAGTTGCAGAATATCCTCTCTGACATAAAGAAACGTATGTATTTTTTTTCTCTTCTCCTATGCGGACCTTCCCGAGATCCTGCCCTGTCATATAGATTTCATATCCAAGTCCGCCATTCTCCACGATCAGACAATTCTCCACGATATCTGCTACTGTACCTTTTACAAAAGAAATCAACTCCAACGGCTCCCTTCCCGGAAACAACTGAACATCTGTTTCCCATATGAACGCAATAGTAACATAATTTTCATAAAAAATCAACCCGGAATCCAAATCCCGGGTTGATGCTGTATACATAAATATTATTTACTGATTCAGAAAATCCTGATCTTCAAAATAATTGATACGCATGGAAGAACGTACATCATGAAGAGTTGCAGCTGCTTTTTCTCTTGCAACTTCTGTACCTGCTTTCAGGATATCAAATACATCTGCAGTACGCTGCTCCCACATTTTTCTTCTCTCACGGATTGGTCCAAGCTCCGCCTGCATTACATTATTCAGGAATTTCTTAACTTTTACATCGCCAAGACCACCTCTCTGATAGTGAGCCTTCAGTTCATCAAGATTCTGATACTCTGGCAGGAACTCCTCAAAAATGCTCCGGCCGGCTGAAAGCATCCAGATAAATAAATACCGGATTTCCTTCCACGCGTCCTGGATCCTGAACCCGAAGATGATTCGGATCTGTAAACATGGACATGATCTTCTTCTTAACCACATCTTCTTCATCAGAAAGATAAATACAGTTTCCGAGAGACTTGCTCATTTTTGCTTTTCCATCGATACCCGGAAGACGTAAGCATGCCTTATTTGAAGAAAGGACGATCTCTGGCTCAGTCAGTGTCTCACCATAAACTGTATTAAACTTATGAACAATTTCCTTACACTGCTCAAGCATCGGAAGCTGATCTTCACCTACCGGTACATGCGTTGCACGAAAAGCTGTGATATCTGCGGCCTGGCTGATCGGATAACAGAAGAATCCAACCGGAATGCTGGCTTCAAAATTACGCTGTTTAATTTCAGATTTAACTGTAGGATTGCGCTGCACACGTGCTACAGTAACCAGATTCATATAATAAAAAGTCAGCTCTGTCAGCTCCGGAACCATGGACTGAATAAAAATATTGGATTTTTCAGGGTCAAGTCCACATGCCAGATAATCCAGTGCAACCTGCAGAATATTCTGGCGAACTTTCTCAGGATGTTCTGCATTATCTGTAAGTGCCTGTGCATCTGCGATCATAATATAAATCTCGTCATATAAGCCGGAATTCTGCAGTTTCACACGCTCTGCCAGTGATCCAACATAATGACCTACATGAAGACGTCCCGTCGGGCGGTCGCCGGTTAAAATAATCTTGCTCATGAATTTCGTTCTCCTTGAAGTATACTGAATATTTTATATCTTATTATAGCCCTTTCAAATAGTCTGGTCAAATATTTTTAACAGTTTATTTTACCGTAATTTTGCATTTTACAGCAACTTTTCCGGATCTATCAGCCTCAAGTAACGAGAATTCGATGCACAAATTATTCAAAAGTCACCATTCCTGCGGATCAGGTCACGATACCAGTAAGCGGAATCCTTCCAGCATTCTCTCCTGATCTCAAAATCCACATAATGATCCCAAACCGTTCCGCATAACCTTTATCCCATTCAAAATTATCCATCAAGGACCACTGGAAATATCCTCTTATATCAATCTCTTCTGCTGCCCGTTTTAGATTTTTCAGATATCGTGCCAGAAAATCAATTCGGTTGGGATCGTGGACTTTACCATCCTGGGAAACCGTATCGTGGCAGGCCATTCCATTTTCTGTAATGTAAATCGGTTTCCGATATCTTTCATACAGAAATTTCGGTCCCCAGTAAAGTGCTTCCGGTGTTACCGGCCAGTTGGTTGCCGTCTTTGGAAAACCAGCCGGTCGCCTTACTTCTTCCGGCCTTCCATCTGTCCCCATGCGAATGCAGCGTCCGTTATAAATATTCTGTCCATAAAAATCAATAGGCTGAGAGATCAGCTTCATATCTTCATCCGTGATCACAGCAGATTATTTTCATATTTTTTCATCCCTTCTTCCGGATACTTACCAAGAATAACAGGATCAGACCACCAGGATACATTCCAGGTCCAGTTGGAAAGATCATCCGGCAACGCAAAAAAGTGCCTTTCTTGCAGCCTCAATATCTTTCGGCGTTTCTTTCTCCGGATAACACATACCACTGGTCGGTGCATAACCGATCTGCACATTCTGTTTTCCGTAAGCACGCAGCATCTGCACAGCTCTTCCGTGAGCTTTCAGAGCATTGTGGGCCATCTCAAAAGTATCACGTAGCGGCGCTTTCACACCAGGTGCATGACATCCCTGAAGAAATCCCAGGCCGACAAAACATTGTGGTTCATTTAATGTAAAGAAATATTTTACGCGGTCACTGAAACGTTCTGCCACCAGACGGGCATACTGGCCGAACCATTCCACGATCTCCGGATTCATCCAGCCACCTCTTTTATAAATCTCATAGGGAAGTTCCCAGTGATACAAAGTTATGTACGGTTCAATTCCCTGTTCCAGAAGTTCATCGATCAATGCATTATAAAAATCAATTCCTTTTTCATTTACTTTCCCGGTTCCTTCCGGCAGCACACGGGACCAGTCAATGGAAAAGCGGTACCCCTTCAGCCCCAGTTCTTTCATGTATGCCACGTCTTCTCTGAATCTGTGGTAATGATCGCAGGCTATATCTCCAGTATGGCCTTCATATACTCTTCCCGGCTCTTTTGTAAAAACATCCCAGATATTCTGTCCTTTTCCGGAATCTCTGCCAGTTCCCTCTATCTGATAGGAACTGGTCGCTGCTCCCCACACAAAATCTTTTGCAAATCCCATATTGGCACTCCTTTATAGTATATCTTTTTCGATATTGTTTTTTATAAATAAAATGGTTAATTTGGGTCCTGATTTCATTATACTGAACCATGATTTCGCGGTCAAGCACTGCTTATAGTCGTCAAGCGGATATTCGCAATCCGCTTCGCTACGTAGCTCTACACCAAATAACTGCTCCGCAGTTTATCAGGAGGAGCTTCCACTCCTCCTGATACAAGCAAGTCCCCACCCACTGCTTATTGCTTTTCGCAATTGAAGCAGGGTGGGACTTGCTTGATTTGGTTAAAAAAAGAAGGCTGCCATATCCGGAAAACATATTCCGGGACAGACAGCCTTCTCTTCCCTCTTTACAGAACTTATATGTCTCGGGCAAACTTCTTTACAATTTACCGCATTCCTGTACATTTGTCGTAATCAATGTGTGCACAGAAATCCGTAACTGTGATTGCCTCTGACGGACAGTTTTTCTCACATTTTTTACATCCGATACAGCCAAGCTCACAGGCAGTCGTAACTGCTTTACCTTTGGCGTGGGAGCCACAGGCTACACGGATCTGTTTGTCATATGGTACAAGCTCGATCAGATGACGCGGACATTTTGCAACGCATTTACCGCAGGCCTTACATGCTTCCTGATCTACGACTGCAATGCCATTTACTACATGAATAGCGTCAAATGGACATACTTTTACGCAGCTTCCAAATCCCATACATCCATATGTACAGTTCTTCGCACCACTGCCCGGAATGAAAGCCATCATCTCACAGTCTTCCACACCTGTGTACTCATATTTCACAGTTGTCTTATCACAGGTTCCCGCACATTTTACAAAAGCAACCTGACGTGCGGTTTCTTTTACTTCCTGTCCCATGATCGCACCGATCTTGGCCGCAACCGGAGCACCGCCAACCGGACACTGATCTACAGGAGCTTCGCCTTTTGCGATTGCGGCAGCAGTCCGGAACATCCCGGATATCCACAGCCACCGCAGTTATTTCCAGGAAGAACGCCAAGAATAGCTTCTTCCTTTTCATCTACCTTCACGGTCAATTTCTTGTCTGCAAGTCCAAGGAAGATACCAATGAATAAACCAGTACCGCCGACAATGACTGCAGCCATAATAATTCCTGTTATACTCATGCTCTTCTTCCTCCTATACGATTCCGGAGAATCCAAGAATGCAATTGCCATCAGTGCTGCTGTAAGCAGAACGATCGGCATACCCTGGAAAGATTCCGGAATGTCATTGTATTCCATTTTTCACGGATTCCCGCAAGTAATACAATAGCGATCAGATAACCTACGCCTGTTGCAAATCCGTTTACAACACTCTCAAGAATGCTGTATTCATATTTTACGTTATTCAGCGCCACACCAAGAACTGCACAGTTTGTTGTGATCAGTGGAAGGTACACACCAAGTGCCTTGTAAAGAGACGGTACGAATTTCTTGAGAAAACATTTCTACGATCTGTACCAGTGCCGCAATAACAAGGATAAATACGATTGTTTTCAGATACTCAAAATGTGTTGGTACCAGAATAAATTTATATAACAGCGAAGCAACAAAGGATGCGATCGTGATAACAAATACAACCGCTCCTCCCATGCCGGCTGCTGTTTCAGTTTTCTTGGAAACGCCCAGGAAAGAACAGATTCCAAGGAACTGGCTTAATACAACGTTACTGCAAAGTGCAGAACCAATAGCAATTAACATTAAGCTTGCCATATTCTATTCCCCCTTTATTCTTTTTCAGAAGGGCATCCGCCACAGGTTGCACAGTTGGAACCGCAGCCGGACTGGATCTTGGAAACATCTTTGCCCTTCTTTGCCATGTTAATCTTTACCTTGTTCTGGATTGCAGCAAGTCCTGCAAGAACCAGGAATGCTCCAGGTGCAAGGATAAAAATAGTGATCGGGGTATAGCCGGCAGAACCGGTAGCTGCATCAGCAACCGGAATGATCTGTGCTCCGAAAGCTTTTCCGGAACCAAGGATCTCTCTTACAAGACCAATGGCAACCAGACCGACGGTAAATCCAAGTCCCATCCAAGTCCGTCAAAGATAGATGGAAGGACCGGATTTTTGGAAGCATAACTCTCTGCACGTCCCAGAATGATACAGTTAACAACGATCAGAGGAATATAAATTCCAAGTGAATCATAAAGAGAAGGAGTAAAACCTTCCATCAGAAACTGTACAATGGTTACAAATGATGCTACAACTACGATAAAGGCCGGCATTCTGACAGAATCCGGAATTATTTTTCGTAACATGGAAATCAGCATATTGGACATGACCAGAACTACTGTTGTGGAAAGTCCCGTACCAATACCATTAATAGCTGAAGTTGTTACCGCAAGAGTAGGACACATACCCAGCATCAGGACGAAAATCGGATTTTCGGTTATAATACCGTTTTTTAATCTTTCACCACAATTATTCATATTCAACTACCCTCCTAAAATGCGTTTTTGCAATAGCCGATAGCTGTATTAACTGCACCGGTAAAAGCTCTGGATGTAATGGTTGCACCACTGATAGCATCAATAGGCTCACCCTCGCCGCCATCTTTGGATACATAAAATTTATCGGTAGTTTTTCCAACATACTGTTCCTGGAACTTAGCCTCTGTAGCCCGCATTCCAAGTCCGGCAGTCTCACTGATGGAAAGAATGGAAACACCACTTACAGTTCCATCTTTTGTTACTCCCACGGTGATCTTGATATCTCCGCCATAGCCTTCCTTATCTGTTACAGTTACTACATAACCTTCATCCGCAGCCTCACAGACTTCATCTACAGTAGCTTTTATATCAAGGTCTGATACGGTTTTATCTGCAGCATCCTGATCTACATCAACCGGTTTTAAATTCTCCCACGACTCACATCACTCGAACACTGCCTGCCACGCTTCTTTTTTTGCCTGTTCTTCGGTTCTTGCAATGGGCTCTTTTGTAACTTCATAAACCAGTCCAAGTCCAAGTCCGGCAACTACTGTAATGATCGTAAGGATCAATGTATTTCTGATAATCTTACTCATTATTTCCTGCCTCCTTTTCCAAAAACAACCGGTTTTGTTACTTTTTCAATAAGCGGAACTACCAGGTTACAGATAATGATCGCATAGGAAACACCTTCTGCGGAAGGGCCAAAGAAACGTAATACTGCTGTCAGAATACCCAGGCAGCAACCATATACCAGCTGTCCCTTTGGGGTGATCGGCGTAGTTACGTAGTCAGTAGCCATAAACCATGCGCCAAGCATCAGACCGCCTCCGAAAATCTCACTGAAGAAATAATTTACATCAGTATTACCTGTAGCAATCATGTAAAAAATCAAAAAAACTGAAAAACTTCCGATATATGTAAGTGGAACTTTCAGATCAATGATCTTAAATGCAAGAAGAATCACTGCACCGATGAGAATCGCCAGGGCGGAAGTCTCACCGATCGTACCCTGGATATTACCAAGGAACAGATTTTTACAGGAATGGAAGTCCTTCAATAAATCCCTGATTTTCAGAGTTGCCAGAGGTGTTGCCTGTGAAACAGTATCTACAATGACATGTGAACTTTTGTATA
>ENA-OQAJ01000501-OQAJ01000501.1-human-gut-metagenome-genome-assembly--contig:-NODE-501-length-12143-cov-3.477613_pt1 | contig 12143 bp, 16 predicted proteins | sample MGYA00242736_ERZ504529 | MGnify/ENA primary metagenome ERZ504529 (study PRJEB26092, sample SAMD00036275) | human gut metagenome | host: Homo sapiens | study: EMG produced TPA metagenomics assembly of...
GGCCTTCTTCTCATTTCCGTATTTTATTCTACGCTTTTCAGCGACTCTACCATGTCAATCTTTTTCAGTTTGAAATGCATCACCATATTTACAAACATGGAGAATCCAAAGGTGATGATTCCACTGTAGATAAAGCTTGGTGGCTTGATATTTCTTCCGAACATCACCGCATCTACCTCAACGGTTGTGATCACATACCGGTGGAGGAAGATTCCGAACACTGCGCCTGCCAGAATCCCTATGAAGGACAGCAGGATATTTTCCCTGAATACATACTGGGAAACCTCGCCATCATAAAATCCCAGGACCTTCAATGTTGCAAGCTCTCTCTGCCGCTCTGTGATATTGATGTTGTTCAGATTATACAGTACCACAAATGCCAGCATTCCGGCAGAAATGATCAGGACCCAGATCACCGCTCCGAGGGATCCCAGCATTCGCTCTACCTGACCTGCTGTGCTGCTTGTATAGCTGATACTTAAAGCTGCCGGATATTTCAGGATCGCATTTCCAAGAGTTTCCAGATCACTCTCTGCATCCTCTTTCATAGTATATACTGTACTTGAATACTTCGGTTTCTCCCCGAATGTTTTTTTCATAGCAGGATGGGGTCATGTAAACGTAATGTCCCATATAGTTCTCTGTGACAGCAGTGATCTTTACTTTATACTTTCTGTTGTCTTTCTCCAGGGTGATCTTGTCTCCTGCTTTCACACCGATAAGAGAAGCCGTTTTTTTCACAGATCACCGCTCCATCATCGGTAAGCTCATACTGCTCGTGGGACTTTCTGTCACGTAATGTTACATCCTCTTTAAAATTTTCCGTATTTTCCGGAACATACACATAGATACTGACACTTCCCTTTTCTTTTGGTGCCGTCATCTTGGTGAGCTGCACACGGGTATAGTGATCGATCTTGCTGTTTCCGTCCAGGATTTCAGAAGATCCTTTTCCTGGCTGTCTGTGGCATCCTCATCATTGATCACCATGGCATCATAGTGCTGGATCTGGTCATATTGGAGAATCGCAATATCCATAATGGAGTCATAAAGTCCGAATCCTACAAGCATCAGTCCCATGCTTCCCGCAATTCCGAAAATCGTCATAAAGAGACGTTTCTTATAACGGAAAAGATTTCGCATGGATGATTTCCAGGAAAAGCTCAGATGCTTCCAGATAAAGCTGATCCGTTCAATAAGGATCCGTTTTCCTTCTTTCGGTGCAGGCGGACGCATCAGAGATGCCGGTGTTTCTGCCAGGGTTTTTGCGCAAGAAAACAGTGTAGCGCCCATAGTACAGATCACCGCTGCCCCGGAAGCGATCAGTGCATATTGTAACTCATAATCCAGCTGCATGTGATCGCCAATATTCCAGTACATGATTCCATACGCCTGGATAATGATAAACGGAAGAACCTTTTCTCCGAAAAGTACTCCTACGATACTTCCGCCTACTGTAGCCAGAAATGCGTAGCTGAGATACTTGGATGCAATGGATGCTTTTCCGTATCCTAGCGCTTTCATGGTTCCGATCTGGGTTCGCTGTTCCTCCACCATTCGTGTCATCGTGGTAAGACTGATCAGAGCCGCTACAAGGAAGAATATCATCGGGAAAACCTTTCCGATGTTTTTCAGTCGCTCTGCGTTATCACCAAAATCCGAATATTCCGGAAGGTCATTGCGGTCTGAGATGATCCATTCCGGTGTTTCAATATCATCCACCTCTTTCTGGGCATCCTCGATCTTCTGCTGGGCTTCCGCAATTTTGTCATCGGCTTCTTTTTTGCCGTCCTGATATTCTTTCTTTCCATCGGAAAGCTTCTTTTTTGCGTCCTCCAGGTCTTTTTTGGCGTCTTTTAATTTCTGTTCATTTTCCCGGATCTCTTTTTCACCATCCAGGAGCTTCTGTTCATTTGCATCCAGTTCTGCCTGACTGCTGGTAAGCTTTTCTGTGTTGGCCTGGATTTCTGCCTGACCGGCATTTTAACTGGGCCTGTTTTTCCTCCAGCTGCTGCCGCCCTGCGCTGAGCTGGGCTCTGGCCGAATCCAGCTGGCTCTGGCCATCATCCAGAGTTGCCTGGTTTGCCGCAATTTCTTCTTTTGCCGCGGAAAGCTCTGCTTTCTTTGTTTCCAGTTCTTTTTTCCCTTTATCCAGTTCTTCCTGGCCTTCATTCAGCTGTGCCTCTGTCCCGGAAAGTGTCTCTTCCTGTTCTTTGATCTGGCTGAAACCCTCATTGATCTGACCTAGGCTGCTCTCCAGTTCAGCTCTTGTCTGGGCCAGCTCTGATTTTTTTGCAGTAAGCTCTGCCTGCGCCCCGTCGATCTGGGCCTGACCGGCATTTATCTGTTCTTCCATTGCACTGATCTGACCATTTAAAGTCTGGATCTGCGTGGAAAGCTCCGCCAGCTCTTCCTCGGTTTTTCCTGCTTCCGCACCGGCGTCATACTGCGCCTGCAGCTCCGCCGCCTGACTGCTTAATGCCTCTTTCTGGCTGGTCAATTCATCCAGCTGTGCCTGCTGCCCGGAAAGGGCTTCTTCACTGGAATTGATCTGGGATTCGCCCTCGGAAACCTGTACAAGTCCTGCCTCACACTGTTCTTTCTGACCGGTGAGAGCAGTCTTTGTTTCTTTGATCGTATTCTTTCCCGTTTCCAACTGTTCTCTTCCACTGTCAAGCTCAGCCTGTTTGCTTTCCAGTGTTTTTTCCGCTTCCCGGAGCTGGGCCTCGCCGTCACTTACCTGCTGTTTTGCGGCAGTCAGCTGTTCATATCCGGCAGTCAGCTCTGACTGCTTCTCATTTATCTGTGCTTCGGAGTCAGCAAGCTGGGATCTGGCAGCATTTAACTGGGACAGACCGTCTTCCACCTGCTGTTTTGCGCTGTTAAGCTGAGACCATCCATCTTCAATCTGTTTTCTTCCGTCAGCAAGCTGCTGTTTTCCATCGGTCAGCTCCTTTTTTGCATCACTGAGCTGCTGTTTTCCATCTTCGTACTCTTTTTTCCATCCCCATACTTCTTCTGCCCATCATCCAGCTTTTTCTTCGCGTCGCCAAGTTTTTCCTCTGATTCCTTCTTTCCGTCCTCAAGCTCTTTTCTGGCATCATCCAGTTTTTCATTGGCTTCTGCGACGATCTCCTCGTAGCGCAGGCTGCACTGTTCTTTTTCGATACCTTCCACGCGTTTCCGGATCTTTTTGATAAGATTGTCGTAAGCATCGGTATAGCTGATCACATCCCCAGATTCATGAACCATAATATAGATCTGGGTAAAAGCTTCCTGTTCAAAATCCTCAGGAAGAATGTATCCGAAGCCGCTGACCTCACCCGATCCAAGAGTCGTATTTCCTCTGTTAAATGAAATATAAAGAGGGCTGCTTCCGATTCCCACAACTGTATAGGTTGTTTTTTTCAAAAGCTCACTGTCTCCATCCTCACTGACAGATATGGTATCCCCGATTTTATACCCCCGATTCTTTGCAAATGGCTTGTCCAGAAAAATCTCGCCGCTTTTTTCCGGTATCCTTCCTTCATCTGCTGTAAGCAGATTAAAATTGCTGCTGATAGATTCCAGATGAAGAACCTTCCTGGCATCGTCCTCTCCACTCATAACATCCGTAGAGTAGCTGCCCTCAGCCAGTTCCACACCGTCAATATCCGATACCGCTTTTACATCACGCTGAGTCAGTCCCAGGGTTCCCTGGATCTTCAGATCCATCAGCTTTGCTGCTTCATAATAAGCATCTCCGGAATATCTCATATCCGGAGAAGACGCCTGGATCCCGGAAAAAATGCAACACCCAGTGCCACGATCAGAAAGATCGAGATAAAACGTGCTTTACTTTTCCGGATCTCCATCCAGAAATCTTTGTGTAATGCCTTCATTCCGTCACCTACCATTCAATCTCTTCCACTGGTGTGGGATGTGCATTTTCAGTCATCCTGGAAACCTTGCCGTTTTTGATCTTGATCACACGGTCGGCCATAGGTGTCAATGCAGAGTTATGAGTAATGACAATAACCGTCATGCCCCGTTCCCTACAGGTATCCTGAAGGAGCTTCAGGATTGCCTTGCCGGTCTGATAATCCAACGCTCCTGTAGGTTCATCACAGAGCAGAAGCTTTGGATTCTTCGCCAGCGCTCTGGCTATGGAAACTCTCTGCTGCTCACCGCCGGATAACTGTGCCGGAAAATTGGTCAGTCTCTCCCTCAGCCCTACTTCCTCCAGAACTGTCCTAGCATCCAGAGGATCCTTACAGATCTGAAGAGCAAGCTCCACATTCTCCAATGCAGTCAGATTTGGCACCAGATTATAAAACTGGAATACAAATCCAATATCCTCCCGTCGGTATCCGGTCAGCTGCCGGTCTGTATATTTTGCAATATTTTTTCCATCGATCCAGACATTGCCGGATGTGGCCTTATCCATTCCGCCCAGGATATTCAGCACCGTTGTCTTTCCGGCACCGCTTGGTCCTACCACAACCACAAATTCTCCTTTTTTTATCCGGAAGCTGATCTCATCCACAGCTATGATCTTCACTTCTTTTGAGCCATAGATTTTGGATACATTCTCCAGCTTCACATATTCTTCCGTATGCTCCATTTCCACCCCTCCTCTTTACTCTCTATATGATTTCAGGGGGCTTTTATCTGCCCCCTTTTAATTCTCTCGCTCACGTATCACAGCTGTAGAAAAAATGTTTTCGGCTGTGATCGAATATTATTAATAACTATATTTATAAGTATATCGGTTCTTAATTCAAAATGCAATTTCTACTTATATTTTACAAAGATTTTTCATTCCTGCGCATTTGTATTTTACATTTCTTTTCTATAATACAGACAAATAAAGGAAATCAATATTATAGCTGACTGTTGCTGACAACAGCAGAAGTATAATTCCAGAAAAACAGGAGGATGATATAAGTAACTAAATATATTGTAAAAAGATATTAAATGTGTTTAAATATACTTATGGAGGTATATTATGGACACATCAAATATCACAAATTATAAACCAAAAGATTTTGCTGAATTATTAGGTGTTTCTGTAAAAACGCTTCAGAGATGGGACAGAGAGGGAATCTTAAAAGCAAACCGAACTCCAACAGACAGGCGTTATTACACATATGACCAGTATCTTCAATTTAAAGGTATAAATATAGAACATGATAAACGAAAAAGTTGTTATTTATGCAAGAGTATCTACAAAAAACCAAAGGGATGATCTTCAAAATCAGACAGCATTTCTGCGTCAGTTCTGTAATGCCAAAGGAATGATCGTAGACCAGTGCATTGAAGACTATGGAAGCGGACTTAATTATAACCGCAAGAAATGGAATGGATTACTGGACGAAGTCATGGAGCAGAAGGTCAAAACCATAGTGATCACGCATAAAGACAGATTTATCCGTTTTGGATACGACTGGTTTGAAAGATTCTGCATGAAATTCCACACAACGATACTGGTGGTAAACAATGAAGAACTGTCACCACAGGAAGAACTTATACAGGATATTATTTCCATCCTTCATGTGTTTTCCTGTAGATTATATGGACTTCGTAAGTATAAAAAACAGATAGAAAAGGATGAGGAGATTGCTGAAGAGCTTCAAGACAGAGATCAATCCTACAGAAGAGCAGAAGATCAAAATACATAAGACAATCGGCACATGCAGATATATTTATAATTTCTACCTGTTTCATAATAAAGAACGTTATGATGCCGGTGAAAGATTTATGAGCGGCAAGTCGTTCAGTGTATGGCTGAACAATGAATACCTTCCAAGGCATCCGGAATATTTCTGGATCAGAGAAGTCAGTTCCAAATCGATAAAGAATGCAATCGAAAATGCCTGTACCGCTTTTTCAAGATTTTTTCATCATCAGAGTAGTTTCCCGAGATATAAGAAAAAAGGAAGATCTGATGTAAAAATGTATTTTGTAAAGAATAATCCCAAAGACTGTCTCTGTGAACGTCACAGGATCAAGATCCCAACACTTGGCTGGGTAAGGCTGAAAGAAAAAGGTTACATTCCGACCTCTAAGGATGGATATGTGATCCGAAGCGGGGCAGTTTCCATGAAAGCAGGCAGATATTATGTGTCTGCACTTGTCGATATACCTGCTCCGGAAGCGGATGGAAATTTCACTGATGGGATCGGAATTGATCTGGGGCTGAAAGACTTTGCAGTTGTGTCAAATGGAACTGTATACAGAAATATCAATAAAACAGCACGGATTAGAAAACTTGAGAAACAATTAAGACGGGCACAGCGAAAGCTTTCCCGTAAATATGAGAGCTTAAAGAAAGGAGAGACCACTCAAAGAGCAAATATATGCAAACAAAAGCTTAAAGTACAGAAACTTCATCATCGGATAGAAAATATCCGTACAGATCATATCAACAAGGTAATATCTGAGATAGTGAAAACCAAGCCGTCTCATATAACGATTGAGGATCTGAACATATCCGGGATGATGAAGAACCGGCATCTCTCAAAAGCAGTTGCGTCCCAGAAATTCTATGAATTCCGGACAAAATTGAAAACAAAATGTGCTGAATATGGAATCGAACTAAGGGTAGTTGACCGATGGTATCCATCTTCCAGGATCTGCCACTGCTGCAGCTGTATTAAAAAAAGATCTGAAACTTTCAGAACAGGATCTACAGATGCACATGTGGATATATTGAGGACAGAGATCTCAATGCAGCATTGAATCTGAGAGATGCAGAGACTTACGAAGTTGCATGATCCCGCAAACGTGAGTATGTACCGAAGGCTATTTCGGGAATTAACGACTGTGGAGTGTACTTAGGATCTGTGAGTAGAGATAACTCCGGTTACTCAAAAACATACACAAAGAAACAGTAAGCGGTATTCGTGAGAATCCGCATTATCTCGATGTGAGTATGTTTAATCACATTTTGAGTGGCAGGAATGGATTATGTATAAAGTACTGTGGAATCACTTAGATCAAAATTTAAAAAAGGCCCCTGCGCCAGCTGTTTTTCTTGCACTTTTGACAGCTGGATGGAGTGTAGCCGGAATTCTTGCAGGATTACTTGTTTGTCTGGAACTTCAGACAGAACTGATGGTGAAGCTGACTGTGATCTTATGTGCCGGTGGATACGCCGGACTGATTCCCGGTTTCTTCGGTGGGATCTTTTATCTTTACCGAATGGATCTTCGGAAACCTTCTGCGGATCCTGCAGCTGATCTGGCAGCTGAAGCGGAAAAAGCTTCTGCCGATCCTGCTTCATTGATCTATTTTCACAATAATTGACAAAAAAGCAGAACTCTGCCTGGTTGTGCAGGGTTCTGCTTTTTTTATTGAATATGTGTATTAAGTTTGATTACTTTCTTATGGAATCCGCAAGCTTTTTTGCTTCTGCTGTCAGTTCTCTTATTTTGTCAAATTCTCCTGCCTTCACAAGATCTCCTTTTACCATCCAGCTTCCGCCGCAGCAGAGGATTTTGTCACAGGAAAGATAGTCCTCAAGGTTTTTCGCATTGATCCCGCCGGTAGGCATAAAACGGATTCCTGTATAAGGAGCTGCCATAGCCTTGATCATTGAAATTCCGCCTGCCGGTTCTGCCGGGAAGAATTTTACTACCTTAAGACCTCTTTTCACTGCCTGCGCAACCTCAGATGGTGTGATACATCCCGGAAAAACAGGAATGTCTTTTTCCAGACAATAGTCTACGATCTTAGAATCAAGCCCGGCTTACGATAAATTTTGCTCCGGCGCCAACAGCCGCGTCTACCTGTTCTGTTGTAAGTACGGTACCTGCTCCCACAAGCATTTCCGGGAACTGCTCTGCCATGAAACGGATAGACTCTTCTGCTGCTTCTGTGCGGAATGTCACCTCTGCACATGGAAGGCCGCCCTCAACCAGAGCCTTCGCCAACGGTACTGCATCTTTTGTATCTTCCAGCACTACAACCGGAACCACACCAATTTCTGAAATTTTTCTGCTATCTCTTTCATCTGAATTTCCCTTCCTTTTTATCTTTTTATATCAAAGTTCATTTCCATCACATGTCTGATCATAGATACATCATCGGTAATGTTTCCATCACCATGGATCGTATGCTTCACAGCACTGGCAGCAACACCGAAATTCACGGTATCTTCCGGTGTATACTCATTCATAAGGCCATAGATGATCCCACTTACAAATGCATCTCCGCCACCGACACGATCAAGAATGTGGAAGGTCAGGCGCTTGCTTTTGTAAGTCTTTCCGTTTAACCAGAGATATGCCATAAGACTGTTTTCACTGCAGCTATGTGCAAAACGGACATGTCTTGCAATGCATTTTATATTCGGATATCTGTCCGCAAATGCCCGGAACACTTTTTCCTGCTGTTCAAAATCCGGCTGAAACGGGATTCCATCCTTTACATCCCCTGCACTGTGGTCTTCTTCATTTTCCAGATATGGTACGGCTCGATCCCGAAAAGGACATTTACATATGGAAGACAAAGTGTACAGAAATCTCTGGCCTCTTCCCAGGTCCACAGCGTACTTCTGAAATTTCCGTCAAAGCTACGGTCATGTTCATTTCTTTTGCTGCCTTCAGGCAGTTTAAGATCAGATCCCTGCATTTTTGTTCCAAGAGCAGGTGTGATCCCGCTCAGATGCAGCCATGTATATCCTTCCAGCATTTTTTTCACATCTGTTTTGCTGAAATCATACTCGGAAAAAGCGCTATGTTTTCTGTCGTAAACTACCTTGCTGGGGCGGATCCCGTAGCCGGTCTCCAGATAATAGGTTCCAAGACGGTGTGTCGGAGTTTCTTCCGCTGTGGAATAAACCACACTGTCACAATTCACATCATTGCTTCTCATCATACGTACAGAACTTTTTCCAAGACTGTTGTCCGGAACTACCGTAAAAAACGAAGCATCTATTCCAAGATTTGCCAGGGAAAGGGCTACATTCGCCTCGCTTCCCCCGTATCTTGCCTCAAAGGTTGTTGCTGTTCTGATTTTTTCATAATCCGGCGGTGTCAGACGCAGCATGATCTCGCCGAGAGTAATAAATTTATGTTTCATGATCAATACTCCAGATAGGCTCCCTTCATTGGGCTTGCAGCATGCTCACTGAAAAGTCTCAGCACGCCTTTTTTTGTATTTTGGTTCTCTTGGCTTCCAGTTTTTACGTTCTCTCGGCAAGGATCTGGTCGATCTCTTCCATAGACTTTCTTTCGCCTGCGATCCCGATGATGTTCAGCTTTCTTTCCATAACGTCGATCTCAATAAGGTCGCCTTCCTCAACAAGTGCGATTGGGCCACCGTCAACAGCCTCAGGGCTGCAGTGTCCGATAACAGGGCCTGTAGATGCTCCGGAAAAACGTCCGTCTGTGATCAGTGCGATACTCTTTCCAAGCTCTTTATCACTGCTGATCGCCTCAGATGTGTAGAACATCTCCGGCATTCCACTTCCCTTTGGTCCCTCGTAACGGATGAATACTGCATCACCTTTCTGAACCTTATGCTTCAGAACTGCATCCAGACACTCCTCTTCACTGTCGAACGGTCTTGCGCGGAGAACGGATCTGAACATTTCCTTCGGGCATGCGGTGTGTTTGATCACAGCTCCCTCAGGTGCAAGGTTTCCACGGAGAACAGCGATGCTTCCGTCGGTTCCGATCGCCTTGTCATATGGACGGATGATATCTTCCTTTGTAAGGTTTACATTGTAACGTTTGTTAAATTCCTGAAGCCATTTGTCGCATTTCTCATAAAATCCGTTGTTCTTCAGCTCCTCAAGGTTTTCTCCGAGAGTCTTTCCTGTAACTGTCATCACATCCAGATGGAGATGTTCCTTGATTTCCTCCATGATCGCCGGTACACCACCTGCATAATAGAAGCACTCAGCAGGCCAGCGTCCTGCAGGACGTACATCCAGAAGGTATCTTGCATTTCTGTGCAGTCTGTCAAAGGTATCACCTGTGATCTCAATGCCAAACTCATGTGCGATCGCCGGAATGTGAAGCAGACAGTTTGTACTTCCGGAGATTGCAGCGTGTACAAGGATCGCATTCTCAAAGCTGTCCATAGTTACGATATCAGAAGGACGCATATTTTCCATCTGTGCGATCCTTACTGCCTGTCTTCCTGCCTCTCTTGCGAAAGCAAGAAGATCCGGGCTTGTTGACGGCATCAGAGCTGTACCAGGAAGTGTAAGTCCAAGTGCCTCTGCCATGATCTGCATTGTTGAAGCTGTTCCGATAAAGGAGCAGGCTCCACAGCTTGGGCAGGCATTGCATTTTGCCCAGTCAAGCTTCTCTTCGTCGATCTCTCCACGCTCAAACTTTGCACTGTACATTCCCAGCTGCTCAAGGGTCAGCATCTCAGTCCCGCATTCATGGTTCCGCCCGGAACAAATACGGAAGGGATATTTACTCTTGCAAGTCCGATCAGATTTCCCGGTACACCCTTGTCACAGCTTGAAAGATATACACCGGCATCAAATGGTGTTGCATTTGCATGGATCTCGATCATGTTTGCGATCATTTCACGGCTTGCCAGGCTGTAGTTGATTCCGTCTGTTCCCTGGCTTTCACCATGCAGATATCGGTACAGTTATAGCGTGCACCAAAACCACCTTCTTCTGCGATCCTTTACGAACTTCTTCCACAAGGATGTTCAGGTGTCCGCTTCCCGGATGGCTGTCACCATAAGTGCTTTCCACCATGACCTGAACCTTTCCCAGATCTTCTTTTTTCCATCCTGTTCCAAGGCGCAGCGGATCAAGCTCCGGTGCAAGCTTTCTCATTTCCTGACTTACTAACTTCATGATTTTTTCCTCCATTTCCTATTCTCTGATCAGATTCAGATTTTCCAGCTTTTCTCTAAGTTCCTTTACATCCTCTTCTTCTGCTCCGATTTCCACATTATCAAATGTAGGAAGGCTGAATACTCCCAGCATGGACTTTGCATCTACGATATATCTTCCGCAGATCAGTTCCACATCCTTCCGGCAGCCGGATGCAGCCTGTACAAGATGCTTTTGCATCATACATGTCTCTTAAATAAAACCGGTATCTTTTATCATTACGCTCTGCCTCCTATGCAAAAAATTGAAATAACAAAGCCTACAACAAAGTGCTGTAACACCGATCAGTGTTTCCATGATCGTCCAGGATTTTTAATGTCGTTTTTTCGTCAATCTCAAGGAAAGTACTTACCAGCCAGAATCCGGCATCATTTACATGACTCAGTGCAGTTGCACCACCGCAGATCGCACAGCACATAGCAGCTCTGTAAAGCATGCTTGTATCCATTACTGCCGGCATAGTCGCCATGATTCCTGATGCCATGGTCATTGCCACAATGGAGCTTCCTACAGATGCCCTTACCAGGATTGCGATCAGAAACGCGATCAGGATCAGCGGAAGACCGCTTTTTTCCAGGGCCGGTCCGATAATATTTCCAAGGCCGGAATCCTGAAGCATCCATCGGATCACTCCGCCGCTGGCGATGACCAGAAGGATCATTCCAACCGGTCTCAGTGAATGATCCAGTATTTTCTTTTAACTGTGTACCGGTAAAGCCACGACGGATTCCAAGAAAATACATTGCTGCAAGCGTTGCGATAGTCAGTGCCAGAAACGGTTTTCCGATAAATCCGAGAAAACTCTGTATTCCTGCCGGAATTGGCATGTATTTAGATACAGTACTGAGAAGGATCAGAACAAGCGGGATCAGTATCACGCCAAGCACCAGACCAAATGGCGGCAACTCTTTTCCATCATCTTTGATCTCTTCCACATTGGCCGGAAGTTCAGTGAAAATTTTGTTTCCAACCAGATTTCCCCAGATAATTCCTGAAACCAGCATACAGATCAGTGCAGTTGGAACTCCAACCATGATCATAGTTCCCAAGTTTACGCCAAGTGCATTGGCAACCAGTACAGATCCCGCAGAAGGCGGTACAAAAGCATATCCGCTGGCAAGACCTGAAAGAAGTGGGATTGCATAATACAGTGTGGATTTTTTTGTCTGCTTTGCAACACTGAATACCAGTGGGATCAGTACTACAACACCTGCTTCAAAAATACGGTTGTACCAGATCACCAGTCCGGTAACGTCCCGAGTGCCCAACCGGCCTTTTTTCCTGACCGAACTTT
>ENA-OQAJ01000502-OQAJ01000502.1-human-gut-metagenome-genome-assembly--contig:-NODE-502-length-12138-cov-1.542836_pt1 | contig 12138 bp, 16 predicted proteins | sample MGYA00242736_ERZ504529 | MGnify/ENA primary metagenome ERZ504529 (study PRJEB26092, sample SAMD00036275) | human gut metagenome | host: Homo sapiens | study: EMG produced TPA metagenomics assembly of...
GGCAAATATCTGAATGAATGTACCCTGTATGTTACAGTAGAACCGTGTGTAATGTGTGCCGGAGCTATAGCATGGGCACAGACAGGTAAATTGGTTTTCGGGGCTGCCGATGATAAACGCGGTTATCAAAAGTATGCACCTGATGCCTTGCACCCCAAGACAGTAGTAATCAAAGGAGTGCTTGCAGATGAATGTGCTCAATTGATGAAGGACTTCTTTAAGAAAAGACGATGATAACCGGAGATAGGAGAAGAGTTATTGTTCCTCAAAATCAACATATTCTCCTTCGTCATCACCGAATATCTTCTTTTTATTGCCTTTTGACTTGTGATGTGTGTTTGAAGCTGAGTCGGTTTCAGCATAGCTGTCATTGGCATCTTGCTGTCTGTTGAAATTTTCGTGGTTGGTGTATGTATGGCTTTGATAATTGCTGCGTTTGTTGCCGCCACCAAACAATACACGCATAATATTGCCTAGAATAGAAAAGCCGATAAAGATAATCAGCAGGAAAAGAATAAGTAGAAAACTTAAAAATCCAAACATAGTAATTTCTTTTTTTTAGTATATCACGTACAACAAGTGTGCCACACGTATTGTTTACGCTCTTTTTTTAGTTAAAAGAGATAGAATGATATACCAGATAATAACGGCTGCAAAGCCGCTGATTTGAAAATAAGCAGTAAAGGAATGCATACTATCAGGAATATATAGCTCACTTTGTTCTGACTCCATGTCAAATTCTTGAATTTTAAAGAGAACATCGGAATTTCGGCAATCAACAGTAAAGACATGATTAGCACTAAAATAAAATAAGTATATCGCATTGAAAGAATCGGATATCAAAAAGGAGTGGCCACCCACTACCAAGGAACCCCAAACAATGCATGGCGGGTCGGCATACCTATGAACGAACTGCTTTGACGCGGGTCGATATTGAACTTGCCCAGTCTCAAGGCTGAGAAAACAGCTATGAGAAATGCAGTGTAAGGCATATATTCTGCTATGGGTAACAGGAAATCGGGATAATGTACTTCTTTAAATAAAGAGAAAACAATGGCAGCAGGTGCAAAACCGAATGTTATATCATCTGCCAGTGAATCCAATTCTTTTCCCAATGGTCCCGAAACTTAAGCAGACGTGCCAACATCCCGTCGAAGAAATCAAATACTGCTCCTATTATAATAAAGGTAATCGCCAGTTCATAGTTTCCTTTAAATGCCATTACACTGGCAATACAGCCGGAAAATAAGTTGCAACAAGTAACAGTGTTGGGTATGTGGCGTGTAATACAATTTGCATTGAGGTTCTTTTTTTATTTTAGTTTAGCAATGACGGTTTCGTTTCCGACGGTTGCTTGTCCCATTTTGACACATACTTCAGTGCCCAGTGGCAGGTAAACATCTACACGTGAACCGAATTTAATAAATCCCATGTGCTCGTCAATGTAGCAGTCTTCTCCTACTTCTGCGTAAGTGACAATACGGCGTGCGATGGCTCCGGCAATCTGCGCGCCATAACGGTATGTCCTTCGGGAGTCTCGATAACCACCATGGAACGTTCATTTCCGTGCTGGCTTTCGGAAGCCATGCTTTCATGAACTTACCATTGTGATGATCTACATGTTTTACTACTCCGTCCACCGGATACCAGTTGGCGTGAACATTCACAATACTCATAAAAATGGAAATCATTAAACGGCGGTCATGAAAATATTCATGTTCGTCCACTTCCTCGATTACTACTATCCTGCCATCGGCAGGTGCAACAACTACTTTTTCGGTATCGTGTTCGAACAGGCGGATAGGACAACGGAAAAAGTTCACCATCAGCAAATAGATGATGATACTTGCAGTTGCCAATAGATAGAACAGGATTTTGCAGTCAAATGCCCAAAATACCAATGCATTTATGCCTGCCAGTAATAGAGCACTTGCAATTAAAATCTCCGTTCCTTCTCTATGTAGTCTTATTTTCTTTAATTTCTTCAGTCGGTTCATGATATAAGAAAACCAATTATCGTGCAAAAATATACTTATTTTGAAAACCCTGCAAATAAAAGTTGTTAGAAATGCCTATTTCTGTCTCTTTTAAGATAAAAAAAGCGAATGTTGATAACTTCTTCTTTATCTTTTTGCAGGTTTTATGAAAGCAGAGTATCTTTAGACAATTTTTTAGTAGAGTAACGATTATGCAGGATTTTGTCCATTTACATGTCCATACCCAGTATTCCATCCTTGATGGCCAGGCGTCTATTCCACGTTTGGTAGACAAGGCTATGGCTGATGGAATGAAAGGTATAGCCGTAACAGACCATGGTGATATGTTCGGTATCAAGGAATTCTTCAATTATGTGAATAAGAAGAATAGCAGTACTAACGGTGAGATAAAGGATTTGAAGAAAAGAATAGCCGGACTGGAAAAAGGTACGGTGGAATGTGATAATCCCGAGGCGGAACTTGTGGCGTGCAAGGAGAAGTTGGAGGCGGCAAAGAGGAAATTGTTTAAACCGATTTTCGGTTGTGAGATGTATGTGGCGCGCCGTCGTTTATTCAACAAAGAAGGAAAACCCGATCAAAGTGGTTATCACTTGGTTGTGCTTGCTAAAAATGAAAAAGGATATCACAACCTCATAAAATTAGTATCAAAGGCATGGACGGAAGGGTTCTATATGCGTCCGCGTACTGACCGTGTGGAATTGGAAAAATACCATGAAGGGTTGATTGTCTGTACTGCGTGTATTGCCGGAGAGGTTCCTAGAAATATCATAGCTGGAAAATATGAAGAGGCTGAGGAAGCTATCCAATGGTATAAACGTGTATTCGGAGATGATTTCTATTTGGAATTGCAACGTCATAAAGCGACGGTTCCTCGTGCGAACCATGAAGCTTATAAATTGCAGCAAATTGCTAACGAAAAGCTGATAGAGTATTCTAAAAAATTCAATGTCAAGCTGGTTTGTACCAATGACGTTCACTTTGTAGATGAAGAGAATGCTGAAGCACACGACAGGCTGATCTGTCTGAGTACGGGTAAGGATTTGGATGATCCTAACCGTATGCTCTATTCAAAGCAAGAGTGGATGAAGACACGTGCCGAGATGAATGAAGTTTTCGCTGATGTTCCCGAGGCTCTTTCAAATACGGTGGATATTTGTGATCAGGTGGAATTTTATAGTATAGATCATGCACCGATTATGCCTACTTTTGCTATTCCTGAAGATTTTGGGACAGAAGAGGGGTATCGGAAGAAATATACAGAAAAGGACTTGTTTGATGAGTTCACTCAAGATGAAAACGGTAACGTGGTAATGAGTGAGGAGGCCGCCAAAGCCAAAATAGAGAAACTGGGTGGTTATGACAAACTCTATCGTATTAAACTGGAAGCTGATTATCTGAAGAAATTAGCGTTGGAAGGTGCGCACAAGCGTTATGGAGAAGTATTGAGTGAGGAAGTGCAGGAACGGATCAAATTCGAACTTCATATTATGAAGACGATGGGTTTTCCCGGTTACTTCTTGATTGTGCAGGATTTTATTCGTGCCGCGCGTGAAGAATTGGATGTGTCTGTGGGACCGGGACGTGGATCGGCGGGCAGGTTCTGCCGTAGCATATTGTTTGGGTATCACTAAAATAGACCCTATTGCATACGATTTGCTGTTCGACGTTTCCTGAATCCCGACCGTATTTCTTTGCCTGATATTGATGTGGATTTTGATGATGATGGTCGTGGACGAGTATTGAATTGGGTAACTGAAAAATATGGTCAGGAAAAGGTGGCGCATATCATTACATACGGTACGATGGCAACCAAGCTGGCAATCAAGGATGTAGCCCGTGTACAGAAATTACCTTTATCGGAGTCCGACCGTTTGTGTAAGTTGGTTCCGGATAAGATTCCTGATAAAAAATGAATTTGCCTAATGCCATAGCTTATGTTCCCGAACTACAGGCAGCGGAAGTCTCACCCGATCCTATTTTGCGTGATACGATAAAGTATGCAAAGATGTTGGAGGGGAATGTCCGTAATACCGGTGTGCATGCGTGCGGTACTATTATATGTCGAGATGATATAACGGACTGGGTGCCTGTAAGTACGGCAGATGATAAGGAAACCGGTGAAAAAATGCTGGTGACCCAGTATGAAGGTTCAGTTATTGAAGATACTGGATTGATCAAGATGGACTTTTTGGGTCTGAAGACCCTTTCTATTATCAAAGAGGCGATTGAAAATATCAAGCATAGTAAGGGGATTATCTTGGATATTGACGAGGTTGACATTTCGGATCCTCCTACTTATGCTCTTTATAGTGAAGGACGGACGATTGGTACATTCCAGTTCGAATCTGCCGGTATGCAGAAATATTTGCGGGAATTGGAACCTAGCACTTTTGAGGATTTGATTGCGATGAATGCTCTTTATCGTCCGGGACCTATGGATTACATTCCGGACTTTATCGACCGTAAGCATGGCCGTAAGCCTATTGAGTATGATATTCCTATTATGGAGAAATATTTGAAAGATACATATGGTATTACGGTATATCAGGAGCAGGTCATGCTTTTGTCACGTTTGCTGGCGGATTTTACTCGTGGCGAATCCGATGCCTTGCGTAAAGCAATGGGTAAAAACTGAGGGACAAACTAGACCATATGAAGCCTAAGTTTATTGAAGGCGGACGGAAGAACGGTCATGATCCCAAAGTACTTGAGAAGATTTGGACGGACTGGGAAAAGTTCGCTTCTTATGCATTCAATAAATCTCATGCTACTTGTTATTCGTGGGTGGCTTATCAGACAGCTTTTCTGAAAGCAAACTATCCGGCGGAATATATGGCGGCTACGATGAGCCGGAATATTTCGAATATCACGGAAATTACTAAATTGATGGACGAGAGTAAGGCGACTGGTATCATGACCAAGGGACCTGATGTGAATGAAAGTTATCTGAAGTTTTCTGTGAACCGTAAAGGGGATATCCGTTTGGGCTGGGAGCATTAAGGGAGTGGGGGAAAGTGCTGTGCAGTCTATCCTTGAAGAACGTGAGAGAAATGGAGAATATAAAGATATTTTCGATTTTGTACAGCGTGTAAATCTTTCGGCTTGCAATCGTAAGAATATAGAAAACTTGGCTTTGGCAGGTGCTTTTGATAGTTTCACAGGAATAAAGCGTGAAGACTTCTTTGTAAAGAACGCTAAAGATGAAACCTTTACCGAAGTGTTGGTACGTTATGGAAATAAGTATCAGATGGATAAAGCCGCAGCTGCAAATTCTTTGTTTGGAGGTGAGAATCAGGTGGATATTGCTACTCCCGAAATCATTCCGTCTCCTGCATGGGGGGATTTGGAACGTTTGAATAAGGAACGTGATTTGGTAGGTATCTATCTTTCTGCCCATCCGTTGGATGAGTATGCTGTTATATTAGAGAATGTATGCAATGTCCACATGGCGGAACTTGCCGATTTAACCCCTTTGCAGAACAGAGACTTAACCATGGGAGGGATTGTGACTGCAGTGCGTGAGGGGTATACCAAGACGGGAAAACCATACGGTATTGCTAAAGTGGAAGATTATTCGGGCTCAGCAGAATTTGCTTTCTTCGGTAATGAATGGGTAGAGAAGAAGAACTTTTTTTATGACCGGTATGTTTTTATTTATGCGAGGGAAATGTCAGCCAAAACAATGGCGGCAGGAAGAATGGGAGGTGAAGATAAGTACTATTGAGTTGTTACCGGAAGTAAAGGAAAAGATTATTGAGAAACTTACAGTTTCAGCTCCTTTGTCTGCATTGGATGAAGAGCTGATAACGGAGTTTTCAGCCTTAATCAAGGCACATCCCGGTAATGCAGAGCTTTATTTTCATGTGATGGATGAGGATGGACAAATGTATGTCAATCTGATGTCACGTACTATGAAAATTTCAGTTCAAAAAAGAGATCATGACTTATTTTAAAGAGCCAACCACAGCTCTCTTACAAAATTAATTAGTATATTTGCGCTAACATTTTAAATAACTAAGTATAATAATTATGGCACTAGAAATTAAAGATAGCAATTTTTGAAGAATTGCTGGCATCAGGCAAGCCTGTAGTAGTGGACTTTTGGGCAACATGGTGTGGTCCTTGTAAAAAAATAGCTCCGGATGTTGAAGCTTTGGCAGAAGAATATAAGGATCAGGTAATAATTGGAAAGTGCGACGTGGATGATAACGACGAACTGACCGGTAAATTTGGTGTACGTAACATTCCTACTGTTCTTTTTTATCAAGGACGGTGAAGTGAAAGATAAGACTGTAGGTGCAGTGACCAAAGCTCAGCTGGAAGAAAAAATAAAAGCTTTACTGTAATAAAAAGAATATTCACCCCTTTTAATATATACGACTATGGGAATGGAAGACGATTTCTTATTGGAAGATGAGGATGATCAAAAAAACGATAGAGTTTATCAAAAATTATCTGCCTCAGGATTTGAAAGATAAATTCACGGAGGATGATTTATATTATATCCTTGATGTGATTGTGGATTACTATACCTCCAGCGGATGTCTTGATGTACAACCTGATGAAGAGGGATACATTAACATTGATCAAGATGAAATTGTGAATTACATAGTCAAGGAAGCCAAGAAAGACGGAATGGGGCCTTATGACCCCGATGATGTATTCTTTGTAGTCCAAGGGGAAATGGAATATGGGAATTCATTGGGACAAGTGGATTAAGAAGAAAGTCTCATAATAAAATAAAAAGATGCGTATCTCTATGTGGGGGATGCGCATTTTTTTATACTTGAAAACAAGGTAGTATCTACTATTAGCTCTCTTATTTCTTTTGTAAAAGAAAATAATAGAATACCTTTGTAAAAACACTCATGCTCATTTTAACTATAAAAACATTGCTTAATGGCTAAAAAGAAAAATTCCCAATTCCTACCTGGTCTTTTGGAGGATATCATGTCTTTATTGACCCCGGAAGAACAAGAAATTGCATTTGAATTGTTTAATGATGGAGCGAATCAGGTAGATGAAGAACTGTCTCATATTTATTATCATCATCAGTGTCCCGATTATAGATTGATTGCGCAGCCGATCGCATCTTATCTGATGCCTTTGTGGACGATGGATGATATGAGTAGTCTGTCACCGGCTGAAATCTACTCTTCTTGTGCTGTTATTCCACAAGAAACATTGGAACGAGATCTCCGCAATTTTATCTTTAATATCTTTGTCGTATATCGGAAAATGCCCGAAAAATGTTATTCATATAGAATGTGGTATGCATTAGGAATAATGGAGCATTTTCGTATGGAACATTGTTTGGATATTGTTTTGGAAGTGCTGCGGCAAGATTTGATTTTATGATTTTTATTTCGGTTATTTGTATGAAACAATGTTGTCTGCCATTACCTATCAATTGGGACAGAATAATTAGATGTTTTGATGGACTTTATGAAAGAGCCCGGACTGCTTCCTATGTCTAAATATAGAGTGATTGAAGCTGTTGCTCATATTGTGATAACTCATCCTGACAGAAGAGAGGAAGTGATGGATTGGTTTGGTAATTTGTTGAGTTACTATTTTGATGTACTGAAAGAGCAGAAGAATGATATTTGTTCTACTTTGCTGCTTGATCATGTTACAGCTTGCATGATGGATATTCGCGGGGTAGAAACTTTTACCTATTTTGCAAAAGATTTATCGGACTTATCATATTAAACCTTATGGTATTCCAAGTATTAATGAACTAAAAGAAAAAAAATGCCTTATGCGGAAATGCATGGGTTGGAAATGGAACGGGTAGAGGATTATCTAGTTGAAGTTTTCGAGGTTGCTACTGACGAGGAAGAAGATGAGGAGATTTATGATGATCCGCTTTATATGGAAGGAGCAAGCCTGCTAAAAAAATTTAGAATAAAAATAGAGTTGAAAGACTCTGAACCATTAGTCTGGCGCATATTGGAGGTTCCTTTCGAATATTTGTTTGGAAAGATTTTCTGAGGTGGTAGAAGTGGCAATGGGATGGGATGGTTATCATTTGCATCGTTTTATTAAGGGGAACACTTATTATCTTCCTCCCAAAGATCGGGCAGATGATTGTTTTTTTGAGGGTGTACCCAAACGGTTTGATTCCGGTATGCTTTCTTTAGGTGAATTATTAAGTCGTAAGGGATCAAAAATTAAAGTATGAATATGATTTCGGTGATAGTTGGATACATGAAATTATATTAGAATCCTGCCAGTCCTATAAGAAAGAGGAAATTCCGGTTATAGCCTTGTTGGATGGTGAAAATGCTTGTCCGCCAGAAGATTGTAATGGCATATGGGGGTATAGGAAAATGCTGAAAGCTTTAGAAAAGCCTCGCTCTAAAGCTGCGCGTGAATATAAAGAATGGTTGGGGTATAATTTTGATCCTACTGAATTTGATCTTGATGAAACTAGGGGGCTGTTGGCTGAAATTGTAGATTTGATTTGGATTTTTGTTATAACAGGGGGGCGGGTGGAAATCCTGCTCTTTCCTAAAAAACTTGTTTTATGTCTGTGGATAGGGGAATGTAATATCCACAGATTTTGTTCACTATGTGTTTATACGATGCCTTGTATATTCAAAAAGAAATAAATGCCTGTAGCTATCATTAATAGTCCTAATATAGCATAGAAAAGTCGTGCACGCTGACGCCCTGCATTACTGACAATGAACTGTGTGTTGTGTGCGGTAAAGAACCACTCCCAATTAAATAAGGCTGCCAGAACGGACAATAGTCCTACCAATACGAATATGGCTTGGATCAGATAATGCATTCCCATAATTTAATGAATTTGGCTGTAGGGGCAGATTTTGTTCGTCCCTACAGTGAATATTTTTCTTTTATTCAGCTTCAAAGTGCATGATGCGGCTTCCATCTTCAGATTCTTCAATCTCGACTTTTACAGCATTGCCAGGCAAAAGTTCTTCTACCAGTTCCGGCCATTCGATGAAGCAGAGGGCACCGCTATAGAAATAATCCTCATATCCCATGTCGTATACTTCGTCCAGTTTCTTGATACGATAGAAATCAAAATGGTAAATAAGTTCACCGGTTTCATCCGAACGGTATTCGTTGACAATGGCAAAAGTTGGCGAGTTGATGACATCTGTTACCCCCAGCTCTTCGCATACAGCTTTGATAAATGTTGTTTTACCGGCTCCCATCTTTCCGTAGAAAGCAAAAACGGTATTATCACCCATAGCTGCGATGAATTGTTTGGCAGCTTCGTGGATAGAGCCTAAAGAATTGATTTTAATTTCCATATCCATTGGTTTGATTGAGTTTCTTTTGTTTGCAAAGGTACATGCTTTTCCCCCATTTTGCAAAAAGTATAGATGAGGATTGAAAAAAAGATTATTGCTGCACCCGAAGGAACTTGTAATTTATAAGAAATGAACAGTCCACCTAAACAACCTGCATAACCGGTGATGACAGACCACCAGATAATTTTCTTGAAACTATGGGTAAACAAAATTGGCGGTCATTTGCGGTAAAGTCAGCAGGGAAATGGCAAGTACTATACCTACCATGCGGAGGCATGATACGATGGTCAGTGCGATGAACATCATCAGAATATATTCAAATAAAGCTACCGGTATACGTTGGGAACGGGCGAATTCCCGGTCGAAAGCGATGCAAATGATAGGATTCAGAAATAAAGTGAAGAATAGTGTCAGCAGCACGGAAAGAATGGCAAGTAACAGAATGTCTGTGGGCGTAATGGTCAGAATGTTGCCGAACAGAAAGGCGGATAAATCGGGAGTGAATCCTGGAGCTAGAAAGCTAAAGATAATACCTACTGCCATACCGAAAGTCCAAAACACGGCGATAGCGGAATCTTCGCGCATATCTTTCCGTTTGCTTAACCATTCTACCCCAAAGGAAGAGAGTACGGAGAAGATTGCAGCAGATAATAGAGGGGAGATTCCTGCGTATAATCCTAGGCCGATACCTCCAAAAGAGGCGTGGGTAATTCCTCCACTGATGAATACCAAACGGCGCGTCACAATGTATGTGCCGATAATGCCACAGGCAATGCTGGCAAACAAGCTTCCTAGCAAGGCATGTTGGAAGAAAGTATAATGCAAAAGTTCTAATATATCCATATTTTTTTCAGTGGTTTTTATTCAAATGGAGACTTTGCTTGGTGTAGGCGGATTATTTGAATCTTCGTTCACCTACAATCAGGAAAAGCTCGTCTTTCAACTCGTCCGGCAGTTCTATTCCACGCAATTGCAGGCTACGGCTCCATCCGGCTACTTCATCTTCTTTACAAGTGTACATGATTTCCCGAAATTCTTCCACTTCTTCTTCATTATAACCATTTGAGGGACGGCCGCGAAAGCGGTCCAGTTCCTCGTCATCATAATATTCTATTTTTTGTCTGACAGCGGCAAGCAGGCTTTCTTTTTCACAAATTTCATGTTGCCCACAACATTCAGCGTCTGCTTCCACTATTTCGGGAGCAGCCTTCAATTCTCCGCTTTCTATCTTTTTTTGTATCTGGCGGTTGTGTAAAACTCCCACTGTCATGGCGATACCTGCCAAAATAATCAGACCAATAATAAGTATGAGCATAACTTTATACCTCCTCTATTATAAAACCAGCTTTCTTTAAATCTTCCCAATAGTAAGGATAGGATTTTGAAACGACCTGTGGATTATTAATCCGGATTTCGGGCATTACTACACAAGCCGGAGCGAATGCCATAGCCATACGGTGGTCCTCATAAGTGTCAATGGCAACATCAGCGGTCATTTCACATCGTTCACCTTCCCAAGACAGAATACGATCATCTGTTTCATGAAGTATATATCCTAGCTTTCCCATTTCTTGTATCAAGGCTGCCATACGGTCTGTTTCTTTAATCTTCAAACTTTGTAAGCCTGAGAAGCGGAAGGGAATATTCATTAACGCACAAGTGACGACAAACGTTTGTGCCAAATCCGGTTGGTTGATGAAATCATAATCCAGCCGTTCGGTTATTTTATCGGTCTTTTTCAATGTTACCGTTTTATTTCCATAAATACTTTCGATTCCTAGTAACTGGAAAATTTCAGCCACTTTACTGTCCCCTTGATAGCTTGTTTCGAATAATCCCCGGTAAAATGATTTCCGCTTTGTTGGAAAGAGCGGCTATCTGATACCAATATGAAGCTGCGCTCCAATCACTTTCCACGTAGAAAGGTATGGATTGGTAGGGTTGCGGCTCAACTTTTAGTTGATATTCATTGAGCCATTTGGCTTTGGCTCCAAAGTATTCATCAACTGTAGGGTAAGATTGATATAAGGGCGGGATATGATTTCTCCTGTCAGTGTAAGGGTCAGTCCGTTACTTAGTATAGGGGCAATCATCAATAAGGCTGAGATATATTGAGAACTGACATTACCCGGCAGGCTGATGGTATCTTTCTGCAGTTTGTGTCCGGTGATACGCAGAGGAGGATATCCGTCATTGATTATGTATTCAATTTCTGCTCCCAGCTCACGTAAAGCATTGACCAACACCTGGATAGGACGTTGTTGCATACGTTGTGTACCAGTGATGATCCGTGTTCCCGGAGTGACGGACAAATAAGCAGTAAGAAAGCGCATGGCTGTTCCGGCTGCCATAATGTCTATGGTATTTTTGCCGTCATTTAAGGCGTGAATCATTACTTGGGTATCATCGCAGTCAGATAGGTTCTCAAGTTGGAATATTCTATTTCCCAGTGCATTGATTATCAATGCACGGTTGCTGATACTCTTGGAAGAGGGGAGCTGGATAGTTGTATGTATTTGAGCGGGTGCCGTTACTTTTATTTGCATCATACCTTATATAATATAATAATGTGTATCGGATTGCAAAGGTAGGAATATTATCTTAATACTTGAAGGTTGCTACTTAAAAAAAGGAAGCCGAGAGTATAAAAAAGCCGAGAACATGGAAAGGTGGCTGTTTTGTTCCCGGCTTGGACATATAGTGAAAGTTAAGCTATAGTGATGCTTGAATCCAAATAAACATCTTGAATGGTATTTAACAATTCAATTCCGTCTTTCATCGGTTTTTGAAAGGCTTTACGTCCACTTATGAGACCCATGCCTCCGGCACGTTTATTAACGATTGCTGTTATTATC
>ENA-OQAJ01000504-OQAJ01000504.1-human-gut-metagenome-genome-assembly--contig:-NODE-504-length-12108-cov-2.798097_pt1 | contig 12108 bp, 16 predicted proteins | sample MGYA00242736_ERZ504529 | MGnify/ENA primary metagenome ERZ504529 (study PRJEB26092, sample SAMD00036275) | human gut metagenome | host: Homo sapiens | study: EMG produced TPA metagenomics assembly of...
GCGCCCACAGGCGGTCGTGCGACAGCCGGTAGGGCTTTCGTGGCTTGGATCTCCTGCGGTCGGCCTTGCGCTGCGCGGGCCCGGCGATGTAGTAGCGGCCGGTCCATGGCCCCGCCTTCAGTCTTTTCGGCCGGTACGGGCGGTACGACTCGTTCTCGTTGGACGGGAACCATGTGTTGCGCTTGATCTCCCGGCTGATGCTGGACGGGCTGCGGCCCAGCATCGCGCCGATCCCGCGTATGCTGGCGCCGTTGCCTACCTCGATCTGGATGACCTGGCGTTCCTCTTCCGACAGGTGCGAATATACTTCTCCCATAGGTGCGACATCCCTTCGGACTGGTTTTCTAGGCAATTTCCAATCTAACGGGTGTTGCACTTTCATTTAGACAACGGGCCAGAATCTCTCTTTTGCCCATATATCCGCGTACCAACAACCCATATGAACATCCACAGCGCATAGAAGGCATAGCCCTCGAACTGGATATACAGATATGCCAACAAGACCATCCAACACACCGTCATCTTGTTCCATGCCCCGTTACGGGTGATGTGCATGAACAACAACACTACGCCGGCCAAACACATTAGTATGCCAAATTCGGTAATCGCATCTACATAAGCGCTCATCGTGAAAATGTAATGGTCTCCGGGAGGATTGCCCAGCAAACGGATTTCCTCATTTGACTGTGGTTTGCCTCCCATGGCGGTAAGTGCCTGCACTGCGGCCCCATATCCACGAGCAATGGCATCTTTGAGGTTGCCTATACCGAATCCAAAAAGGAAATGCGCCCAGTCGGCTTTCCACGCTTCAGCTGGGGCCAGCGTACGGAACAGCCGTGCCAAGGCGGAGAAATCTCCGTTTACCGGACCGTTGGCGAGCAACGATTCGACGCGCGGATTACGCAGCATCACCACTGACCCGCCGATTCCGATTACGCCAAGACCGGCAATGGTGATGATGATATCGCGCAGACGATGAAAATTCTCGGCAACGATCAACCACAACAGCAGTGCGACAACCGTGTCAATAAGGATGCGCACGCCGACGCCCATAGCCGCCGCACCGAAGGCATACGAGAGCGTAAGAATGGCGACTTGCCTACGCTTGGTGAACCAATACAGTGGCATAAGTACGCCGAATACATGCATGCCGACGTATGAAGGTTCGGCAAAGAGGAACTGCACATGGTTGGGCACGTAGTTACGTTTCAGGATGCGCCGTGCAATCCATGTAATTGCGGGGGGCATGTCCGTGTACGGCAAGGAATTCCAGAACACCTATTCCGAAAGACACCCAATATGCGATGACGACAAGTCTGATCGCATAAGCCCAATCCAGTTGTTTCAACCGAAACGCAATGTCCAGAGAAATAAGGCACGATATGCCCGAAAGAAGCGCCACAAGTGTTTGGAACGCCGTGTGCACATGGAACCCGATGCTCGCCCATCCATATACGGAAACCACTATCAATGCTGCTGGATACAGCATTATGGCTCCATAACGGGAGAACACGCGGGGCACAAATCGCACGTTAAGCAGCACGTGGAGGACAAATAACACAGGAGATATCGGACTCCAATACATCATAGAGAATCCGAATACCGTGCCGCCTGCGGGCAGCAGAGCTAGCGCCAGGCAAAAAACTATGTCCGTAGGGTCAGAGACCAATCCGACCCCAAATAATCTAAGATGATCAACTAACCTGATTATTCTTTGCATCATCATTATATCAATTTAAGTTCTATGACATTTATATCGTAATCAAATTCTCTTATAATTCCACGAGATAAAAAGTTAATAGACCACGACGTCGGAAGCCATCAAACAGCTATCCGATTATTATCACATCCGACGATGACGACACCGTTTTGCAGGACGCCTTTTAATGAAAATTACAGTGAAGACAATAATCAGTAGAATTATGACCGCCGGCACCACAATTACAGGCAACCAATGATTATGAGCATTGCCCTTGGTTTTCACCTTTACGGATTGATTAGTCTCATCTTTTGATGGATCTAATGGCAAATTGGTAGTTTGTATCCACTGCTCAGCAGAATCCGCTGCAAGCTCATGTCCCTTCACATTAGGATGTCGATTATCGGCTTGCCAAGTATCATCCCCTTCTATCCAATGTTCCCAGTCATCTGGAACATTTACCGAAGAAAAAGCCGTAATCGCAGTGACCAGCGCTTTTGCTCCAGAACCCCATTGATCAAGAATTTGAACATTATCGGGACTTCTCGGCATTATCTCCGGAACGAAGTTTACTTGCGCATCCGGATTCTCTTTCACGATCTTTCCGAATAGGTCCCTCGCCGCAGAAATAATATCGGTTACCGATTTTCCTGAGTTAACATCATTGAAGACACCAACCAACGAAAATACGCCTAATTCTTATTTTTTATCAACTTCGTTAACTACCCTGTCATATTGTTTGTCATAGCTAAAGTTAGTTAGGAACCCAGCTCCACCATGAGCATAATTAGCACATTGAGCATTATCTTTTCCGCAAAAAAGATTTGCCCAAGTATCTAATTTCTGAACGATGGAATAATCGCCATATTTATAACCGGACAGACCGGTTCCATCTGTAGTAGAATCACCAATGAATACATCTATGTTGCGCTCAGCAGCAACCGATTCAGCGTTTGCAACGGCAGAGTAACAAAAGAGTGAGGCCACCGATAACACTATCGAACATAATATAAAAAATATGTGTTTAAATTTATCTCTCATATCAGGCTTTCTTCCTCATAATCTTCTTCGGGAAGACGAAAACAAAGTAAGAAATAATTGATGCAACTGTTCCCCAAATGAAGAAATTAATCGAAACCATCAATAATGGATTTATGTCCGGCCAATATGTATAAGAGATAAAGGCCAATGGCTCATGGAACAGGTATACACCTAAGCTAACTTCAGCGAGAGTCCTGGTAAATTTGTTTGATTTATTGGGCATGAGGAAGAAGATAACCACAAGGCACAGCCAAACAGCTATCAACTGTACGAACGTTCCGCCCCTTCCCATGTACATGAAGCCAATGGCTATGAGCATTAGGACAAAACCAACCACCAGCAAAGGCTTCGTTATATATTTACGTATTGTCGCTTCATGATTAAACAGGATGAATCCGAGCATGAAGAACGAGAAATACAGGAAGAACGGGGAGAGAGTTGGACTCCGCATCAATGATGCTCCATGCCATGTGTATTTTGTATAGAAAATAAGCATCATTACGCTTATAGCAAATGCAAATATATCAGCCCACTTAAATTTTTTAAGACAAAAATTAATAAACCACGCAATCAAGGAATAAAAGAACAGTGTAGGAAGATACCAAAGTTGTCCGTTATCATATCCCAAGAAGATATTTTTCCATAAAATATAAAGAAAAGATTGCCCTTCATAACCAGGATATTCAATAAGTAAGCGAATAGGAATCATCCAAATTAACGCAACCAACCAATACGGAATCACCAGACGACTAAATCTTTTAATAAAGAAATCCTTGAATCGCTTTTTTCCACGAAGCGTAAAACCAACGCAAAATCCGCTAATCAGCATCCAGAGACCCAATACTAACATAGCAAGATTCCCGACATGTGCGAAAACAGGTGCCTCTTGCGTTGTCCTATAATCTGTCCAATTGTACCAATATATGGTTGTACTATGACCAAATATGACGGCAAGAAAAGCTACGACCCTTAGATTGACGATATCTGATCGTAATTTCTTATCGCCCATTCTTCTCCAATCACCCTACTGCGGAAACCTGTGAATGAAAATACAGTTCACTAGTGACCTATTTTGGCTTAGTCTACCCCATTCATCAAACAGATGCCGCTTATCAGACATCGGAATGTGTATCCATCGCCAATAAGCCTATAACTATGAACGTCAGCATGGTATGGAATATCCACACGCTGCTAGCTGTTCTATTATTTACATGCAGCAACAAATTGTTGATACATGGACCGCATGCCATACAGTTGAGCACGTGCTAGACCAGCTTGAGACATTTTGTTGCATCGATCAGGATTGCGTTGCAAAGAGACGATAGCTCGCGAAAGAGATTCCACTATTTGACCATCGCGTTCAACGATAACTGCACACTCCGGAGATGTATATTCTTCGATTCCGCCGGAACGCGTAACTATAAGAGGTAACCCTGCGGCCATGGCCTCAACGGGAACGAGAGGAGCTGCATCTTCCCACATAGACGGAACGACTTGTATATCGGCGGATTTAAGATATCGATACAATTTGATCGTTGGGGACATAGCCGATATATGCAACACGATTGCCAAGATGGGACACTCTCTCAACAACGGCATTTACATAGGGAGTCCTATTGGATGGACCGAAGTCAGCACTGCCTACAATCATCAATTTGACATGTTGATCGTCGATTTCTGATATGGCCTGCAATAGTTCCAACACACCTTTTTCACGCATAATGCGGCCACAAAAAATAACGATAAAATCATCATCAGTAAAGCCCAATGAACTTCTGATTCTTCTGCGCTCCGCAGCATCAACATGACGGCTAAAACGGCTCATATCTATTCCATTGTGGACGGTAATCACTTTTTGCTGTGAGGTGCAATTCATACACCATGCTTTGCCAACAAAATCACTAACTGCAAAGACGCGTGAGGCACTGCTGGAAAATGGTTTATCGAACGTTGGCGTGTAGTGTAGGTGATACCACATTTTACCGGGAAACGAATCATCAAATGCCGTTATACCGCTAGAAGGTCCGCCTTCAAACACTACACCGTCAAAAGATTCATGACGGATATTACGTAGGGCAACATCATAAAACGCAGATGGTGAAAGCCTTTGAGAGGGGAAGAATCTTCGAATGAATACATTTTTAACGCGATGTTTCAAACGTTCGAATACTGTTGTAGATGGTATTAAAACAAAATTTCGTGTAATGCAATGACTTTGCAAGTCGTTTTGATTCATCATCGAATGTGGTGACTACTGTGAGATCAAGCTCTTTATATAACTCATTTTGATTGACAATCGATGTCATCAACGTCTCAATAGCGCCACCCTGCGTCGCCGGAACGGGAAGGAGCCCAGGCGCAATCAAACAAATCCGTTTAACGGCATATTCATCTCCCATGCTGGATACTAGAGCGAGACGACTCAATTTTATCTCAATACACAAAACTCTACTCTTACCATGTATCTTTATGAGGGGAAGGCATTATGCAACCAATTCTTCTCTGGCACACAGCCGACTGAAAAATATGCAATCATGAACCTCGATATATAAAACCATTATCTCGCGCTCCATCACTTCAAAGCGAATCGACGTTTATCGTATTTTTTTGAGCGTGTAATTTGGGTTTGCTCGTCATTGAAGAAACGAGCACGAGATCCCGGCCCGTCGGCTTGGCCCGGCGGGGATGCTTGCCTATGGAAGACAGACTTGACATGGCCACCAGGCGAAGGCTCACGAACCGTTTCAAGGACGAATACGCGAAGGCCTCGAAGAAGGAGAAGAAGCTCATCCTCGACCGTCTGGTCGAGGTCGGCATGGGCAGGTCCACCGCCAGAAGGCTGTCAGGGGAATCGGCGCGGCCGGCCGGCAAGGGCCGCCTGGAACGCCGGCGCAAACCCGGTTCCAGTGTTTTGCTTCGATGTTTGTTTGTTTGTGTTCAATTAGTTGTTGCGGGTTTAGTCACGATGATTTTTCGGGTTTAGGCAGAGCATGCCGACCACGGAATGGTCTTAACTGGATGGTGCTTGTATCTCCGCCAGAAAGGACCGGAAAGGATTATGATCAGCATGCCCCAAGTACAGTCTATCCGTCGTTTGCGGCGGAACGGGGAATCCGTCGCGTCGATCGCGCGGAAAACACATGTCAGCGAGCCGACGGTGCGTAAGTACCTCGCGAAGGAGGATCTGTCGGCCGTGCCGTCGGTGAGAAAGCCGCGCGCGTCGGTGATCGACCCGTATCTGCCCGTGATCGAGCAGTGGCTCGCGGAGGATCGCGCGAACTGGCGCAAGCAGCGGCATACCGCGACCAGGATCTGGGAGCGGTTGAGGGACGAGCATGGCGCGGAGGTCTCCCTGTCCACGGTGACGCGGGCGGTGGCGCGGCTCAGGCGTGAGTTCGCGGCGGAGCGTGATGAGGCGTTCATGGATCTGGTATGGCATCCAGGCGAGGCGCAGGCCGATTTCGGCGAGGTCGACGTGCTGTTGCGCGGCGTGGTGCAGCGGATGCATCATTTCGTGCTTGATTTCCCGTATTCGAACGTCGGTCTGGTGCAGTTGATGCCGGGCGAGAACGCTGAGTGCACGTGCCTGGCGTTGCGCAACCTGTTCGAGTGGCTGGGCGGTGTGCCGGAGCGGATCGTGTTCGATAACGCCGCCGGCGTGGGCCATAAGGGGTACGGGGAGCGCGAGCCGCGCCTGACGCACCTGTTCCAGGCCTTCCAGGCGCATTACGGGTTCGATTGTTCGTTCTGCAACCCGTATTCCGGTCATGAGAAGGGCGCGGTGGAGTCCAAGGTCGGCATGGTGCGGCGCAAGCTGTTCGTGCCCCGGCCGAGCGTATGGAGCCTGGAGAACTTTACGCCGGGCTGCCGGACCGGTGCCTGGAGCTGGCCACGAAACCGCATTACCGCAAGGACACGGAGGAACGTGGCCTGTTCTCCGAGGACCGTGCGGCGCTGCTGCCGTTGCCCGGGAAGCGTTTCGACGTGGTCACGTGGCGGCATATGAAGGCCGACCGGTACGGCGTGGTCACGCTCGAGGGACGGCATCGTTATTCCGCGGACCGGGCGAACGCGGGCAGAGGGGTGATCGTGGGCCTCCGCGCGCTCGAGGTCGAGGTCCTCGACTCGTCGGGCAAGCATCTGGCGACCCATCCTCGGGCGTACGGCCAGGCCAGCACGAACAGCGAGGACCCGTCCATGCAGTTGGCGCTGCTGTGCAACAAGCCCGCGTCCTGGCCCAACAGCCGGGTACGTGACGCGTTGCCGGACCCGTTGCGGGAATGGCTGGATCGGCAGGACAGACAGACACGCAACGAGGCGCTGCAGACCCTCAAACGCGTTGACAGGGAATCCGGGTGGGCGAACGCGGTCGAGGCGATGCTTTCCATCCTCGAATCGACCGGCGGGGCGGACCGCGCCGGTGTCACACTGCTCGCGGCCAGGCTCGCCGAGGGCGTGGCGGGTATCGAATACGACGATGACAGGCCGGATCTGAGTGAATACGACATCGCGTTCACCGCGGACGTCGGCGTGCAGGAAGGCGGGCGATGAACACGAAGACGGACGAAGGGCTCTACGAGAAGGCCCGCAAGCTGTTCATCTCCAGGCAGCATCGACGAATTCGCCGGCTGGGCCACGCCCCGCCAGGTCGACGCCGTCCACCGCCTGCTCGACACGGAACTGGCGAACAGGGAACGCGCGAAGCACGACAGCTCCTGCGCCGCGCCCGGTTCCCCGTCGTCAAGGGTCTCGACGGCTACGACTTCACGAACGTCAGGCTCCCCGACGGCTACATGCTCGATGAGCTCCTAGGGCTCGGTTTCATCCCGCGCGCGCAGGACCTGGTGTTCTACGGCAAGACCGGGCGCGGAAAGACACATCTCGCGATCGGGCTGGGCATGAAGGCGATCGACATGGGGCTGGGCGTGCGGTTCCATCAGACCGCCGAGCTCGTCCTCCAGCTGGGCAAGGCCAAACGCGACGGCACGCTCGAGACGATGCTCCGGGACATCGGCCGTGCCGACCTGATCATACTGGACGAGTTCGGCTACGTACCCTTCGACATCGACGGGGCGCGCCTGCTCTACCAGATCATCGCGGGCAGCTACGAAAGACGGAGCATCATATTCACCACGAACATCGAGTTCAGTAAATGGGGCACGGTCTTCGCGGACGACAAACTCGCCGCAGCGATCATCGACCGCATCGTGCACCACGGGCGGCTCCTCGAGTTCACCGGCCAGAGCCGCCGCGTCAGTGAGGCCCTCATGTTCGGCAGGAACACCTCCGCGCAACCGGAAAAATAAGGAAAATGCATGCAACTGCCTAAACCCGAAAAAAATACATGACTAAACACGAAACACCGACTTGACGAAATACAGTTTGTTGACAGGCAGTGTTTTTCCGCAGTGTGGGCTGATGGTTTTCCCGGGTAACGTCATCGTTTCCCGGTGATGTGAGAGGCCTCGATGCCGCCGCTTGTATATTCCCGAGTTGCAATTCGAATCGGATTCTGCCGGTTGCAGCCAACCGGCGCTCGGGAAGGAAAGGATCATGGCGATACCGATGCCCATTCAGCAAGATACCAGGAGACTCGACCGGCAGGGGATGTCCCGCGTGCAGATAGCACGGTTGTGCATGTCGATCGGGGACGGTCACGAAGTACGCGGATATGCGCGATCTAAGCCCGGAATGGCCCTCGGACCGCGGGTCGTCGGCACGTGCTGGCCGCCTTGCACTAGAACACATTCACGCTCACCAATCCCGATGCAGCGATATCCTTGCCGAATACCCGAGATGTTACGACGATGCCTCGCACGCCATAAGACCCTTCGATGGGAACGCTCATGCTCGCCGCGCTTCTCCCGCGCGTGGAAGGAGAGGGCGATCCGCCCGGACATGTCCAACAGGCAGAAGTGCTGAAACGGAATGATCAATATGCTCGGCAAAACCATTATTCAATCGGGTGCACCGGATAGAATGTACCATATTATGCATGATGGAATAACTTTAGTCACAGCATTCTTCCCAATCGGTAGGGGGGAATGGACAGGGAAAGCCCAACGGTCAGATGACAAATACTTCAAATACTTTCAGCATTGGGCGAGGATACACAATGATTTAGTCGTATACACGACCCCCCGAAAACGCGGAACGCATTAGACAAATACGTCTCTCCTTCGGAAGAACAAATACACAAGTCTATATCGTTAACGATTTAGAAGATATCGACAAATCAAATGTATACGTTGATGCATGACGTCGGAAAACACTATCCCAAATATAGCTTATTCCCAGATAAGCCAGAAGTAAGTAATCCAATTTACGATTTTGTCATGTATACGAAATTCTGGTGCCTAGCACAAGCCTCAACTGTCGCTGCAACCAATAAAATTGCTTGGATTGATTTTGGCTTTGACCATGGTGGCGAATACTATAAGGACAATCAGTGGTTCGACCGCACTTGGAACTATACTCGCCCAAATGGCAAAGTTGCGCTTTCCAAATTCGCGAATTGCCATCCGATCCAATTTTTGATTGCATACGACGCACTGAAACATATATTCAAGGAAACTGCATCGAATTGGATACTGATTATGCACAACAATTCTATGTTGATGTACGAAACCAATATGAGCATCTTTTACGTTGCGGATTACTTGATGACGATCAAATTATACTTCTCATGTGTCATTATGAAAAGCCTGACATTTTATTGTTGCTTACCAAGCCGCTGGTTCTCAATGTTGGACGAATATCGTGATGATAAAAAAACGGGGATGCACTCGGACTTACTCCCAGAATTCTTCATTATTAGTCGCCGTCGTAGATGGTATTGGACAAAACATTGTTTAAAATTTCTTAAACAAGAATTCAATCATCTGGTTCGTCGTTACCCTCTATAATCATAGACAGGAAACCAACTTTGGACAATAAACGTCAATTCATTTTAAATCTTTTTGCCAGCTTGATTTCTTTCGCTGCGAATCTAGGCATCGGATTTTTAATGACGCCATTTATCGTTCAACAAATTGGAGCTGAAGCCTACGGCTTCGTTGGCCTAGCTAATACAATGATTAACTACGCAACATTGTTCACTTTAGCTCTTAACTCCGTATCCGGGCGCTTTATCACAGTCGCGTACCACAAAGGAGACAAGTCGACTGCTGACAAATATTTCACATCGACATTATCATCGATCTTGTCATTGTTGTCAATACTGACCATGATAGCGGTCCTTAATCTGGAATTTGGAGCATGTTGTTAACATCTCCCCGCATTTAATTAATGATGTGAAAATCCTATTTTCTTTTATCTTCATTAATTTTTTACTATCCACTCTTTCCACAGTGTTTACTGTGGCAACATTCATAAAAAAACAAGCTATATCTAAGTAGCATAGCGAATATTGTTGCAATACTAGCGAAGGTTCTTATACTTATCGCAATGTTTGGAACATTACCTCCAATGGTATGGTATGTCGGTCTTGGAACCTGTGCAATGACGGCGATCATATTCATTGCCAATTGGATATATACAAAAAAGCTGGTGCCTGAACTTCGTTTCATCCGCCACGGCTTTTCTGTGAGCGCCATTCGTGAAATGCTCGCGGCTGGCATATGGAACTGCGTAATCAAACTACAACAGATTCTTCAAGACGGATTAAGCCTTCTTGTTACAAATCTTCTCATTAGTCCGCATTTCATGGGGCTTCTTTCCATTGCACAATTAGTCCCCACTACAATGTCAGGACTTATGGGAACTATATCTGGACTATTTTCTCCCGAACAAACCAAATTTTTCGCTCGCGGCCAAAAAGAACTACTGCTACAAGAACTCAAATCAGGTATGCGAATCTGCGGTTTTTTTCGTGAATATTATTTTTGTTGTCCTTCTCATTATTGGCGAAGATTTTATCCGCATTTGGCAACCGGGACAAGACACAAAAATGATTAATATTCTTATGCAATTAACGATGTTGGGATTCTTTCTCTCTGGAGTCGCCACCACGTTACAAAATGTTCCACTTCTTGTGAATAAACTAAGGCCTTATTCTTTAGGATGGTTAGCATGTGGCGCGGTTTCTTTCGCCCTTATAATCTTAGGAGTTCATCTATTCCCCTCATCCGGAATATACATGGTGGCCGCCGTACCACAGATAGTGGGATTCGTTGCCAACCTCACATTTGTTCCGCTCTATGCCTCCCGGTGTCTGAATCTCCCACTTTGGTCTTTTTACCCTATCTATCTGCAATACATTACTTCTACAATCGTTAGTATAGTAATTTGTTTTATTCTTCATTCTATGCTAATGCCAAAAATAACATCATGGATATCATTATTCATTGCATGCACTATTTATACATTAACCACTATATTTATAAACATCATATTTCTTCTTAGCTCTAGAGAGCGCTCTCTTATCACCCGTAAGCTAATTACGAAGATAAAAAAGTAATTTCATCTCAATCGTGAAGCCCCCGGGTCCGTCAGACCAAAGTACGTTTTTTACTCAGCATCGAGAACGACCGACCCTGGATGAGCGTTTGCGGACACCTTATGTTATCAATGACCTATTGATAACATAACTAAGGCATCGGAATAATCAGCAAAATGACGCTCAACGACTGGATGTTATCGAGGATGTTTTTTACACGCGATTCATGTATCCTCCTATTCGTATTTACTGATTCCTAGCTAGCCCATCCCGAACTCCGCTGACCAGCCTTGCGGCTCTACTCAGCTTTCCCATAACGCTATGGTAATTGCATATTAGTTACAATAGGCTGGAAAAGTACACTTAGGTGTGTCTAGCAGATCATAATCTTATTTCTTCAAACCAGAAAGAACAGCTTTGAATGAAGAGAATCGAAAAGGACAGAAACATAGAGCAATATACCTAATCGAATTTCTCCACCCATCAACATGAATCATCACATCAAAGGAAAATGGATGTAATTGTCTGAATATTTCTCGCAGACGTGTATGGACAATTTCATCATTCCAATCAAGATACTGACGTGCACGTGCAAGATCCCATGTAATCTGATTGAATGTCATTGCATATAAATCTCGATATCGAGCATTCTGATAATACTGTAACTTTTGAATCCAAGCTTCAATACGATCAAGATTGCGGACGGAATAATCCGTGTGCATGATACTACCAAGATTCTGCACGTAATGGTATAGCTGCTGTGGAACTAAAGCTACTTTATCGCAATTATCGATAACTTTATATATGGTGCTCTCATCTTCATGCAACCGACCTATAGGGAATCGAATCGTATCCCACAACTTACCAGAATACAGTTTGTTCCAAGCCGCTACATAATCAGTACTAGAGTTACCATGCATTCGCTTTACGA
>ENA-OQAJ01000505-OQAJ01000505.1-human-gut-metagenome-genome-assembly--contig:-NODE-505-length-12100-cov-1.496116_pt1 | contig 12100 bp, 15 predicted proteins | sample MGYA00242736_ERZ504529 | MGnify/ENA primary metagenome ERZ504529 (study PRJEB26092, sample SAMD00036275) | human gut metagenome | host: Homo sapiens | study: EMG produced TPA metagenomics assembly of...
CTCCGGCACGGGTGAGTCCTTCCCGGAACCCGCCAATACCGGAGAACAGGTCAATATATCGTATGGTTTTCTATATCACGCCCCTTATCTTGTATGATACTAAAAGCTAACACACAATCAATGGACATCGCCCCTTTCCCATGGTGAAATGAAATATATATGAAAACAGCCCGCAGTTTCCTGCGGGCTGCTGCTGGCTGTGTTATGCGTAGGTTTCATCTTCATTTTCATTAGTTTCGCCGGATTCTATGGTATCGTCATCCGGCTCGGTTTCTTCTTCCTCATCCCGATTCCAGCTTTCCGGCGTAGTATCCTCATCGTCCTCGCCCTCGTCGGTTTCGGTGTTTTCTGCAGGTTCCCAGCTGTTCCCGGTTGTTTCTTCATCAGCACTGAGTCCCTCGGTTTCGCCATTTTCTTCGTCCCAGTCCTCTGATTCCTCGTCATCGGGTACTTCCTCGTCCTCATCGCTTTCAGCGGTTTCTGCGGCTTCCCAGCCGTTTTCAGCCTGTTCCTCGTGTTCAGCTGCTCTGGCGGCTTCGAATTCTTCTTCCGCTTCTTCCAGCGCCTGCTCGATCAGCCCAATCACGAATTCCTTTTGGGTGAGGCGGCGATGATAGGCTTTCTCGTAGTTTTCAAGGTATTCTTTTACCCTCTGGAACAATTCCTCGCTCACCTGAAATGCTAATGTTCTTCCTTTTTCCATAATTCTGTTAGCCCCTTTCTCATAATGCTCCCGGATAACCATTTCGATGAATTTGCTCATCGTGCTTTCTGTTTCCCTGATTTCCTCGCTGATTTGGTTATGCAGATCCAGCGGGATTTTGCAGGTTACGCCCTTTGTTTCCACGCCTATCGCTCCTTTTTTCGTTCTTTCCCTTTCGGGCAACACAAGCATACTGCAACCCGCCGGATAAAGCTATTACCAAGACCAACAACCTTTCAGTCAAAGCAGGCCCGACAAACGTCACAACCAATAAAGGCTATGTGGGGGTTATTCTTCTCCTAACAGGGAACCAAGGAAGCCCATCATCTCCTGCGGAATGGCTTCTTCCTGCTGCGGTACTGGCTGGGAAGGCACAGCTTTGAGTTCTTCCTGCAGCACCCGGCGCAGAATTGTTTCCAGTTCTTCTCGCTGGGCATTTTCCAGAATCACCTGTACCAGAAAGGCGTTTTTCTGGCCTTCCGGCACAGCCTGCAGGATTTCCCATGCTCTGCGATGTTCTTCATTCTGGAGGTTGGGGCGGAACATAAAAGGGGCCTGCTCATGCCTTGCCCACACCGCCCGAAAACTGCCCCAAAATGCGTTCAAAACCTTCAGCGTTTACCTTGTCGTCTATCAGGGCAAAAACCCGACACAGGCTGTCCTGTTCGCTCACGTTGCCCTTGACCACCGCTGCGCCGCCGCCCAGCATGACTACCGGGATGGCTTTGAGGTCAAACCCCGATTCCATGGCTGCCGAGAGAAGCCGTTCGGTGTAGAGGCGGCCCTGCTTTTGGATGATGCTTCGGGCGTCCTCGTCCATGCTGCAGGGCTTTCCAGCCAGCACTCGTTCCACCTGCGCGTCGGTAACGGACAGCCCCACATCCCGGCGGACCTGTTCTTTCGTTTCGTCAATGCACCGGATCATGCCGAGCTCCAAGCTGCGGCAGGTGGAAGCGTTGGGAACACCATTATCCAGCCGCATGAAATCCACCGTCCAGCCGCCGATATCCATGAGCAGAACAGAAGGCTCATTCTGGATGAGTTCCGGGTGGATGGCGATGGCGGAATACCCCTGCGGGAACACGTTTCAACATCCTCGATAGTTACTTTGTAGGGAATTCCCTCAAATTTGAAGCACACCGGCTGGGAAGAACGCAGAAGGTATTCCCGGAAGGGCTTTTTCTCACGGCCAAATCCGGCCAGAGGCAGCCCTGCTGCGAGGTTTACGGAACACTCAGCCTTTTCTCCGCGCTGTTTAATCTCTTTGGCGATAGCGGCAAGGGTAAGCAGGTAGTAGTTGTCGTTCTCCATCTTGTTTCGCAGGATCGGCTGTCTGCCGGTTCCGCAGACATAAAACTTCCCGCCGAATTCCAGTGTGTTTTGCAAGGTGTAGGGTTCATGGGAATACTCTGCAATACCGGCTGGGAAAGAAAAATGCCGGGTTTTGATTGCGTAATAGCCATGGTCGATGCCAATGTTCATAGTTTTACTCATCCTTTCTTGTTGGTTGTTGAAACTTGAGGTTCTTGCTGAGTTAGAGCTTAGAGTTATCTTGTTCTTTCCCAGCTGGTAAAGTATTAGGGGGGAGAGTGTGAGAGGGGGGAAAGCGGAAAACCGCCCCGGCCATTCAGCCGGAGCGGTTCTAAAAAAGGGCGCACTACCCCCTTGTATCTTGAGGGTTTGAAATTGGCCCATTTGGGCTTTCGTCAATCTATCTATATAACTGCCGGAAACTTTTACAGTTCCGTGGGCGGGAAAAAAGAGTGGTAAACGCAAAAAGCGGAGTTCCCAGCCTGAAAAATCAGGTGAAAACTCCGCTTAGCTTTGCAGATATCTTTGAAACGGGGATGACAGTAATGGGACACCAATCCTTTTTTGAAACGGAAAAAACCCGCAAACCCGCATGAATACTAAGAAAAAATGTGCCTGACAGTAAAATCAGGCACATAATCTGGTGGGAGAAGGTGGATTCGAACCACCGAAGTCACTGACAACAGATTTACAGTCTGCCCCCTTTGGCCACTCGGGAATTCTCCCCTATTTAATTGAACTGCTGGTGAAAAAATGGAGCTGGTGGACGGATTCGAACCCCCGACCTGCTGATTACAAATCAGCTGCTCTACCAGCTGAGCTACACCAGCGAGTATCTTTAACGCTAGAATACTATATCATTTTCGAGAAAATTTGTCAAGGGAAAAGTGGAAAATATTTTATAATTCCACTTTTCCCTATATCAGCTATTTTTCCCGCTTTTCCTCAGCACGATTATCCAGCTTTCTTCGGAACCAGCCAGGGCCATCACCGTAGATTCTTATGGCGTGACGATGATTTTGGATGGTAACCTCCTTTACCGAACCGCCGTATTCACCATCCAATGTCCATGGAATTTCCTGATCGGAGGCGATCGTTAATTGAGAAGCCTTTAAAATTTGAAAATAGGGAGAGTTTAGATTTTGATGGAGCAAATCGTGGATAATCTGCTGGGTTTCCCAAGCGTTTTTCGGCATTTGAATCAAAGCGACCTCAAATTTTCCATCATCCAGTTTTACATCAAACAAGGCCTGTTTGCGGAAATGAAAGCCTCCCACCGAGGTAGAGTTGGTAACCATACCGAAAATGTAATCTCCTTCCAGCCTTTTTCCGTCACAATCAATCTTCAGATGATAGGAATGAATAGACCCAAGGCTTTTCACTCCTTCCAGTATATAGGCTAAATGGCCGAAGACCTTTTTTAATCTTCTTGGGGTTTGATAGCTCACTTCTGTAAACGCGCCAAAAGAGGCGATATAAATAAAATAATCCTCTGCGAAAGAACCTACATCTACCGGAATAGGCTCTTCTGTTAAAATCAGCTTGGCTGCCCGCTCCGCTTTTTTCGGTAACCCGAGGTACGGGCAAAATCATTAGTAGTGCCGGATGGAAGGTACCCCAATCACAGGCGTTTTTTGACAGCACATCAGTCCCGTGACAACCTCACTGAGCGTGCCGTCTCCTCCGCTGACCAGAAGCAGATCGCACTCCTTGGTCATTGCGGCCGCCGCGTGAACGGCATCCTTTGGGCATTGTGTGGGATGAACATTCACATTCCACCCCTCTTTCACAAACAGATCGATAATATTCAGCAGGTGGCTCCGGAGAGAATTTTTTCCCGCGTGAGCGTTCAGTACCAAAAGTGCTTGCTTCGCCATTTTGTTGTCACACCCCTTTTCCTGCTACTATTTATTTTATTATAACCCTCATTAGCCCCTTCGTAAACCTCCTCGCTCTTTTTGCTCGTTTTTGCTCATTTATGCCATAAATTAGCAGTATCTAAAATTTTTAACACAACCTTTCGCGCAACGATAGACACAAATAAACAAAAATGCTATCATTATAAATAAAGCAATCAGGTCGTCTGCCTAAAAAGCGGGCCGGCGGCGGACGGATTCCATTTTACAAGTTTTTCCTTTGATCGGAGGTCTTACTATGAGCAATGTATCAAAGCATATGAAATCGCGAAGGAGGTCTATGCCGGAATCGGCGTAGATACCGACCAAGCCTTGGAAAAGCTGAAAAGCATCAAGATTTCCTTAAACTGCTGGCAAGGCGATGATCTGAACGGTTTTTTGTTTCAGGAACAATCGCAAAACGGCGGTATTCAGGCAACCGGTAATTATCCGGGAAAAGCCAGGAACTGCGCCGAATTGCGGCAGGATGTGGAAAAGGCCCTGTCAATGATTCCCGGCAATCATAAGCTGAGCCTTCACGCTACCTATACCGATACCGAGGAAAAGGTGGACCTGGACACCCTGGAGCCCCGCCACTTTGACTCGTGGATTCAATGGGCGAAAGAAAAAGGGGTCGGCCTGGATTTAACGCCACCTGCTTCTCCCATCCCATGGCGGACACCGGCTTCACCATTTCCAGCGCCGATCCCGCCATCCCGTGCGTTCTGGATCGAGCACTGCAAGATCAGCCGGAAAATAGCCGAGCATATGGGCAAAGAACTAAATGAACGCTGCGTCACCAATTTCTGGTTTCCAGATGGCTATAAAGACATTCCCGTAGACCGGGTGGGCCCCCGTATGCGCATGAAAACCGCCCTGGACGAGGTATTCAGCCTGCCCATCGACTCCCGCTACAACCTGGATGCGGTAGAGAGCAAGCTGTTCGGGATCGGCAAGGAGAGCTATACCGTAGGCTCCAATGAGTTTGTCTGCGTACGCCGCTCAAAACCATGTGGCTTTGACGCTGGACGCCGGACACTTCCATCCTACTGAAGTATCTCCGATAAAATCCCCACCGTTCTGCTGTTCGTAGACGAGCTGCTCCTTCACGTCAGCCGCCCGGTTCGTTGGGACAGCGACCACGTGGTCATCATGGACGATGAGCTTGCCGCCATCGCCCAGTCCCTAATCCGGAACGATCTGCTGGCAAGAACCAACATCGGCCTGGACTTCTTTGACGCCAGCATCAACCGTACTGCCGCCTGGGTAATCGGTACCAGAAACACTATTAAAGCCCTGCTGCGCGCCCTTCTGGAGCCCACAGAAGCCTTGATGAAGCTGGAACTGGCGGGAGACTGCACCAGCCGCCTGGCAATGCTGGAAGAACTGAAATCCTATCCTTTTGCCGCAGTATGGGATTATTACTGCGAGGCGATGGGCGTGCCAGTAAGAGAAGCCTGGCTTAGCGAGATTAAGGACTATGAGCGGGAGGTTCAGTTTAAAAGAGGCTGATTCCTTTTCATCTTATTTTCCCTTAATCTTCTTCAAGCCTGCTGTTAGACTTGTGTAAATTTCCCGAAGACAGCGGCGCAGCGCTTAATTTGGCCGCTTTTGCGGATTGCTACACACTGTTTTCATAATTTAGCATTTTACATATCCGTAATTTTCAGCTGCGGCTGCCCCCTCGGCGCTATATGGCTGATCGAAAAATTGATAAAGAGCGGAAATCAAAGGGTTCGCCCCTGGTTTCCGCTCTTTTCCGTTTTCCTTCGCCTTCCCGCCGATGCCCAGGCTATTTTTTACCGGTATTTTTAAGGCCGGCAGTTATGCTTTATGCTGATTTCGGAGAGCGCTTCCTTGGTATTCTTCTTTAACGGCTTATGCTTTATGAGATATTTTTATAACACATCAAAAAAAGCTGGATATCCCCGTAAACATGGCGATAACCAGCACAAAGGGATAACCTGAAAGCGCAGGATGAATTTGGAAGCCGCTGCCGCAGTGCGCTTAAAACCTTATCGAAGGAAGATAAAAAACGCTCCAAGGCGGTTTTAGCCTTGGAGCGGCAGGTTCCAGTATTCTTCCTTTTATTTCCAATATGTTTCAATATAGAAATTTTTGTATGGCAAAAATAGGTTCTGCTGTTTTCCAGACTTCGTGGCATAAGCGAAGGCATCCAGTCAGGCTTCAAGGCCCAGCCCTAAGGGGCCGCCTATCAAGCGCCGGCTAAATCGTAGTGAGCACCAATTCCCCTTTGCCTTCCAAAGTATAGCGTCCCGTGTTCGCAGGAACCAATACGCTTTCTCCTTTTGTTATTCTCATCACGCCATTACTCCAGCTGAGAACAGCCTCTCCCTCCAGCATCAGCAGCGAATGAAAGGACGTGTGATCCGCAGAAAATTCCTCTTTTCCCGACAGGCTGATCTGTGTTACAGTAAAATACTCGCAGCTGGAAAGAAGCGTCCTCACGCCGCCTGGAAACCGCTCCGGCTGTCCCTGCGGCTTAGGCTCCCGGTCCGGCGGCGCCAGGCGGGTCACCATCTGAGCCTTTTCCACATGAAGCTGGCGGGGCTTTCCGTCGGCTCCTACTCTGCCGTAATCATAGATCCGGTAGGTGGTGTTGGAGTTCTGCTGAATCTCCGCAATCAAAATTCCTTTGCCAATGGCGTGCAGAGTTCCCGCGGAAATGAAAAACACATCTCCCTTATGAACCGGTACCTTATTGAGAACCTCCAGCAGGGTGTTGTTCTCAATCCGTTCCTTAAACTCCGCCTTACTGATCTCTTTCTGAAAGCCATAGTACAAATAAGCGCCTGGCTCGCAGTCTACGATATACCACATCTCGGTTTTTCCATATTCGCCTTCCACCCGCAGAGCAAATTCATTATCTGGGTGAACCTGAATAGAAAGGTTATCCTTAGCGTCGATCAGCTTGATCAAAATCGGAAAATCCTGAAATCTTTCGCCATGTGTCCCCAGAACTCCTTTTCCGTGCTTTTCAAGGTACTGGGGTAAGGTCAAGCCTTGATCCTCTCCAGAGGCTACCACACTTGGGCCGTCCTTATGGCAGGAAAGCTCCCAGCTTTCCGCCACCTTTTCCAAGTCTGTCTTTTTCCCCGAAATCGGTTTTCAGCCGTGTGCCGCCCCACAAATAATCCTTTAACGGCGCTTTTCAGTTTAATTGGTGTCATGTTCCTTCTCCTCTTTTTCCTTTGATCTATTCCCTTCCGCCAGCCTATTGCGGCTGGTCGAAAAATGATACCGCTTAAGCCACATCTAAATAGTAATTGCTTTTTAGAAATAAATCACCCTTTTTCTATCTGTTTTCGATATTTTTATGCTATAATAAACCTGTTAGCTTTCGTTCTGGTTCAACGAAGCGCTGGAAAGGTGGATTTGTTTTGTGGAAAATCTAATCGTTTCAGTCAATGTAGTGCTTCCCTTGTTTCTCATGATGGCCCTGGGATACTTTTTAAAAGCGGTGCGCCTTTACGACGACCATGTGCTGAATAAAATGAACAACCTGGTTTTCAAGGTGTTTCTGCCGATTCTTTTTATTTGTCGATCTATACTCCACCGACCTGGAAAGCGTGTTTAACCCTACGTTGGTTCTGTTTGCCGGCGGAAGCGTGCTGGCCGCTTTCTTTCTCAGCATGGCCTACGTTTGTCTCACGGAAAAAAGCAACAAAATCCGCGGCGCATTGATTCAGGGCATTTTCCGCAGCAATTTCATCATTTTCGGTATTCCAATCGCCCGCTCCATTTATGGCGATAACGCTGCCTCCTCCGCCGCCATTCTGATCTCTATTGTCATCCCTCTGTTTAACATTCTTACCGTGACGGAAATGGAAATCTTCCGGGGCGGAAAGGTAAAAATCAGGAGCATACTGAAGGGCATCGCCACTAACCCCTTGATTCTCAGCTGTGCCGCGGGGTTTTTATTCCTGTTTCTACGGATTCCCATTCCGGAAATCGTTTACGGCACACTGACAGATCTCTCCCGTGTGGCAACCCCGCTGGCGCTGATCATCCTGGGCGGCTCCATTAAATTCTCCAAAACCATGGGGTATTTCAAGCAGATCGTCACCGGTCTCTTAGGCAAGCTGGTCGTGGTTCCCGCCATCTTTCTTCCCATTGCGGCGGCCATTGGCTTCCGCGGCCAGGATATGGCGGTTTTGATCTCACTTTACTGCTCGCCGGTGGCGGTGTCGTCCTTTGTAATGGCCCAGCAAATGGATTCTGACGGCGACCTTGCGGGGCAGTTTGTCGTCCTAGGCGCCGCACTCTCCGTAGTCACTATTTTTCTATGGGTATTTCTCTTTAAAAATCTCGGCTTGCTGTAGCGCTTCTCGTTTCACCGCTTCGCCGCCGGCCTTTCCCGGCCGGCGCTTTTTTTATGCCTTTCTTTGACCGGCCTTCTTGAAAAGCCGCCGTATCCTTCAGCGCGCCAAATCCTTTCAGATTAAAATCTCGGGCCTTCCGTCCTCGCGTTCCGTGTTCCAGTTCCTTTCTTATGCTTCCTTCTGTCCTTCTTGTTTAAAGGACCGGACGTATTCCTCAATGGGAGCCAGGCTTTCCTTGCTTAATGGCGCCGGTTCTTGGCCCCGGTACTTTTTCATGAACAGCTTATGAAAAGGTCCCAGCTTGTCGTAGTCCGTGCTTCCTACCAGATAAAAGAATCCTGCTTTCTTCCGCATGGCAGGAGAAAGGTTGCCTTGCGCCACGTTGTCCAGAAGCTTTTTATTCTCCGGCGGAGTCAATCCGACGGCAAACACCACCAGGTTGCTCTCACGAATGGAAGCATAATTTCGTTTCAGTCTGGAAAGCCCCTTTATGACGCCGTAGTACAGGCCTCCTCCAAAGACAATCGTATCATAGGTCTCCAGCTTTTCCTTATATACCCGGCGCACGTCGTATAAATCCGCCCCAAGGTCCTCAGCGAGCCATTGAGCGTACTGCTTTGTACTGCCGTACCGGGAACAATAAACCACCGCGATATTGGTCATTCTCTTTCCTCTTCTCTCGCATAAACCGCGATTTCTAGTTCCTATTATACCCTACCCAAGGCGGCGCCGCATCCCCTTGGGCTTATCCCATCTGTAAATTTTCTATGAACAATATTGAATTTCTCCGGTTGTTTCCAGTTGTGTCTTCCAGTATAATTGTAATACTATTCGTATCACATGGAAGGATAGGCAGAGATTCATGAACGGAAAAGCAGTCATTACCCTTCCCAAAGGCGGCCAATTTGTCACCAGGGAAATTTCCTTTACCTTCAGCAAGGATCGTGGACGGGAAACAACGCGGTAAATCTATATCCGGAAATCACCTACCAGAGCTTAGACGGCTTCGGCGGCTCGGCTACAGAGGCGGCGGGCTATGTGCTCAGCCAATTGGACGACGCCCGCCGTGAGGAAGCGCTGAGAGCCTACTTCGGCCGGGATGGCCTCCGATACAGTTGGCTGAGAGTTCCCGTGGACAGCTGTGACTTTTCCCTTTCCAGCTACTGCGCTGTCACCGATCCCAATGACCGGGAGTTTCAAACCTTCTCTCTGAAACGGGATCTCCAATACATTGTCCCTCTTCTGCGCCAGGCCCAGGCACTTTCCGACACGCCCTTGTCCCTGATGCTTTCTCCCTGGTCGCCGCCGGCCTTTATGAAAACGAACGGTTCCCGCCGCTTGGCGGGCGCTGCGCGAGGACTGCTATAGTCAATGGGCCAAATATCTCTGCCGCTATATTAAGGAATATCAAAATCTGGGCTTTTCCGTAAAGCTGTTAAGCATACAGAATGAACCAAAAGCGAAACAGCCTTGGGACAGCTGTCTTTACACCGCTCAGGAGGAAAAGCGTTTTTTACAGGAAGCCTTATATCCTCAGCTGCAAAAGGAAGGCCTAGGGGAAATCAGCGTATGCATCTGGGATCATAATAAGGAGCGCTGCTTTGAGAGGGCCCGGGACATCATCGACGCGGAAACCGACCCCATGGTAGGCGGAGTCGCCTTTCACTGGTACAGCGGCGACCATTTCGACGCCTTGCGGCTGATCCGAGAGAGATATCCTGATAAAAAGCTGGTATTTACAGAGGGCTGTGTGGAGTACCACTCCTACGTTTACCAAAACGACCTGGCAAACGCCCAGCTTTACGCCCACGACATCATCGGCAACCTAAACGCGGGAATGAACCTGTTTTTAGACTGGAACCTAGTGTTAAATCAGAAGGGCGGGCCCAATCACACGGGAAATTACTGCGACGCTCCAATTCTGTGCGACGTAAAAAGGAATGAAATTAAAAAGCAGCTTTCCTACACCTATTTAGGGCACTTCAGCAAATACCTGCTGCCTGGCGCCAAGCGCATCGCCTTTACCCAGTATACCTCCCAGCTGGAGGTCACCGCCTTTTTGAATCCCGACGGCGTTATTGTCGCGGTGATTATGAATCAGACCGTCCTGGACCTTCCCATCGATTTCCGTTTAAATGGAGAAATGTCAGTAATCGAAAGCCCCTCTGAAAGCATTATGACTGTTCTGATTCGGCCTTTTCCGCTCCTCAGGAGGAAGCGTTCTAATCTTACTAACTCACTAAAAATTCAATCCCTTTTCTTCCCACTAAGCAAGGAGCCCCGGAACAGAAGCTTGATTTCTGTCCCGGGGGCCCCTTCTTTTCATGCGCCGTTCTCCAGAGAATCCCTTTTCTAAGCTGGAAAGCTTTTAAGCGTTCAGCAGGCCTGCGATCGCCGCGCCGATCAAATTGGGATTCTCCGCCTTAATAAACTCGCAGTATAAGCCCAGCTCCTCATTGAGGAAGGATTTGGTATAGGCTGACAGCTTATCCTTGCAAAGCTTAGACTTATAATAGGTGGAGCCATCCATGGTAACGCACACCGGACGGCAGGGATTCGCGCCTTTCCCGGTTTTCAGCATAACCGCCGCCAGGTTGAAGGCCACAAACCGGGCCGCCCTCTCCATCAGGCCGTCGATCAGATAATACAAGGTCTGGCAATCTTCCTCTACACCGCCGCAGCAGTGTGCCAGAGCGTTTTTCACCATAAGGCCGGAACAGGAAATCGTCGATTTCCTTAGAAGAAAGGCTCTCAAGGGCCGCAATCCGTTTTCCCGTCTCGGCTGTAAACAGGCCTTCCTTTGCGGCCTGGACCAGAACCGTGCGGACCATTCCTCCCTGATACGCGCCGGAAATCATTTTTTCAAACATATAGCCGCCGGGGTTAACGGTGGTAGCGTCAAAGCCGGCGCAAATCGCCTCTCGGAGCCTTTGCGTAGCCGCCGGACTCCACATTGATCAGCATGGTTCCATCTATGTCGGCCGCACTGCCCAGCTTTGTGATCCTTCTGGTCTGCTCCATGTAGCAGGTATTGGTGCCGGTTCCCCAGATAAAGCCGATATAACTGTCAAACTGCCGGTCCGGACAGGCCGCCTTGCCGCCGATCAAAGTAGTCACGGCATCGTTTACCAGCACAATGCTCTTTTTCTCCTGATGGCCTCTGGCCTTCACCGCTTCTAAAAGTCCCTTTCCGATAAAACGCCCCCTCAGAGCCCCTTTACCTTGACTTCCTTCACAAACCGGATCAGCCGGCCATCCCGATTGGGATAAATCTCGGTGGGATAGGAAAAACAAAAGCCGATTTTATCGCTTTTGTCAATCACTGGCTCTAAATATTCCGCCGCCGTGTCGAAAAATTCCTCAATCGTAATTTCTCCCTGAGTGCCAGGCATGGGATAATTGTTGAAATCGTCAATCGAAGCATTGCCCTTCTCGTCGAATACCACCGTAGCCACCCGGAAATTGGTGCCGCCGGCGTCCACCACGATGATCCGCTCCCCGGCGGGAATCTGCTTATCGATGCTGATATAGGTGGGAATCATAAACAGAGAGCTTTCCTCTCCCTTCAGGCCCCTTTCCATTTCACCGATAAAGACGTCCGCATTCTCCCGCAGATTGACAGCCTCCGCCGCCATGCCGTGGGCCGCAAGGAATTTGCCCGCTTTTTCCTGAATGATTGTCATGTTTCTAATCCTTCCTTCTTAAATATAAAATCATGCGCCCCTCAATGCCGCATTACAATTACAAATTATAGCATAAAGCTCCCGGAAAAAAGAGGGTAAATCAGAGTTTTCAAAAGCTTAACCTTTCATGCTCCAGAGCCTCTTCAGAGAAACCTTTCCGCTGGA
>ENA-OQAJ01000506-OQAJ01000506.1-human-gut-metagenome-genome-assembly--contig:-NODE-506-length-12077-cov-9.971967_pt1 | contig 12077 bp, 14 predicted proteins | sample MGYA00242736_ERZ504529 | MGnify/ENA primary metagenome ERZ504529 (study PRJEB26092, sample SAMD00036275) | human gut metagenome | host: Homo sapiens | study: EMG produced TPA metagenomics assembly of...
GGTTCGCTGTTTCCGCCACTGGCGGCGCTCACCTTTGCAGCATCCAGTATTATCTGCGCTTTTGGCTTAGCAGCTGCCGCACCTCGCTCGCCGTATCGGCACTTAGAATTATGCGGTATTGCCTTAAGATGATAAGTAATGATGGGGCGAGGGGGCTTGACACAATGTGCGCCCCCTACGGCAAAAATTATATTGCGCATGATGACATCCCACCGGAGGTACAGGCGGCATTTGAACGGCTGCAAGCGGTTTATAGCACCCAGACCCGCGCAGCCAACCCGTTGTATGCCAGCAAATAGCCGTTGAACATTCTTGCTAATTGTTGTATAATATTGAACATTCTGGATTGAAACGTGCAACATATGGCACGGGCACAGAGGGAAAGGAAAACAGAATGGAAGTTACAACAAAAAAGCAGAACAGAAGAAAGATTGTCATTGGCGTGTTGATTGCCGTGGTGGTGCTGGTGGCGGCGGTCATTGCGTTTGCCAGCAGCTACCTGGTCAATTATGCCATTGGGCGCAGCGGGGACGGCGGTGACCGTGAGGTGGCGCTGGATGTGGAAGCCCCCACGGATGGCGTGGAACAGTTGATTGCCGAAAACCGCGCCGTACAAAAGCAGGCCAATGAGGAATTTTTGCAGCAGAATCCCGGCCAGACGGTGCAGATCACGGCAGCGGACGGCCTGCGGCTGAACGGCGTGTATTACCCCAATGCGGGCAGCCACCTGTGGGTGATTGCCCTGCACGGCTACCGCGGCAGCCATACCGGCGTGACCAACCTGGCCCAGCACTACCACGATGCAGGCTACCAGGTGCTGACCCCTGATCTGCGCGCTGCGGCGACAGTGAGGGCGATTATGTCGGCATGGGCTGGCTGGACCGCAAGGATGTGCTGCAATGGATCGACTGGGTGCTGGCGCAGGACAGCGAAGCTGAAATTGTGCTGCACGGCGTTTCCATGGGTGCCGCCACCACCATGATGACAGCAGGGGAGGACACCCCGGAACAGGTAAAAGTGTTTGTGGAGGACTGCGGCTACACCAGCGTGTGGGATATTTTTTCCAGTGAGCTGAAACTGCGGTTCGGCCTGCCGGAGTTCCCAATTCTGTATACCGCCAGCGCCACGGCAAGAGCCAAAGCGGGCTATGGCTTTAAGGAAGCATCCGCTCTGCAGCAGGTGCAGAACTGTGAAAAGCCGATGCTGTTCATCCACGGCACCGCGGATGATTTTATCCCCTATGAGATGATGGGTACCCTGTATAACGCCAAACCCGGTACCAACAAGGCCACTCTGACCGCCGAGGGCGCAGGCCACGGCGAGGCGATGGATGTTCTGGGTGATACCTATTGGAATACCGTGTTTGACTTTGAAGGCCAGTACATGGCCGGCTGAGCGTTTGCCAAACAAATAATTACATAACAAAAAGGCCGTTGTGCAGTTTGGCTTGCACAACGGCCTTTGAATTATAATTTGAACGATGAAAGGGAAAGCCTGAAAAATCAGAACTTGAAGCTGTCCTTCAGGGTGACGATGCGGTTGTAAACGTGGGGGTTCTTGCTGTCCGGCGTAAAGTAACCGGTGCGCACGAACTGGAACCGCTCGCCGGGCTTGGCATCGGCCAGGCTCTCTTCCAGCTTGGCGTGGTCAATGACCTGCACGCTGTCGGGGTTCAGGTAATCCTTGAAGTCAGCGCCATCGGGAATGCCGTTCATGTTGGCTTCGGTAAACAGCTTGTCGTACAGGTGGATCTCAGCGTCCACGCAGTGCTCGCAGCTGACCCAATGGATGGTGCCGCGCACCTTGCGGCCATCGGCGGGGTTGCCGTTGCGGGTTTCCAGGTCGGCTTCGGCATGGATGGTCACCACATTACCGGCTTCGTCCTTGTCCACGCCGGTGCAGCGCACCAGGTAAGCGCCCATCAGGCGGACTTCGCTGCCCAGGGTCAGGCGCTTGAACTTCGGCGGGGGAACCTCAAAAAAGTCGCTCTTGTCGATCCAGACTTCCTTGGTAAAGGCAACCGGGCGGGTGGTGGTGTCGTTGGCATCGCGGTTGGGGTTATTGGGCAGGTCAAAATACTCAACCTGGTCAGCCGGGTAGTTGTCGATCACCAGCTTGACCGGCTCCAGAACGGCAACGCGGCGGGCGGCGTTCAGCTCCAGCTCGGCGCGCAGCACGGCTTCCAGCTGGCGCATATCCACCAGGCTGTCTGCCTTGGCAACACCGGCGGTGCGCACAAACTCAAAAATGCTGGTGGGGGTAGTAGCCGCGGCGGCGCAGACCGCACAGGGTGGGCATGCGGGGGTCATCCCAGCCATCCACAATGTTCTTTTCCACCAGTTCGCGCAGGTAGCGCTTGCTCATGACGGTGTTGGTCACATTCAGGCGGGCAAATTCGCGCTGCTTGGGGAAGCTGGCGCCAAAAATATTAGTCACGACCCACTCATACAGGGGGCGGTGGTTCTCAAATTCCAGGCTGCACATGGAATGGGTGATGCCCTCAATGGCGTCCTGAATGGGGTGGGCAAAGTCATACAGGGGGTAGATGCACCACTTATCGCCCTGGCGGTGGTGGGAAACATGCTTGATGCGGTAAATCGCCGGGTCACGCAGGTTCATGTTGGGGCTGGCCAGGTCGATTTTGGCGCGCAGGGTCTTTTCGCCATCGGCAAACTCGCCCGCGCGCATCCGGCGGAACAGGTCGAGGTTTTCTTCCGGGGTGCGGTCGCGGTAGGGGGAAGGGCGGCTGGGCTTACCGGCATCGTTGCCGCGGTATTCCTGCATCTCCTCGCGGGTCAGGTCATCCACATAGCTTTGCCTTCCTGAATGAGCTTTTCGGCGTATTCATAGCACTTTTTCAAAGTAATCGCTGCCGTAAAAAATGCCGCCGTTGGGGGTGGCACCCAGCATTCCAGATCTTTCAGGATGCTCTGCACATACTCGTCGCCTTCGCGGGCGGGGTTGGTATCGTCAAAGCGCAGGTTAAACTTACCGCCATAGGTTTTGGCGGTCATGTAGTTGATGTAAATGGCCTTGGCGGAACCAATGTGCAGGTAGCCGTTCGGCTCCGGCGGAAAACGGGTATGGATCTCCTTGACCTTGCCCTCGGCAAGATCCGCGTCAATGATCTCAGTTAAAAAATTGGAAAACTTTTCGTCAGCCATGTATTCCACTCCAATAAAATATTGTAGATTGTAATATTGTCGATTTTCTTATTTTACAATAAGCGGCAGGGTTTTGCAATATGGGGAACAGGGGCAAAATGCAGAATTGAACGTGCAAAACCGCTTTTTAAGCAAAAAACCGCTTAGCGATAGTCAATGGCAAGGGTGGGCAGACCGTTCAGGGTAAGGTCTGCAATGTTGCCATCCTTGAATTCATAGTAGCCCTGCGCGGCGATCATCGCGCCGTTGTCGCCGCAGTATTTCAGTTCCGGTAGATACACTTTCGCGCCGAGCTTCTGGGCACCATCGTTCACCAGCTGGCGCAGACGGCCATTGGCCGCAACGCCGCCCGCCAGGCAGATGGTTTTGGCGTTGGTATCCGCTGCGGCGGCCAGCAGCTTTTTGGCCAGGATCTGTGCAATGCGCTCCTGGAAGCTGGCGGCCATATCGGCCACGCGCACTTCCTCACCGCGCTGCTGGGCGTTGTGAACCTCATTGACAACGGCAGTCTTTAAGCCGGAAAAGCTCACGTTGTATTTACCCTCCACATGCGGGGTGGGCAGCTTGTAATAGTGCGGGTCGCCGGTTTTGGCGGCCTGCGAAACGCTGGGCCCGCCGGGATAGGGCAGCCCCAGGGTGCGGGCAACTTTATCAAACGCTTCGCCCGCGGCGTCATCCACCGTGCGGCCCAGAACATGGTACTTGCACCAGCCTCTACCTGCACAATATGGCTGTGGCCGCCGCTGGCCACCAGGCAGAGGAATGGCGGCTCCAGCTGTGGGTGGGTCAGATAGTTGGCTGCAATGTGCCCGCGCAGGTGATGTACCGGCACCAGCGGCTTGCCCGCGCCGTAAGCCAGGCCCTTGGCAAAGTTGACCCCCACCAGCACGGCCCCAATCAGGCCGGGGGCAAAGGTGACGGCCACCGCGTCCACATCCGCAATGGTCATGTTGGCATCCTGCAAAGCCTGCTGCACCGTTGCGCTGATGTATTCCGCATGGCGGCGGCTGGCAATTTCCGGCACAACACCGCCGTAAAGCGCCTGTTCTTTGACGCTGGTAGAAATAACGTTGGAAATTAAATGTTTTCCATCCTCCACAATCGCAGCCGCCGTCTCATCGCAGCTCGATTCGATGCCTAAAATATACATTATAGATCAACCCCGATAATTAATTAGGAATGAGCAATTAGAAATTAGTAATTAGCAATGGCGGAAAACGGGTGCTGAAATTGCTCATTCCTGATTTCTAATTATTAGTGTGCTTCCAGCCAGGTCTTGCCGGTGCCAACTTCGGCGGTGAGGGGGACGGAATAGGATACCACCTGCTCCATCTCCTCTTTCAGAATACGCTTGACCTGTTCCACTTCGTTTTCCGGCGCTTCCACGATCAGTTCATCGTGTACCTGCAATAGCAGGCGGGCCTGCAGTTTTTCGTCCCGCAGGCGCTGCCAGACATGCACCATGGCCAGCTTAATGATATCCGCCGCGGTGCCCTGGATGGGTGTGTTGCGGGCCATGCGCTCGCCGGAGCTGCGCACCTGGAAGTTGGAGCTTGCCAGCTCCGGCAGCGGGCGGCGGCGGCCAAACAGCGTTTCTACATAGCCCTTCTCTTTGGCGTGTTCAATGCAGTTCTGCATGTAGCGTCCACTTTCGGGAAGGTATTCAGATACGTTTTCAAGAAAGTATCTGCCTCCTTGACCGAAATGCCGAGGTCCTTGCCCAGAGAGAACGCTCCCTTGCCGTACATGATGCCAAAGTTGATGGCCTTGGCGGAGGTGCGCAGCTCATGGGTGACATCCGATTCCGGGATGTGGTAGATCTTGGCCGCGGTGGCACGGTGAATGTCTGCCCCGGACAAAAAACGCCTGCTGCATGGCTTCATCGCCTGTAATGTGGGCCAGAATGCGCAGTTCGATCTGGGAATAGTCGGCGTCCACCAGCGTTTCGCCGGGGGCGGCCACAAAGTAGCCGCGCAGGCGGCTGCCCAGCTCGGTGCGGATGGGAATGTTCTGCAAATTCGGCTCAGTGGAGCTGATGCGTCCCGTGCGGGCTTCGGTCTGGATAAAGGTGGAATGGATGCGTCCGTCCGGCCCCAGGGCTTTCAGCAGGCCCTCCACATAGGTGGAAAGCAGCTTGGAATAGGTGCGGTACTTCAAAATATCATCCACCGCCGGGCTGTAGGCGCGCAGGCTTTCCAGCGTTTCGGCGTCGGGGAATAGCCGCGGGCCGTTTTTTTTGCGGGGCGGCAGGCCCAGCTTGTCAAACAGGGCTTCGCCCAACTGCTTGGGGCTGTTCAGATTGAACTCGTACCCGACCTCAGCATAAATGTTCTGCAAAATGCCGTTCAGCTCGGCGCGCAGGCTATCGCCGAACTGGCGGATGCCCTCGGCGTCCACCGCAAAGCCGATGCGCTCCATGTCGGCCAGCACGCGGGCCAGAGGCAGCTCCATCGTGGCCAGCAGGTCGTGGCCGCCCTGCTCGTCCAGCTTAGTGGAAAGCACATCCAGCAAGGCGGAAAGCGCCCCGGCATCCGGCGCGGCGGCGCAGGCAAAGGCGGGGGCAATAGCGTATTCTGCCGCCAGCTGCCCGGCCTGGTAATCACTGGCCGAAGGATTCAGTAGGTAGGCGGCCAGCTTGCCATCAAACACAATGGCCGCGCCAACGCCGCCATGCTCCAGTGCAATGTGGTACAACGGCTTTGCATCGAACACACGCAGCTGCACCCCGGCAGCATCCAGCAGAGAGGGCAGGCGGTCGCTATCCAGCAGGTAAACGGAATCCCCCTGCACGGCGTACCAGCTGCCGTCCTTGTTCTGGGCCAGGTCATATCGGCCTTCCGGCGCAAGGGGCAGCAGGTCGGGCTGCACTTCCGGCAGAGCCCCTGCGCTGGCGGCAACCGCTGCCGGGGATTCATCCAGCCCCCAGCGGACGGTCAGCTTGTGCATTTCCAGCTCAGCCAGCAGCTGGGCTGCGGCAGCCGGGTCCCCGGCAGTGCGGCAGTAGTGCTCCGGCGCAGTTTCGATGGGAGCGTCCTTGCGGATGGTGCCCAGCATGTGGGAAAGCTCGGCCAGCTCCTTGTTGGCTTCCAGCTTTTCCCGCTGTTTGGGTTTGATGGCTTTGTCGTCCAGGTGCTCATACACGCCCTGCAAACTGCCGAACTTCTGCACCAGGCAAGGGCGGTCTTTTCGCCAATGCCGGGCACGCCGGGAATATTATCGGAAGCATCGCCCATCAGGCTTTTTACTTCGATCAGCTGCGGCGGGGCCACGCTGTATTTTTCCTGGATGGCGGCGGGGTCCATGGGCAGCGTTTCGCGGTTGGTGGCAAGCAGCACCGTGGTGGCATCGTCTACCAGCTGCAGGCTGTCCCGGTCGCCGGTCGCCAGCAGGGTGGTGCCCCCGGCGGCCTCATTGGCGGCGGCCAGCGTGCCCAGAATATCGTCCGCTTCCCAGCCGGGCTTGCTGACCTGCACAAAGCCAAGGTCGGTCAGCAGCTGCTTTAATACCGGCATCTGCTCCGCCAGCTCCTGCGGCATACCGTGGCGGGTGGCCTTGTAGCCGTCATAGGCGGTATGGCGGAAGGTGGGGGCTTTTTCGTCCCAGGCAATGGCCACAGCGTCCGGGTGGTGGGCGGAAAGCAGGTTGAGCAGGATATTCTGGAAGCCGAAAATGGCGTTGGTGTAGCGCCCATCCTTGGTTGTCAGCAGCTTGATACCGAAGTAAGCCCGGTTCACCAGACTGTTGCCATCCAAAACCAGCAGTTTCATACAGGAACCTCCGAAAAAACGAAACACATCGATTGCAATAATAAAAATAGTATATCACAAATTGCACTGGTGTGGGGAGTGTGGTAAAATAATATTTTAGCTGAAGCAAAAACAAAAGTTGGGAGAGAGTCAGGAGTTAGGAGGTAGGAGTTAGGAAGTAGGAGTTATTGGTGTGCGCTGGCGCGCACAATTTTGAATGATAGGTTTATTGTTTTACCCCAAAAATTCAAACGCGGCGCAAGCCGCACCTTTAACTCCTCACGCCTAACTCCTCGCTCTTCACTCCTGCCTATCAAAAATATGCAATTACGCAATCTAACCATTCCATATGCACAGCCTGCGGTGTTTGCGCCGATGGCGGGGTTTACGGATGCGGCGTGTCGGCACCTGATGGCGGACCATGGCGCGGCGTGGACGGTAAGCGAGATGGCCAGCGCCAAGGCCATTACCTTTGGCGATGACAAAAGCGTGCGCCTGCTGCGGGACAAGGCCCCCCATGGCATTTATGCCGTGCAGCTGTTTGGGGCCGAGCCCGAAACGATGGCGCAGGCGATCCGGATCATTCAGGAAAAAGGTGTGCAGTTTGATATTCTGGACATCAACATGGGTTGCCCGGCCCCCAAGATCACATCCAGCGGTGCAGGCAGCAAACTGATGCAGAACCCGGAGCTGTGCGGCCGCATGGTGGCCGCTGCCCGCGGAGCCCTGGGGCCGGATAAGCCTCTGACCGTTAAAATGCGCATTGGCTGGGATGCCGAGCAGCTGACCGGCGTTGCCGTGGCCCGGCAGTGTGAAGCAAACGGTGCAGACCTGATCGCCGTGCATGGCCGCACGCGGGAGCAGATGTACATCCCGCCCATTGATGTGGATGCCATCACGGAGATCCGCAAAGCGTCGGCATTCCGGTGCTGGCAAACGGCGATATCACCACGGCGGAAGACGCAAAGCAGATTTTGGAGCAAACCGGCTGCGCGGGCGTGATGATCGGCCGCGGCGCGCTGGGCGACCCCTGGCTGTTTGAGCGCATCAATGCCGTATTGACTGGCCAGCCGGAGCCCGGCGAACCCAGCCTGACGCCCGGATGAGCGCCCTGCGCGCCCAAATCTACGAAATGTGCGAAGAAAAAGGCGAATGGACCGCTATGCCCCAGGCCCGCGGCCAGGCCATGCACTATATGAAAGGTCTGAAAGGCGCCGCGTCCCTGCGCCGTTATTGTTCCATGCTGGAGCATTTTACCGATGTGGACAAGCTGATTGAGGCGGTATATAAGCTCCAAGGGTAGTTAGGAGGTAGGAGTGAGGAGTTAATTAGGGCAACACCGCACAATTCCCGCCTGACGGTTTAAGCACCGCTCCGGCAGCTGCGGCACGGCATCTGCGTTGCCAAAATGCTTGATAATACACAAAGTATTATCTGCGCTTTTTGGCCTAGCAGCTGCCGCACCTCGCTCGCCGTATCGGCACTTAGAATTATGCGGTATTGCCCTAACTATTTACTTACTTTTTCGTTAGCTCATCCAGGTTCTGCGTATAGCACGGCAGCATGTGCTCAATGAAATAATCGGCTTCGGGGCTGTGCATGGCGGCCAGATCGGCTTTTTGCTGGGCGAGAGCGGCGGTGAACTCGCGGTTGCCGCTTTCCACCTCCTCCATGCACTTGATCAGGGCCGAAAGCCGGTCTGCGGCTTTCAGCAGCTTGCGCTCGGCATCGTTCAGCACACTGCCGGTCAGGTAGCTGCCTTCGATCTCATGCAGCTCCGGCGGCAGCAGATCCGCCATGGCAAGGGCGCTTTCCCGTTCCACGGCTTTGTAGGCGGTGCGCAGGGCTTCGTTCTTGTATTTGACCGGGGTAGGCATATCGCCGGTCAAAATTTCCGGCGCATCGTGGTACAGCGCCGCGGCGGCCACGGTGTCGGGGCGGATATCGGCCCCGGTGTGGGTGATGTTCCGGGCGATCAGGCAAAGTGCATGGGCCAGCAGGGCGGTATCCGCCGTGTGCTCACTCAGGCTTTCCTGCCGCATGCAGCGCATCAGCGCCCACCGCGTAATATACTTCATGCGCCCCAAAAGAGCGTGAAAAGGGTATAGAGACAAAACAAAGCACCTCACTCTTGAAAAAATCAGGAATTAGGAATTAGGAATGAGAAATTAAATGGTGGGCAATGGGGCAGACCTTTTGCTAAGGCAACACCGCACAATTCCCGCCTTACGGCTTAAGCACCGCTCCGACGGCTGCGGCACGGCATCTGCGTTGCCAAAATGCTCGATAATGTCGGGTTGCGGTACCCGCATCGTGCTTCGGGGGCAAAAGCCCCTCGCACTCTGCGACCGCTGCCCCTGCTTCGGTTCGCTGTTTCCGCCACTGGCGGCGCTCACCTTTGCAGCATCCAGTATTATCTGCGCTTTTGGCTTAGCAGCTGTCGCACCTCGCTCGCCGTATCGGCACTTAGAATTATGCGGTATTGCCCTAAAATACGAGGAGCCAAAGAATGGCAGATAATTGCTCATTACTAATTCCTCATTTCTAATTTCTAATTATAAAGTATATCACATCCCTTCAAAGGAGGGAATTGCATTGAAGATTGGCGGCAAGCTTTTGGAGCGCAAAACAGGCGGGCGGTCACGGTATTGGCAGGTGTTCTGGCTTTGCTTTGCGGTGGCGGCGGCGCTGTTTTTGCCCCACTGCATCATTGATGGCCTGAACGGCGACTTTTTCCACTACGCCGGGGACTTTAACGACCAGCAGATTTCCTTTTATTCCTATGCCAACAATTTTGTTAAGCAGAGGGGCAGTTTCAGCTGGGCAACGGACCTGGGCAGCGGGTTTGTGAACTCCTACAGCTTTTATCTGTGCGGCAGCCCGTTTTTCTGGCTCACCCTGCTGCTGCCCTATCGGTGGACGCCCTGGGCCATGGTGCCAATGCTCTGCCTTAAATTTGCTGTGGCGGGCGGCGGGGCTTACCTGTGGATGCGCCGCTGGGTAAAAGACGAGCGCTGGAGCATGGGGGGCGCGTGTCTGTATGCGTTCTCCGGCTTTACGGTGTACAACGTGTTCTTTAACCACTTTTTGGACGTTGTGGCGCTGTTCCCCTACATGCTCAAAGCGCTGGATGACGCCGTGCTGGACCGCAGGCACGGTGCATTCCCGTTTTGGGTTGCGGTCAACCTGCTCAACAACTATTTCTTTTTGCCGGGCAGGCCGTGTTTTTGATTATTTATTTTGTCTGCATGGTGGCGGGCGGCCGGTACAAGCTGAACCTGCGCCTGTTTGGGGCGCTGGCGTTCCAGACGGTGCTGGGCTGCTGCATGGGCTGTGCGCTGCTGGTTCCGGCGGCACTTTCGCTGGTGCAGAACCCGCGCACAATCGATCCATTCAATGGGTACGGCTACCTTGTATACGGCAGCGCCCAGCAGTACCTTGCCATTTTTTACAGCGCTTTTTTGATGCCGGATGCCCCCTACCTGAAAGACCTGTTCCAGGAGGGCATCTTAAAGCACACCAGCATGACCGTCTACCTGCCGGTGGTGGGCATTGCGGGTGGGCTGGTGTTCTGCCGCGTACGGCGGCGCCACCCCTTTGCGCGCATCATGAAAGTGTGCCTTATCTGCGCCTTTGTGCCGGTGCTGAACAGCATGTTCTATGCCCTCAATTCCAGCTATTATGCGCGCTGGTATTATATGCCGGTTTTGGTGCTCTGCGCCGCCACGGCTATGACGCTGCAAAAAGCCAACCTGTGCGAAACCGAGTACCGCCGCGCACTGGGCCTTGTGGCGCTGTGTACCTTGAGCAGCATTGCCTTTGCGCTGGTGCCCAATGAAAAAGACGGCACCACCACCATTGGCGTGGTGGAGGAACCGCTGCGCTACTGGGGCATTTTGCTGGTCAGCATGTTGGGCGTGGGGCTGTTCTGGCTGCTGCTGCATTACCGCAGGCAGCTGGCGGCACGGTTCCCGGCGGCGGTGCTGGCCGTGGTGCTGGGGTTCAGCTTTGTGTATGGGCAGGTACACCTTTCCATCACCAAATACGGCCAGTGGTACCACGATGCGGACTATGTGCAGCAGACCTGGCGCGAAGCCCCGGAGCTGAACGCCGTTCTGCCGGACGATGTCTTTTACCGGCTGGACGCTTACGACAGTTATAACAACCTTGGTCTGTGGCTGGACAAAAGCTGCATCCAGTTCTTTAACTCCACGGTAGCACCCAGCATTCTGGAATTTTACCCTACGGTGGGCGTTAAGCGGGATGTGAACTCCAAGCCGGAAGCCAGCCTGTATGCCCTGCGCGGTCTGCTGAGCGTGCGGTATACCCTTGTGCCGAAAGAAAAAGTTGAGGATTGGGAAAAAGAAAAGCTGGAAGGCTGGAACCTTGTTTCAAGCACCACAAGCTACCTGATTTACGAGAACGAGAACTGGGTGCCGATGGGCTTTACCTATGATTCCTATATTACGGAAGAGGACTTTGAAACGGTGAGCGATACCCACGCGGGCAATGTACTGATGAAAGCCCTGCTGCTGACCGATGAACAGGTGGAACGGTACGGCCAGATGATGCAGAACCTGACGGATCATGAAAAAAATAACATCAGCTATGAGGATTATGTGCAGGACTGTACGGCCCGGCGGGAAAGTGCTGTGACAAGCTTTACCGCAACGCGCACCGGCTTTACTGCGCAGGCGGATCTGGAAGCCGAAAATCTGGTACTGTTCAGCGTGCCCTATGACGATGGTTTTACCGCAACCGTGAACGGTGTGCCGGCGGAGGTGGAGAAAGTGGACAACGGCCTGATGGCGGTTGCCGCCCCGGCGGGCCACAGCGAGATCGTGTTCACCTACCACACGGCCGGTCTGCGGCAGAGCGTTGCCGTCAGCGCCGGCGCTATTGTGGTGTATGCCGTGTGGGTGGCAGTATTGCACCGGAAAAAGCGCCGGGAAGAGAGCAGTGTGGGGTAAATGATGCCCGCCAAACCGTTGGGAGTGTGCACGGTCAAAATTAGGGCAACACCGCATAATTCCCGCCTTACGGCTTAAGCACCGCTCCGGCAGCTGCGGCACGGCATCTGCGTTGCCAAAATGCTCGATAATGTCGGGTTGCGGTACCCGCATCGTGCTTCGGGGGCAAAAGCCCCTCGCACTCTGCGACCGCTGCC
>ENA-OQAJ01000507-OQAJ01000507.1-human-gut-metagenome-genome-assembly--contig:-NODE-507-length-12061-cov-2.424250_pt1 | contig 12061 bp, 17 predicted proteins | sample MGYA00242736_ERZ504529 | MGnify/ENA primary metagenome ERZ504529 (study PRJEB26092, sample SAMD00036275) | human gut metagenome | host: Homo sapiens | study: EMG produced TPA metagenomics assembly of...
CGCGGCCTCGCTGGCGACCTGTTCGGAGCCTGCCTGCAAGCCGTGATCCACAATCACGGCACCGCAACGCACGCCCATGGACGTGCATACGATATGGCTCACCGCAGCCAGTGCCATCGAATCGCGCCCGCCTGAACAGGCCACGAGCACGAGCGGCGCATCGGCGGCAACGGCATGGTCCCCATGCTGCGCGAATTCGGGAGCCTGCACATCGCATAGTTCCACGGCACTCAGCGTTGCGCGGACCGCGCCTACGGCCTTGCGCAATCGTGCGGAATATGCCATGTACTCACCACCTTTTTCTGGTTATAGGCACTCGTGCGTTTATGGACGTTTACGGCCTTTGTAGCCCTTGATGGCCCTTGATGCCTCTTTTACAGCCCCGCGAGCTTGGTGATAAACGAGTCGATGGCGCTACGCGCGGCGGCATAATCCTCAGGATTGTTGACCACCACGGCAAACGACAACGCTCCCCCATTGGTGCGGGACACATTGCCGGCCATCGACGTAACCGTGCCGAGGCTGCCGGTTTTGACGCGCAGCAGACCAGCCACGGCATCATCCGTATACCGATCCTGCGCCGTGCCCACCAATCCCGCGATGGATAGACCTTCCGCACCAGCAGCACCGCTCTCGGTGGTCAGATTACGTTGTTGGACGGCCGCCAGCGTGCGTACGGTGAGCCGGGAGCCGGGAGACAGGCCGGAGCAATCGGCCATGGTCAGACCGGATGTTTCGAGACCGAGATCGTTCAGAGTGGATTTGACCGCTTCCGTGCCGCCTTCAGGACTGTTTGTCGCTGATTTCGCCAAGGCGGTGAGTCTGCCGAACTCCTCGGCCAGCGTATTGTCCGAATGCCGCAACGTGTATGCCATGATTTCGGACAGTGTTGCCGAACTCACCGAAGCCAAAGGCGTTTTCACCGGATGGAGCGGTGTTTGCCGTCACGTCTCCGGTAACGGCCACGCCGTTCGATTGGAGCAGTTCGGCGAATTTCGTGGCCACGTCGCTGGCGGCGTGCTGGGACAGTTCCGGGTATCCGGCCGAATCATCGGGGTCGGCCGGCGCAGGCGTATCGGTGGTGTATTGGCGCCTCCATCAATCGCCATTGATGAGACCGGCGTGAAGTAGACGGTGTAGTCGCTTAAGACTGCGCCGCCTTCCGACAGACCTGCCGGAATGCGTGAGTCGCCGAATAGGGTGTCGTCGTACTCGAGATTGACGGAAGTGATGCCTCGCTGGGCGAGCGCGGCCACGGTGGCCTTGGCCAAGGTGTTCAGACCGGCACGTCCGTTGGTATGGTTGGCGTCAGAATCGCCTGCAGACAGCAGCATGTCGCCATTGCCTTTGAGGGTCAACGTATTGGTGCCGTCATCGGATTGGGTGAGGAACACTTGGGTATCCAAGGTGGATGCCATATTCAGGGTGGATGAGGCGGCGAGCGCGGTCAGCGTTTTCAGTGTGGATGCAGGCTCGCGTGGAGTGTTCGACTCATGTTCGGGCAGCGACGGTGCTTGGGCGGCTTCAATTGATCACCGACCGTATCGTTTCCCTCACGCCTTGCGCGGACAGCAATTCGTTGACCAGCGCAGAAGCGGCCGTGGAATCAATGGCCTTGTTCGCGTTCAAGGTGCCGGCGACGGTGCCGCCTGATTTGGCGGTGGCTGGATCGGCAAAAACAGGTGCGGCGACGGGCTTCAACGTCAATAATCCGGGGGCCACGTCGGTGATGTCGGCGGCGCAGTACCCCGCGAACAGGGCGATGGTGGTCAGTGCGGAAATGATGACGGTCAGTGTTCGGCGATGCGATCGTTGGGTCCGCCGTTGCGCTTCACGCCGCTGACGGCGTGATACCGCTGTAGATACCATCGTGCTCCTTATGCCAAGGCGATCATTTCTGCAATGAGGCGAACGAGTCGAGTGCTGCCACAATCGAAAGCATTCGCGCATCCATCAGCTTACCGCCCAGCCATGTCCCGAGTGCCAGGATGCCGATGCCGTTGGCCAGTGCGACCGGAATAATCGCCAGCCATATGCCGCCTTCGGCTCCCGTCAGCAGCATGACCAGCGCCACGATGCCGGTGGGCAGCATCAGCAGCAGGCTGCCAAGCACGTAGACGAACGGGAAGAAGCCTTGGGCCATGGCGCGGCCTTGAGGCGCGGAGAACGGCTTGTCCATTGAGGCGACCGGGTACATCAGCACACAGGACGTGACTTCGGCCACGCCCAGGCCGCTCAAGGCGACGCCCATGCCCACGGCGAGGAAGATCAGGCCGGTGACGAGGTCATCGGGCTGCGCCCAGCGGCCGGTCAGTGCGCGACCAGCACGATGCCGGCGAGATAGAGCAGCACCATGTAGACGACCATGATGCCGACGTAGACGCGCACGCGGCCGATTCTGTCGGTCCGGCCACGCACGCCGGCGATGACTTCCATGGTGAAGCCGCGGCCGTCATATGCGAGCCCGTTGCTTTCCACCACTGACATGAACCAGCCACACCAGATCAGCGACTGCCAGACGACCGCGCTGATGCCGTGCGCCTGGAAGGCGAAGATGATCAGGAACAGGACCGGCATGGCGAAGGTCATGGCTTGGCGGGGGTCTCGTTTGAGATAGGTGATCAGGCGTGCGGACACCGCGCCGGATGCCGAATCGGGCATCCATGCGAATGCGCCGATGCCTTTGGCGGTCTCGGACGGACTGTTTGCGCCGATGGTGAGCCGTTCATGCCTCAGACACCAAGTGCATACGGCGAAGCAGACGATCCATGTGACGGCAAGGATGGCGATGCGGGCGATCAGCACCGCCCAAGCTCCGGTAAGCGCGTCGAACGGCAGTTGGAAGGCCGCACCGAACGGCGTCCATGCGGCGATGGCGGTCGCCGCGCCCCAGGTCTCGGTGTTGAGGCTGAAGGCTATGCCGGAGTTGACCAGAATGTTCGGCAACTGGCAGATGATGACGAAAAGTCAGCACGATGAAGATGTAGAACGCGCCTTTGCCGCGTTTTGCTGGTCACCAGCGTGGTGGATAGGGCGATGACCAGTTTTGGAGATGCTCATCATGGTGATGACGGCCAGCACTGCGGCGAGGAGGGAACTGATGATTACGGCTGGTCCCATATGCCGATAGGCCAGTGTCCAGAGCATCAGTGAGGCCACGCCAGTAAGGGAGGGGATGCCGGACAGGCCGGAAAGCAGCAAGCCGAATTGCAGGTTGCGGTCGGCGATGCCGTAGATCGCGAATTTGCGTGGGTTCATGGTGGAGCCTTCGCCAAGCATCATGAGCTGGATGAAGCCGATGAAGATGGTCATGGTCGCGCCGACCAGCACGACGACTATGTTGACGATGCCTCCGGGACCAAGGATGTTCAGCGGAAAGCCATCCGCGTTCACGGTGAAGGGCGGCAGTATGCCGATGAACCATGCGAGCACGCCGGTGCCGATGATGGTGCCGGCCGCGAGTACAGCGGAAAAGACATAGGCGACGGTCTGCCACGCCGATTTTCGCAGGGTGGCGAGCGTGAGCGTCCAGCGCAGGCGGACCAGGGTGATGGCGGTCTTGATCATTGGCGGGCCTCATCGGTGGGTGTGGCGGGCGTAGGCAGAATCGGCTGAATCGTCTGGGCCGAAGTTGGTGCTTGGGCTTGGGCCTGCCCGCCATCGAGCCACGCGAGATGGGCGGCTTCGTGGCGGCCACCGACTAGTTGCAGGAAGCGGTCTTCGAGTTCTTCGCCAGCAGCGACCTCGTCCACCGTGCCGGCCGCGCATACCAGACCGTCGTTGATTACGGCCACATGCGTACACATCTTTTCGACCAATGCCATCACGTGTGAGGAGATGATCACCGTGCCGCCAGTCTTCGCGTATTCGATGAGAATGTCTTTGAGGTTGGCGCTGGACACCGGGTCCACGGATTCAAACGGCTCATCCAAGACCAGAATGCGCGGGCTGTGAATCATCGCGGAGGCCAGGCAGATCTTCTTGGTCATGCCGGCCGAGTAATCGGTGACCATCGTGTTGGCGGCCCCGGCCAAGTCGAAAGCATTGAGCAGGTCCTGGGCGCGACGCGTGGTCTCCTCGCGGCTCATGCCGCGCAGCATGCCGGAGTAGACGAGCAATTGCAAACCGGTCAGTCGGTCGAAGATCTGGTCGGGCTGGGGCATGACGCCGATCATGCGCTTGGCCGTGTTCACGTCGCTCCACACGTCATGGCCCAGAATCATGGCGGTGCCGGCGTCCGGCACCAATAGACCGGTCACCATATTGAGCGTGGTGGTTTTGCCGGCGCGTTAGGGCCCACCAGTCCGTAGAACGAGCCGATTGGAATGTCAAGCGCGAGCCCGTTGACGGCGATCTTCCGGTCGAAGTGCTTGAACAGGCCGCGAATGGACACCGCCGTATTCGGGTTCGGCGGCCATGCTTGCGGCTGTGGCTGTTGCGACTGCGAAGACGCGGGAGCGGCGGCTGGCATCATCGGCGGCTGAAATCCGACATTCCTTTGAGTATTGTCTAAGCTCATGCATCTACTCTAGCCCACCAGTCAACCCTCAGCGCAGCACCCCCGGGTTGCTGTTGGATTGCCCCGCTGAGCAGCTCCGGACTAGCGGACTCGGTCAGCCCTTATGTGCGATGGGCTTCCACTGGGCTTTGGCGAAGATGGCCTGGAAGGAAATCGGCACGTAGCTGAGCATGTAAATCGGGAAGCTGAGCACATAGGCGAGCAGCTCCTTGTTCGTGGCACCGATCTGGTCGTGCTCGACAATGATGGTCAATGCAGCCAATGCCATCAGACCCAACACCGATGTGATGATGCCGCTGGACCAACCGGCCAGCGATTGCAGCTGGCTCGACCAACTCACGAAGCCACACGCGGCGAACAGCAAGCCCATCACCGCGCGAATCACGCCCAACACGGTAAACGGACACAGCATCAAGGTGAAGTCGATGCAGGAGAAATCACGTTCGCGAACCGCGCGTTTCAGCAATGCCGAGCCATAATAACGGAATACCTGCAGGAATCCCTTGCTCCAACGCAAACGCTGACGCCAACTTTGCGAGAAGGTAACCGGCTGCTCGTCGTAGAGGATCGCAGTACCGCAATAGCCGATGCGGTCGCCATGCAGAATCGAATCCATAGTGAATTCAAGATCTTCAGTGAGCAGGTGGAACTTCCATCCCTTGTTCCGCTTCATCACCTCGCGGGAGAACATGAATCCCGTACCGCCCACATGGCAAGAGGAACCGAGAATCATACGCGAGTTAGACAGGAATCGCGATTCACGGATGAACCACAGCGCAGAACCAGAAGACACCCAGTTATCCGCCAGATTCACCGAATTACGGTAGCTGGTCAGAATCTTGAATCCGGAGCAGAACGCCTTGTTCATTTCCTCGAAGTAATGCTTGTCCAGCTTGTTATCGGCATCGAACACGAAGTAGGCCTCATAATCATCGGCCACACCGATGTCGAGCATATGCCCCAACAGATACGTCAGCGCATATCCCTTGCCAACCAGTTCAAGATTGTGGCGTTCCACCACATGGCAGCCCAAAGACCGCACCACGTCGGCGGTGTTGTCGGTGCAGTTGTCGGCCACCAGCCAGATGTCGATGAGGTCGGACGGGTAGGTCTGATCGCGAATCGACCCAATAAGGTTGCCGATCACGTTTTCTTCGTTGCGCGCGGAGATCAGTACGGCATACCGGTTGGTCATCGGGGCGTCGGGGAAGCGCACGGGCTTGGCGAACAGGGACATCACGATGCACAGTCCCTGATATATCATGCCGGCACCACCGACGATTACCAGAAGAATATCGAGTACGGAAAGCAGGGTCATCAGCGCCACCCCGCCCTAGGATTGCTGGAGGCAGATTGATCAGACTGCTTGGTTTGCTTGCGTTGCTTGGGCTGCTCAGACTGCTGCGTATCCGCGGCACCACGCTGCGGAATCGCCACGGTGGCGGAATCGTCCAAATCGGATTCTTTCGTCTCGTGTGGCGGAATCGCATAGATCTGTTCCTGCAGCAAACGCAGTTCCTCATTCATCGGCACACGCTGGTGGACCCCTTGGCCGCACGCGGCATGTGCTCGCCGATCGGCTGCAGCACATGCTCGCCGAACGCTTCGGACGCCTCGACGATCTTGGACTTCTTCTCCGGAGTCGGATCGTTCATCAGTGGTGAGTCAATCAGCTCATAGCGCTTGGTGTACGCACGGAAGATGGCCTGCAGCGATGCGGTGACCGGCAGCGCCAGGAACGCGCCAAACGCGCCGAACAGCGAGCCGAACGCCAGCACCGCGAGGAAGGCGACGGCCGCGTTGATATCCATCGTGCGCTGCGAAATCCTCGGCGAGAGAATCAGGTTCTCGATCTGCTGGTAGACGATGATGAACACCAGCACCGCCACGGCGTACGTCCATCCGCGGTTGCCCCAAGCGAACAGCACCGGCAGCGCGCCGCCGATATAGGTGCCGACCGTGGGGATGAACTGGGATACCACGCCGCAGAACAGGGCCAACGGCAGCCAGTAGGGCACATGCAGAATCTCTAAGAAGATGGCAGTGCAGGTGGCGTTGATCAACGCCAGAATCGAACGGGAGAACAGGAAGGACGAAATCTGGCCTTGGGCCACGGTCCACACCAGCAGGAATCGGCGCTGCGTGTTGGGGGCCAGCCACTGGCAGAAGGAGCGGCGCAGTTTGGGGCCGGCGGCGGAGATGTAATACGTGGTCATGACCACGGTCATGAGGTTCAGCAGGAAGGAGAACAGGCCGCCCACCGTACTCATGGCGGTACCGGCAAAATCGGTGACCCACGAGGTCTGGATATTGTTGAAGATTTCCATGCCGAGATTGCTGATTTCCGGCATCTTGAACGTGGCATACTGGTCCACGAACTCACGAATCTGCTCATACATGGCCGGCAAACCGCGGACCATGGCAATCATCTGCTGTACGAACATGTTGCCAAATAGCGTGAGCAGCACACCCACGACCACGGCCACGCCCACCAAGCTGACGGCGGAAGCCACGCCACGCTTCCAGCCATGAGCCACCAGCGCCACCACCAGCGGTTCGACGGCCAGCCGCCAGGAACAGCGAGATGATGATGTCGAGCACCAGATAGGAGATGTCGCCCCACGAGCGCCAGCAGAACATGAATACGATGACGGCGAGGGCCACATACAGCAGCGCGCGGCCGAACCATTCCGGTGGCCTGCGGGAATCTCCCTTGGCGGGGAACAAAGTACCAAAGTCGATACGATTCTCGTCGTCCGGGTCTGCCCCGGCCTCTGCGGCACCGGTTCTCGACGTGTCGGTGCTGTTTACGTTTCGCACGCGTTCGCTCATGGCTCCCCATTGTAGCGAGGGGTTTGAAGCTCGGATACGCCGGCGGCGTACACCCGCTTTTCTATTGTTGATGTTATGCTCAACGTTTCGATCATCATCCCAGCGTGGAACGAAGCCGAACGCATCCGCGACTGCCTGCTGAACGCCACCCGTCAGACCATCATGCCGCATGAGGTGCTGGTGGTGGACAATCGTTCTACGGACAACACCTGTGCGGTTGTCGAACAGTTCATTGCCGAACATCCCGAGGCCCCGGTCAAACTGTTGCACCAGAACGATGAACAGGGGCTGATTCCCACCCGCAACTTTGGCCTGAACGCCGCGACCGGCGATGTGCTGGGCCGTTTTGACGCCGACTGTATGATCCGGCCTGACTGGGTGGAGGTGGTCTCCGGCATCTTCACCGAAGACCCGGCCGCGATGGGTGCCACTGGTCCGGTGATGTATTACGACATGCCCTCACGCCATTTCGGGTTGAAAGGCGACAATTCCTTGCGCAAGCGAATCTACCGCGCCGATGGCGGCCAGCCGCTGCTGTTCGGCTCGAATATGGCCTTGCGCGCTTCGGCCTGGCATCAGATTGCGAATGAGGTCTGCCGGGATAAGGCCGATGTGATGCATGAGGATATCGATATTTCCCTGCATCTGATGGGCAAGGATCTGAAAACCGTGTACTCGCCGCGCATGATCGCCGCGATGAGTGCGCGACGGATGGATACGTCGTTGAGTTCGTTCCTGAGCTACATGCGACGTTTTTAAGAAATACGTTTGATGCGCATCCGCAACATACGCGCACGCATAAGCCGGAGGTGTTGTTCACCGCCATGTATCCGGCGATGCACATGTTCTACCCGGTGTGGCAGAAAGTGCTGAATTCCGCGGATATCAATCCGGCTGAAGCCGCGTGGATCAACGAGCAGATGGAACTGGCGGAGGCGCAAGGCAAGCAGCTGTACGACGAGACCCCCACCGACGAAGTCTACGACGAAAAGCACGAAAAGTAGCTAGATATACGAGCCCCCTCTGCTTATGCAAGCTCCCTCTGATAAGGGAGCTGTCGAATGAAGTGAGACTGAGGAAGAGACTGCGACGCAGTCGCTAAAACATTGAATCGGACGCAGGCCGATACCTATTATTCAGCGGCTACGCCGCAACTTCTCTCCCTCAGTCAGCTACGCTGACAGCTCCCTCATCAGAGGGAGCTAATGTTTACTGTCATTGACTGATCACATCAGCGACTTGTAAATCGCGAGGATGTCCTCTTCGGTTGCCTGACGCGGGTTGCCGGGGGGTGCACACGTCGTTGAAGGCATCGTGAGCCAGCGGCTCAAGGTCGGCCTCGGTGGCGCCCACTTCGGAAATCGTGGTCGGGTTCTTCAGATCCACGGTCAGCTTGTGGACGGCCTGCACGGCCTCTTCGCGCACCTTCTCCAGGTCGCCGGTGTAGGCGTCCTCAACACCGAACGCATCGGCGATGTCGCGGTACTTCTCACCGGTGAAGTCCTTGTTGTATTCCATGACCGGGGCCAGCAGAATACCGTTGGCCACACCGTGGGCCACGCCCAGACGGCCGCCCAGCGGGTGAGCCATGCCGTGCACCAGACCGAGGCCCACGTTGGAGTAGGCCATACCGGTGATGTAGGCGCGTAGGCCATCTGCTCGCCGGCCGGAATGTCGCGTCGGCGGACTTGGCCAGGTTCTTGGCAATCATGCGGATGGTCTGCATGGACAGGCAGTCGGACAGGCTCCAGCACCCGGGGTAATGTAACCCTCGATGGCGTGGGTCAGGGCGTCAAGACCGGTGGCGACCTTGAGGCCGCGCGGCATGGAGTCGGTCAGATCCGGGTCCACGAAAGCGACGATCGGGATGTCGTGCGGGTCGACGGCCACGAACTTGCGCTTGTTGGCCGTGTCGGTGACCACGTAGTTGATGGTCGTCTCCGAGGCGGTGCCGGCGGTGGTCGGCACGCCGAAGATCGGGACGGACGGGTTCTTGGTATCCGCGACGCCTTCCAGAGAAAGCACGTCGGCGAACTCCGGGTTGGCGGTGATGATGCCGATGCCCTTGCAGGTGTCTTGCGGGGAGCCACCGCCCAGGCCGATCAGGAAGTCCGCACCGGACTCGGCGAACTTGGCGACGCCGTCCTTGATGCACTCGACCGGCGGGTTCGGCTTGACGTTGGAGAACACCTCGTACGGCAGGCCGGCCTCATCCAGAACCTTGGTGACCTTCTCGGCGGTGCCGGTCTCCAGCAGCACCGGGTCGGTGACGATAAATGCCTTGGTGAAGCCGTGCTGCTTGGCGACGGCCGGAATCTCCTTGATCGCGCCACGACCGAAGTATGCAGTCTGATTGAAAATCATGCGGTAGACCATAGGGGCTCTCCTTTTGAGCTAGTGTCTTAACTGATGGCCCACTCTGTCTTTGAGTGGTCCAACGGTTCCCCAGTCTACTCCGCGCATGAGCATTCACCTGAAAACACGCTGAAAGAACAACACTGAAAATAATGGCAAGAAATGGCGTAATTCCGCACTTGTCGAATTATTGTCCATTGACCAAACCAGTTCCATCGCCCGAAATCTCAACGATAAGACCGTTTCCGGAGTCATCTGACGCTCTCCGAGAAACTCGTCTCTCATCCGCTTACTTCGCGCGTAGCGCAATCAATATGCGAGATGCCTAATTCCATTCGTGCTTCATCAGCCGAACGCGAACTGGTTCACCAGATGGTGTATTCAACGGTTTCAGTCTCCTGAAGAGGACTAAGATACCTCGACAGTTGGGGTGATCATCATAAGAGAATGAGGTAGATAATGGCAAATGGCAAGGCTATGACGGTCGGCGAGATGGCGTCCCTGTTTCTCGACCCCGCCACTCCCGTTCGTATCGACGCTTTCGACGGCTCGCATTTCGGCCCGGCAGACGCGGATTTGAAGGTCAAAATCGCCACGCCGAACTGCATGTACCAGCTACTCGCGCACCCGAATGAAATCGGCATCGTGCGCTCATACATTCTGGGCGATTTCGACGTGGACGGCATTGACTACGCGACCCGTATCCGGCGATGCGCAAGCTGGTGTCGCTGTCCAAATACGTTCGCCCACTCACTCCCACATCAATTGCCCGCGTATCTGCCGGCATCCTGAGCCATGGCTTCAAGAAGCCGCCGGTGCCCGCCACCGAGGGCCCGAGCAAGTTCGCCCGTATCAAGCGTGGCTGATGCCGCACACCGAAAAGGCCGATTCGGAAACCGTCAGCTTCCACTACGACATGTCCAACGAGTTCTACGCCGACTTCCTCGGCCCCTCCATGACGTACACCTGCGCGGTATTCGACAACGAGCACATGAGTCTTGAAGACGCACGGGCCAACAAACTGCGCCTGATTCTCGACAAACTGGACTTGCAGCCCGGCCAGCGCTTACTGGACATCGGCTGTGGCTGGGGTTCGATGGTCATCACCGCCGCCCGTCGCGGCATCAAGGTGCTCGGCGTCACCCTTTCCAAGGAACAGGCCGCGTACGCCAACGAATGGATCGCCCGTGAGGGGCTGCAGGATCTGGCCGAAGTGCGCGTACAGGACTACCGCGAGGTGCCCGAGCATGACTTCGACGGTATCTGCTCGATCGGCATGATGGAGCACGTAGGCGTCAAGAACTACCAGAGCTACTTCGAAGAGATGTTCCGTCTCCTGAAGCCGATGGGCCGACTGCTGAACCACCAGATCACCATCAGCCATGACAAGCCTCACGGCAAGCCCGGCACCGACGAATTCCTCGACCGTTACATCTTCCCGGACGGCGACCTCGGCGCGCCCGGCTTCATCGAATCGTGCATCCATGACGCCGGCTTCAACGTGGTGCATCAGGAGAACCTGCGCCAGCACTATGCGCTCACCCTGCATCACTGGAACCAGAACCTCTCCGAGCATTGGGACGACGCGGTCAAGCAGGTCGGCTTTGAACGCGCCAAGGTATGGGGTATGTACATGGCCGCCTGCGCTCTGAACTTCGAGCTCGACGGCATCCAGATTCACCAGTTCCTGGCCGTCAAGCCGGATCGCGTGGGCCACCCGGACGGCAAGTGGTACCCCCTGCGCCAATGGTGGCAGGCCTGATTCCTTTTTGTGGGACGGCACGCGGTTTTTACCATTGTTCATCTGCCGTCCCACAGAAGTGTGGGATAGCAGATACATCAATCGTTTGACGTATCTGCTATCCCGCATGACATAAGCCGAGAACCGCAGAATAGAGCCGTTCTTTGCCCTCAGCTCTGAGGGCGTTCTTCGAACGCTGTGGGACGGCACGTCGAAAAATCGGCAAAATCACGTGCCGTCCCACACGATTCCCCTTCGCACGCGCATTTCGCAGGTGCTTTTTTCTGCAATACTGACTCTATGAGCGCCACAGCCCCGAACTACAACCACACTGTCACCGCCTGCTTCGTGGGATACATCACTCAGGCGGTAATCAATAACTTCATGCCGTTGCTGTTCGTCACGTTCGCGGCGACACTCGGCATCGACATGGCGCGGCTTTCCGCCTCATCACCGTCAACTTCGTCACCCAAACTGGTCGTGGACGTGCTGGCCGGCAAGTTCGTGGACCGCATCGGATACAAGCCGTGCATTATCGCCGCCCACCTGGCCGCCCTTGCCGGACTGCTGGCGTTGGGCTTGCTCCCCACCCGCGTGCCGGACCCGTATCTCGC
>ENA-OQAJ01000508-OQAJ01000508.1-human-gut-metagenome-genome-assembly--contig:-NODE-508-length-12056-cov-2.668287_pt1 | contig 12056 bp, 15 predicted proteins | sample MGYA00242736_ERZ504529 | MGnify/ENA primary metagenome ERZ504529 (study PRJEB26092, sample SAMD00036275) | human gut metagenome | host: Homo sapiens | study: EMG produced TPA metagenomics assembly of...
ATAAAATTTGCACGAAAACAATTATGAAACGGAGATGGAGGGATTTGAACCCTCGCACCGGTTACCCGGCCTACCGCATTTCGAGTGCGGACCCTTCAGCCACTTGGGTACATCTCCATGACATTCTCCATTATGATCGGGGGATTGGATAAAGGTCAATCTTTTTTTTATGTCAAGCGTTTTTGAAAATGTCCTAAAATAAATTGAAGTATTAGCCCCGGCTTTTTGCTGGGGCTTGTTATATTGATGTGCTTCATTCCTCAGGCAATTTTTGTATCTTGATCATTCTGGTGGTGTTCTTGCTGTTTGACAAATTTTCCAAACTGTTGACGACGCCAGGGGTGGTTCATTGGTGGAATGCGGGGCTTCTTTGGTTTTGGCGGAGTATAGTCTATATCTAAGTCTTTTGATTTTGTTTCGTGCTCGGGTATTTCTTCCAGTGCATAGATGTCTTTGTCATTTACACAGCAGTATTGACTGCCATCAAAAGCCTGAATAAACATTACCTTTGTTCCTTTTCGGTAGTGGACCTGATTGCCTCTGCTGTCAATCATACGGTAGTATTTATTGGAATGCCTTAAACAGTGTCCGGTATCTACCGTTCTTTCGCATAAAACTGCAAGAATCAGGTTGATTTTTTCAATTTTGGGTTGCACTTCGAACACAGACTTGATACCATGAAGGGGAAGGGCAAACTTCTCATTGAATTCCTTTATGTAGGAGTTTAGGAATTCATTGGCAGCGTCTATGGTCGTTATGCCTGCAAGTCTCAACTCGACTGGCAGGCGCGACTGTAGCGTCTGGTTCAGACGTTCTACACGTCCTTTTGCCTGAGGCACACTGCTTGATCCCAGTTCAACCCCAAGCTGTTTACAGGCATAGGCAAACTGTGTATAGGTATCCTCATCGATAGATGGGGAGTTTTTTCTTTTTATAGGTGAAAACAGTACGGCGGTCTGTAAAGAACTTGTAGGGGATACCGTAAGTTGTGAGAATCTGATGGAAAACGTGGTAATAGCCATTCAGAGTTTCCTGGGTATCAAACCAACCGCCGGTAATCCTTCCTGTAGCATCATCTATAGCCAGATGCAGATGCCATATCTGAGCGGGGATCCATTCGTAGGGAGTTGCGTCCATTTGCTGCAGTTCACCGAAATAAGCGGCTCTGGGACGGCGGGAATGGGCGTCCTCAAGAGCAACAAGATTAATCTGTATCTGATCCGCTTCTTTCTGAGATTTCGCCGCTTTTTTATCGGCTTTTAATTGTTCTTTGATTCTCTTTTTCTTAGCTTTTGTAGCCTTGGGAGAGAGAATGTATTCAGCTTCGAGAATAGACATAACCGCTGAAGGGGAGATGTAGATATCTTCATGTTTTCCTAATAACTCAGTGAAATGTTCAAAATTGGCATCATAGTATTTGTTGCGGTATAAATCGACAACAAGATTACGAGTTTCATTGGGGATGGTATTGGCTGGTTTACGTCCTCTGTTGCCATGGATAAAATAGGCTTTGCCATGTTCTTTGTAGCCTTTAAGCATACGGTTAATGTGACGTACAGTACAACCGAGAGTAAGGGCAGCTCTCTGCTTGTTAGGGGCTGGATGATCTGCCAATGATTTGATCACCTCATATTTCTTTTGTTCATCCATTGATAATTCTACCTTTCTGATAATCGTTACCTCCATCTGTTGATGGAAGCATTATACTACATTGGGACATTTTTCCTTTATGGTATATTAGGACATTATCATAAATGGTTCATAAGAAAATTCAAAAATTTTTTTTCAACAACCTTCGTTAATTACGCTGAAAATGATGGTGAATACTGAGGTTTTGGACAATATAAAAGAAGAAACTACATTAATATGGAAAGAAAGAGGCAGAATCCCTCTGCCCGATAAAGAAAGGATTTCGATTTTTTATGAAGACGAAACGCGAAGATGTACGTAACGTAGCCATCATTGCCCACGTTGACCATGGTAAAACCACTCTGGTAGACCAGCTTCTGAAACAGAGCGGTGTTTTCCGTGCCAATCAGGAGGTTCAGGAACGTGTCATGGACTCCAACGATATTGAGAGAGAGCGTGGTATCACAATTCTCTCCAAGAACACAGCAGTTCATTACAAAGACACAAAGATCAACATTATCGATACCCCAGGACATGCTGACTTCGGCGGCGAGGTTGAGCGTGTACTGAAAATGGTAGACGGCGTTATCCTTCTGGTTGACGCTTTCGAAGGCGCTATGCCTCAGACCAAATTCGTTCTGAAAAAAGCTCTTGAGCTGGATCTGCACGTAATCGTCTGCATTAATAAGATAGACCGTCCAGAAGCAAGGCCAGACGAGGTTGTTGACGAGGTTCTGGAACTTCTTATGGATCTTGGTGCTTCTGATGAACAGCTTTGACTGTCCGTTTCCTGTATGCTTTCTGCCAAAGCAGGACATGCTGTGATCGACTTAAACGACACTCCTAAGGATATGGCTCCGTTATTTGAAGCAATCCTGAAATATATCCCGGCTCCGGAAGGAGATCCGGAGGCAGATACTCAGGTTCTGATCAGCACGATTGATTACAATGAATACGTTGGACGTATCGGTGTTGGTAAAGTTGAAAACGGTACAATCGCTGTTAACCAGGAACTGACTTTGTTAAACCATCATGATCTGGACAAACGTAAGAAAGTTAAGATCAGCAAGCTCTACGAGTTTGACGGTCTGAACAAAGTTGAAGTAAAAGAGGCCACTATCGGTGCTATCGTTGCTATTTCCGGTATCGCAGATATCCATATCGGTGATACTCTCTGCGCAGGGGATAATCCGGAAGCTATTCCTTTCCAGAAGATTTCCGAGCCTACTATTGCCATGAACTTCATCGTAAATGACAGTCCGCTGGCCGGCCAGAAGGTAAATACATCACATCCCGTCATCTTCGTGACCGTCTCTACCGTGAGCTGAATACAGATGTCAGCCTTCGTGTAGAAGATACTGAAACAACAGAAGCCTTTAAGGTTTCCGGACGTGGAGAACTTCATCTGTCTGTCCTGATTGAAAACATTGAAGACGTGAAGGTTATGAATTCGCAGTAAGTAAACCGGAAAGTTCATGTATAAAACAGAACGAGCGTGGCAAGAAGCTTGAGCCTATGGAAATTGCTTATGTAGATGTTCCGGAAGAATTTTCCGGTACTGTAATCCAGAAGCTGAGCGAACGTAAAGGTGAGCTGCAGGGTATGAGTACTGCCAGTGACGGTACTGTCCGTCTGGAATTCCACATTCCTTCCCGTGGACTGATCGGATTCCGCGGTGAGTTCCTTACCTCCACCAAGGGTACCGGCATCATCAATACTATGTTTGACGGATATGCTCCTTACAAGGGAGATTTCCAGTACAGAAAACAGGGATCTCTGATCGCTTTCGAGGCTGGTGAAGCTGTTACTTATGGTCTGTTCGCAGCCCAGGAGCGTGGTACTCTGTTTATCGGACCTGGTGCAAAGGTTTACAGCGGTATGGTTATCGGACAGAATGGTAAAGCCGAAGATATCGAGCTGAACGTATGCAAGACAAAACATCTGACTAACACACGTTCTTCTTCCGCTGATGATGCACTGAAATTAACTCCACCAAGAGTTCTCAGTCTGGAACAGGCCATCGATTTCATCGACCAGGATGAACTCCTTGAGGTTACACCAGAGTCTCTCCGTATCCGTAAGAGACTTCTGGATTCCAGAGAACGTAAGAGAGCCGCTTTCAGAAAAGCCTGAAACAAATAGAAACTTAAGAAAAATTAAGCCCCGCAGATTTTGCGGGCTTAATTTTTCTTAATCATTACTGTTCACTCCGTTCACAGTAACTCTTAATCTCCTGCAAACATATGGAAAAACATAAATCCTTCTACAAATTATATTGTTATATTTTCACGAAATTCCAAGTTAGTATTTGTTAACTTTTTCATATACTATGTAATTGACAAATGATTAACAAAGTCATATAATAGCATCATCGAGGTTGTTAATTTATTAACGTTTATTTTTTTTAACTTTCTCTCAGTTGCCAACAGAACATATATTGTTAAATTTTTCTCATATATTCTGACAATTGATATTTTATTCACATTATTTACGTGATTATGCACAATTTCACCATAATATTTCGTTATGCTCATATTAATGTTACTGTTGACCAAATAATCAGTTTATTTATATAATAAAAACATAACAGGTCACGGTAAATACTTTTAACGAAAACAACAAACAGGAGGATTCCCAAATGGCAAAAAAGAGAACACTATCCCAACCATCATCGACACCCCTGAAGCTCTTACTGCAAAGATTGCAGCCATGAAAGAGGCACAGAAGATTTTCGCAACATTTACCCAGGAGCAGGTAGATAAGATTTTTAAAGCTGCCGCTACTGCTGCTGACAAAGCACGTATCCCGCTTGCTAAAGATGCTGTTGAAGAAACAGGAATGGGTATTGTAGAAGATAAGGTTATCAAGAACCATTACGCAGCCGAATATGTATACAACGCATATAAGAATACCAGACCTGCGGTGTGATTGAAGAAGATACTGCTTACGGTATTAAGAAAATAGCTGAGCCGATCGGTCTGATTGCTGCTGTTATTCCTACAACCAACCCAACATCTACTGCAATTTTTCAAAACTCTGATTGCACTGAAAACACGTAATGCAATCATCATCAGTCCGCATCCCCGCGCAAAGAAATGTACCATTGAGGCAGCAAAGGTTGTTCTGGAGGCAGCTGTAGAAGCCGGTGCACCGGAGGGAATCATCGGATGGATCGATGTTCCAAGTCTTGATCTGACAAATCAGGTTATGCGTGAAGCAGACATCATCCTTGCTACAGGTGGTCCCGGAATGGTTAAGGCTGCCTATTCTTCCGGAAAACCTGCTTTAGGTGTAGGTCCCGGAAATACTCCTGTTATCATTGATGACAGTGCAGATATCCGTCTGGCAGTTAACTCCATCATCCATTCCAAGACCTTTGACAATGGTATGATCTGTGCTTCCGAACAGTCTGTAACTGTTCTTGAGAGCATTTATAAGAAAGTAAAAGAAGAATTCCTTTACAGAGGATGTTACTTCCTGAAACCGGATGAATTAGAGAAAGTAAGAAAAACTATCCTTATCAATGGCGCATTGAATGCAAAGATCGTAGGACAGAAGGCTGCCACTATCGCTGAGATGGCCGGTGTTGCAGTTCCTCCTGAAACAAAGATTCTGATCGGTGAGGTTGAATCTGTAGACATCAGCGAAGAATTCGCACATGAGAAGCTTTCCCCTGTACTTGCCATGTACAAGGCCAAAACTTTTGACGAAGCGATTGCCAAAGCTGAACAGCTTGTAGCTGACGGCGGTTATGGACATACCTCCGCTCTCTACATTGACACAAGAGAGAAGGAAAAGATGGAAAAACACGCAGCAGCTATGAAGACCTGCCGTATCCTCATCAATACTCCATCTTCTCAGGGCGGTATCGGCGACCTTTACAACTTCAAACTTGTTCCGTCCCTGACTCTGGGCTGCGGTTCCTGGGGTGGCAACTCCGTATCTGAGAACGTAGGTGTAAAACATCTTATCAACATCAAGACCGTTGCTGAAAGGAGAGAAAATATGCTCTGGATTAGAACACCGGAAAAAGTTTATTTCAAAAAAGGCTGCCTGCCGGTTGCTCTGGATGAACTTGGCACTGTTATGCACAAGAAACGCTGCTTTATCGTAACAGACTCTTTCCTTTATAAGAATGGATATACTAAAAAGATCGAAGATAAATTAGATCAGATGGGAATCGTACATACCTGCTTCTACGATGTAGAGCCAGATCCATCTCTCGCTTCTGCAAGAGCCGGTGCTGCTGCAATGAGAATGTTCGAGCCTGACTGCATTATCGCAATGGGCGGTGGTTCCGCAATGGATGCCGGCAAGATCATGTGGGTTCTCTATGAAAATCCGGACGCCAACTTTGATGATATGGCTATGGACTTTATGGATATCCGTAAGAGAATCTTCACATTCCCGCATATGGGTAAGAAAGCTTACTTTATAGCTGTTCCAACATCTTCCGGTACAGGTTCCGAGGTAACACCTTTTGCTATCATTACTGATAAGACTACAGGTATCAAATGGCCTCTGGCTGATTATGAATTAATGCCTGACATGGCTATTGTTGATACAGATAATATGATGAGCGCACCTAAGGGACTGACCTGTGCTTCCGGTATCGACGTTATGACTCATGCACTTGAAGCCTATGCTTCCATGATGGCATCTGATTATACAGATGGTCTTGCATTAAATGCAATCAAACTGGTATTTAACTATCTGCCACGTGCATACAAAGATGGTTCTGATGTAGAAGCAAGACAGCATATGGCAAATGCTTCCTGCATGGCTGGTATGGCTTTCGCAAATGCTTTCCTTGGCGTAAACCACTCTCTTGCTCATAAGCTGGGAGCTTTCCATCACCTTCCACATGGTATTGCAAATGCTCTGGTTCTGCTTCATGTTCTGCGCTATAATGCAGCCGAAGTTCCAGCTAAGATGGGTACCTTCCCACAGTATCAGTATCCGCACACACTTGCACGTTACGCTGAGATTGGCCGTTCTGTAGGTCTGACAGGCAAGAACGACAGCGAAGATATTTGAAAAGCTTCTCCAAAAACTGCAGGAACTGATGGATACTATTGAGATCAAACATACGATCAGGGAATACGGCGTAAACGAGAAGTACTTCCTTGAAACTCTGGACGAAATGACCGAACAGGCATTTAACGACCAGTGTACCGGTGCCAACCCAAGATATCCATTAATGTCTGAACTGAAAGAAATCTATCTGAAAGCTTACTATGGTGAGGGAAATCTTCCTGAATCCGGGAAAGCCAAAGAGAAATAAGATTTGCTGAAAATAAACCTTTTCCTTTAAAAATATAGTGTTTAAACCAACAAAATGGGGCTGTCAAAAAAAGACAGCCCCTTATTATATTATTTCTTACTGCGATATGCTTCTGCTTCCCAATGTGTGATAAAGTATGTAATATCATCCGTCATATGAAGCGGACCGCCAAAGCTTTCCGCATATACTGCAAGCTTGATGGCATCTTTTACAAGAAGCTGTGCTTTTGCAGCTTTTCCCTTATCATCTTCCATGATAAAGGCACCGACTCCCTGTACCAGGATCAGTCTTGGCTCTTTGTCATTCTCTGCCATAAATGCATCCAGCGCAGCTTTTGCCTGGTCAATATCCTCTACAAATAACGGATATGGTCCACAGTATACAATGTGATCCGGTGTAAACGGCTTCAGAAGCGGTGCTGCCGCTGCTTTATCTTTTACAAAATGATCAGCTTCTGCTGCAGGTACAACTTCTACTGCATGTCCCAGTAACCGGGAGAGCTTCTCTGCTGCCTGTTCTTTTTCAGATGTAACAGCATCACTGACATCAGCAGTTCTCTTTACCTGTTTCTCTAATTTACTGATCACGCCGTCAAATAATACTCCAATTTCCTCTACAGTATTTGCTGCAACGAAAATTCCGTGATTCTGGAGCAGAAGAACCTGAACATCTTTTCCAAATTCTTCTTTATAAGCATTCATTTTCTCATAGCAGATACGCGCAAGTGTATAACCTGGTTTGCAGATATCGATCCAGAGTACATCTTTTCCAAGGAGCTGTTCGCTGAGTTCCTTTGCGCCTTTTCCGCAGGTCAGTCCATTGACAAGTGCAGGATGAACATGCAGTACATATGTATAGGCAAATAAATTATGAAGCAGTGCTTCTACACTTGGACGTTTGGTTTTATCAGCATCTGTTACTGCAGCCATAACATCTGCAAGATACAGTGATTCACGTTTGACATCATCTTCCGGATAATCAGTTTTTCATGATTTCATTCAAACGTGCTCTGCTCATTTCCACAAATTCCTCTGCCTTAATTGTGGCAAGCTGTGTACCGGAGCCTTTTACATACAATGTAGTGTCGTCTTTTACAGAAGTATTACCGCCGCCTGCAAGAACATAGGCAGGGTTGCTTCCATAAGTATTTGACATTTTTACTAAGATTGAAAGATCCATAGTTAAAATACCTCCCATATTTTAATAGTTTTGCTATTACCCATTCCATTGTACACGATATCCTACTTTTTTCCAAGTGTTATAATGTTGCTGTTCACACACCACTATCCCGAGACATACAAGCAAAATTCCATTGCCGCAGGCAATCTGGAATGAATTTGGCTACGTTACTGTGAACGGAGTAAACAGTAACGTTATAACAATCCCGCAAATAATCTCATAAACAGCTGTCCCAGGCGCAGATATGCGCTGCGTCCGGTACTGTACTGTTCTGTGACTTCACGGCATTCATCCATTGTTGCTGCAAGATCATTTCGGATATCCAGAACTGCCTGGCAGTCTGCCATAAAGCAGCCATTTTCAAAATGATGATACAGACTTCTGTAATCCAGATTTATAGTTCCGCAGGTTGCCATACAATCATCTGCCACACTCATCTTTGCATGACAGAAACCAGGTGTCCATTCGTAGATACGCACTCCATGTTTTACCAGTCCATGGTAAAAGGAACGTGTGATGTTGTAGATCATCTTTTTATCCGGAATACCAGGTGTGATGATCCTCACATCCACCCCACGCTTAGCAGCCAGACACAGGGCATGGCTCATTTCATCTGTGATGATCAGGTACGGAGTCATAAACCAGCAGTATTTTTCCGCTTTATTCGCCATACTGATATACACCTCTTCGCCTACCTGCTCATGGTCCATAGGACTGTCCGCATAGGGCTGGATAAAGCCTGTCTGCTTTGCCTGATAATCTGTGTGAACCAGAAATCCGGTAAAATCACTGTCATTTTTATCCTTATCACTGACAGCATTCCACATCTCCAGAAATGTTACTGTTAGGGAACGGACTGCCTCCCCCTCCAGACGGATACCTGTATCCTTCCACTGTCCATAAGGATGTGTGAAATTAAAATATTCGTTGGCAAGGTTGTAACCGCCGGTAAATCCCACTTTTCCATCGATCGCTGTGATCTTGCGGTGATCCCGGTTATTCAGGAACACATTCAGACCCGGAGTAAAAGGTTGAACACTCTGCAATGGATTCCCACATTTTCCATTTTTCTTAATGAAGTCTGTATTGATAAACCCAATGGAACCCATGTCGTCATAAAATACTCTGACTTCTACGCCTGCCTTTACGCGGTCTTCCAGAACTCTCTGGATTTTATGCCAGGCCTGTGCATCCTCAATGGCATGATATTCCATAAAAATGAATTTCTCTGCCTTTGCCAGATCTGCCAGCTGAGCCTCCAGCCCTTTGACTGCCTCATCATAATAAATAACATCTGTATTCTGATAGACCGGATAGGAGGCATTTTTCTGTATATAATCAGAAATATTGCCTGCCTTCGGGATTTTCCTGCCAAGCGTTTCCCTGCACTCACTGTCATTGGGAAGCAACGGCAGAAGTTCCCTGTCGATCTGGTCATAACGCTCCCGCATTTTACGGGTACCGCCATTGAGACCAATCAGTAAGTACAATCCCACTCCCAAGATAGGGAATACAAGGATCAAAATAACCCAGGGCATTTTCATAGATGAAGTCTGGTCTGACGCATACAGCTTAAGAACCAGTACACCTGCAAGAAGCCTTGTCATCAGATTGATAATCTCCGCATATTGATTCAGCTTTGTGATCATAGCATGATAAAAGCTGCTTCCAGTAAAATACATACTGCGGAAAAGCATAATCGTTTTACACCATTTTTCGTTTTCGCCCTGCCTTCCAGGGTATCCTGTTTCATATTCTTTCTCTCTCCCTCTGTCATTGTACGTTAATATTCACTCTATTCCCAGAACACATATCAGACGGATAAAATCATCCGCTTTTTTACTTGCTTATAACCGCTCCGCAGTTTCAGTCAGGAAAGATTTTCTGCACATTTATTTGTGCCTATATACTCTGCTACTTTATCTGTTACTTTATTGCAGATTACCGTATAAGCTGCTCCCAGAACATTGGCACCTATACGAAGTGCTATTGCTGCCGGCATTCCGAAGATCCCTGCTGCAATAGACAACGCTCCAAATGTATTAAATGCAGTCTGCCACGGATATCCTGCTGAATATCCAACTCCGATTCCTCCGATCATTCCAATGTACGGATACATGGATTTAGGAAGTACCAGATACAGCACAATAAACAGCAGACAGCCCACAACATTAAACATTCCTCTGCTCACAGACCTTGGGATACAGTCCTCTGTAAAAGGCAGACATACGGACATACAGGCGATTCCTGCCCACATTGCTCTGGGAAGTCCCAGAAGATTCATAAACAGCATTGCGCTGGATACAATCAGTGTCAGTTTCACATACCATCTGCTTCTTGCTGACTTAAGATCAAATTCCCGGAACAAATCCAGGAAGGTTCTTCGATAGGCTCTGTTTCTCTGGTTCTTATAGAAGACGATCATACAGATCACCATTCCCACCAACAAGCCGATCACACGGAAGGTGTATCCTTTTCTGTCACATCATAGCCCAGAAGCAGCAAATAAGCCCAGAAACAAAGGTAGAATGATTGTACATGATCACATTATGACAGCCCAGTATCATCAGCAGTAAAATACACACAGCATTCACTGCAAACGCGGCTAACGGAGGCACTATATTTGCCAGACGGGGTCCTGCCATAAGAATAGCGAAGATTCCTGCAATGGAAAGCAGTCCATGTGTTGTCCTGATCCCGAAATCTGCCTGCCGCAGCACAAGCACTGCCAACAGAACAGTAACACCAACTACACTGTTGCTACTCCCTGTAAGCTTACTGTACATGCTCACCACTGCTACACAAAAAGCCATAACCAGATACACTTTAAAATTATAGATTAAAATGTGTCGTCTTTTCTTCTTTTGGGTCTGTGGTACTTCTGATCAGCTGTTTGGAGCCGGTCGAACTCAATTGTAATTCCTGATAAAATGTCATATCTCGTTACCTCTCTTTCGCGAAAATCTATAAAAATTTATGAATTACCTTTTTTAGTAACGAGCACTATACCGCAGTTCCCTCTGTTAGTCAAGACTTAATTATTTTTTCAGGTCTCTTCTGATTATTTCTTCCAGTCTGTCCAGATCCTCATTGTCAGGGTGAGATAACGCCCTGTCAAAATTCTGGATCAGTTCATCCAGGTTCGGCGCATGATCCGGCTTCTCTTTCATCTTTACGTATCTGTCCCTAACTGACTGGGGCATTTTCCCCTGACACATAAATTCTCCGATTACTGTATTACTCTCATCCACAGATTCTTTAACTTTCCCGAGAACCTGCTGGAAATAGGCTTCACTGCCTCCGAAACCTGCTGTTCCAAACAGAAAGATCTTCTTGTTTTTCAGACTCTTTAACAGTTCAAGTGTTGCAGGATCTGCATTCCCTATATCTGTCCAGAATCCAATGTATAATATGTCGGAAGAGAGAGCCTTCGCTCCTTCTGTTCCAAAATAATCACAGTTTTCCTCAGGCAGTACCTCCCTGATCTTCTCCGCAAGTTTTTTTTGTATTTCCTGTTTACTGCTGTACAGAATTGAGTATCTTTGTGTTCCCATGCTGTCTTGCTCCTTTTTGGTTTATTGCACTCTTAGAGTCTTCCTTGTTTCTGCTTTTGTAAGAAGATTTTTTTTAATTTACTCAAAATACATTTTTGTCTGCATTATTTATATTGCTTATTCCTTCCAACTGATACATAAGCACATTCGTTCTACCGTAACCGAATTCGGTAAACATTTTAAAAATCTTCCTCTGATTCATTTACAGTTCTATCCCGGAACATTTTCAGCAGCTCTTCCAGACTTTCTCTCAGCTTCTCATTCTTATTATACTGAATCAGTACCACTGTAACAATAGCAGACAGAATCACACATCTGCGGATCAGTTTTCGGATGCGGATACCTCTCTTCACATCTTTTCTTCCCTTTCATAGAGCCTCTCTGCCATCCTGTCCGCTCTGGCATCTTTG
>ENA-OQAJ01000509-OQAJ01000509.1-human-gut-metagenome-genome-assembly--contig:-NODE-509-length-12048-cov-2.928446_pt1 | contig 12048 bp, 14 predicted proteins | sample MGYA00242736_ERZ504529 | MGnify/ENA primary metagenome ERZ504529 (study PRJEB26092, sample SAMD00036275) | human gut metagenome | host: Homo sapiens | study: EMG produced TPA metagenomics assembly of...
CCTTGGCTATCGTACCCGCCAGATCGACGTCGACATCGTTGTAGCTTTTCGTCGATTCCATCGCATCGCCGACGAATCTTTTTCTTCTCCTGCGAACCGCGCACGTACACGTCATGGTCCGCATTGGTGGACATCATCTGTGAAACCTGGTTGTTGAGCATTTCGCGGAAACAGAACGAAGCCGACCACGAAACTCACGCCGAGCGCGATGCACGATCGACATGATGAAAACGGCCGAAATGGCTGCGCGCGTCGCGCAATCCTATGCGAATCATGCCTGCGAGTCCTCCGTCACGGTCGGAACGGCGGTGGAGGCGGCGTACTTGGAAACATCGTCGATGTCGTCGTCGCCGGCGAACACCTCAAGAATCTCGTTGTACGTCGGATGCTGCATGTCGCGGGTGATGTTGCCGTCGGCGAGCACCAGCACACGGTCCGCGAAGGAGGCCGCACGCGGATCGTGGGTGACCATGACGATCGACTGGCCGTAGTCACGTACCGAATCGCGCAGGAAGCCAAGCACTTCACGGCTGGAACGCGAGTCGAGGTTGCCGGTCGGCTCGTCGGCGAAGATCACGGACGGTCGTGCCATGATGGCGCGGGCGCAGGCCACGCGCTGCTGCTGGCCGCCGGACAGCTGGCTTGGACGGTGCGTGAGCCGCTTCTCCAGACCGACCACCTTGACCACTTGGTTGAACCAGTCGCGGTCGATCGGACGTTTCGCTATCTGCAACGGCAGCAGGATGTTCTCCTCGGCGGACAGCGTCGGCACCAGATTGAACGACTGGAAAATGAACCCGATCTGTTCGCGGCGCAGATCCGTCAGCTGCTTCTGGTTCATGGAGGAGACCTCGAGGCCCTCCACCATCACCTTGCCGGACGAAGGGGCGTCGAGTCCGGCCATGCAATGCATGAGCGTGGACTTGCCGGAACCGGAAGGGCCCATGATGGCGGTCATTTCACCGCGCTTGAATTCCACATTCACATGATCCAACGCCATCACTTCGTTGTCTTTTGAGCCGTAGACCTTGGTCAGGTCGATGGCGCTGGCCACAATCCCATCATCGGGGTTTTCGGCTGTCGGATGCTGTACGTCATGAATGGAATGACGAGTCATAATACCGCCTGTTCGTAGGATGCCTAATCGTCATCAGTCTATCGGTATGGGGACATAATGGAATCGTGCCATCGCGTGAGATGACATTCGATCGCGCTGCGGAATGGCATTTATACGGTGTCTGCGTGGTGTCTGTTCATTTCAGACGAAGCGGAAGGTGGTTTGCATGTGTTTCGATGATGCGTTGGACGGATTCGACGCCTATCTGAAAGCCAACCGAGGGTTGAGCGCAAACACCCGTAGGGCGTACCGCAGCGATGTCGAGGAATGCTTGGTGGCGTTGCGGAAACAGGGTTGCGTGGATCTGAATGAGGTGACCATCGAGGATTTGCGCCTGTGGATGGCCAAATCGTCCAAAAATCACGCACGCAGCAGCATGGCGCGCAAAACCGTCGCCGTGCGTGGATTCTTCGCATGGGCATACGACCATGACATGGCGTCCGCCAACCCGGCGGCTTCGTTGCAGACGCCGAAAATCCCCGATACGCTGCCGGCGGTATTGAACGAAACGCAGGCGCAGCAGCTGATGGACCGCGTGATGAGGACGGCATGGAGGCGCGATCGCAGGAACCGAATATGAAAAACAGGCGATCGCGCTGCGTGACGCGGCCATGCTGGAACTGCTCTATGCCACCGGCATGCGTGTGGCGGAACTGGTCGGACTCGACGTGGCCGACGTGACATTCGGCAACCGCACGGTGAAAGTGACCGGCAAAGGCGACAAGCAGCGTGTCATGCCATTCGGCGCACCAGCGACAAGGCCTTGCGCGATTGGCTGGAACATGGCCGTCCCGTACTATGCGGTGACATGTCGGACGACGCGTTCTTTTTGGGATCGCAGGGCGGGCGGATCGGTCAACGTATGGTGCGCAAGGTGGTGCACGACCGGGCACGGAAGGCCGGCGTGCCAGACATCAGTCCGCATGCGTTGCGCCACAGTGCGGCGACCCATATGCTCGACGGGGGAGCGGACCTGCGTGAGGTGCAGGAGATGCTGGGGCATTCCTCGCTGAAGACCACGCAGCGTTACACACACGTGTCCATCGAACAGTTGAAGGCACGATACGGGCAGGCGTTTCCACGGGCGTGACGCGGATTGGCAAAGTACGCTGACAGCGAACGGATATGTCCGCGTCCGTCCATACGCACGATGCGGATAAGTTGTTCCGGCGATAAGCGGGAAAACGGATTGTTTTATCAGATGATGAGTTTTGATTTGGCTATTTTGCATGGGCCTCCCTCGGATATGGAGCGGTTGTCCCTCAATCGAGTGATAATGAACCTACCATCAGAACGAAGACGGACGTTGATGCCACGGTATTGACGCCCGCCTTCTTTTTGAACAGTGTCTTACGGCTCTGGAAATAATGGATAAGGAGAATATGAATTCCATGAAGAAGAAAGCTCTGGCTTTCGCTGCGGCCGCATGCGCATTCGGCATGCTGCTCAGCGGTTGCGGCTCTTCCAACGGTGACTCCACCGCTGATAAGGGTTCCAACGTCATCACCGCATACAATTCCGAACCGCAGAACCCGCTCATCCCGGGCGACTGCAACGAGACCGGCGGCGGCAAGCCGCTCGACCTGCTGTTCGCACGTCTGATTTCCTTCGACGCCAAGGGCAATGCCTCCAACGAAGTGGCGGAGTCCATCAAGTCCAACGATGACGCCACCCAGTACACCATCAAGCTCAAGGATGGTTGGAAGTTCACCGACGGCACCCCGGTGACCGCCGAATCCTTCACCAAGGCATGGAGCTACACGGCCAACGCCAAGAACGCCCAGCTCGGCTCCTCCTTCTTCTCCACCATCAAGGGCTACGACAAGCTCCAGGATGGAGACAAGCTCAAGGGCGACGAACAGCTCGAGGGCCTGAAGGTCGTCAACGACCATGAATTCACCGTCGACCTGAACCGTTCCGACTCCGTGTTCGCCATCAAGGTCGGCTACACCGCATTCGCTCCGCTGCCGGAATCCTTCTTCAAGGATCCGAAGGCCTTCGGCGAGAAGCCGGTCGGCAACGGCCCGTACAAGTTCCAGTCCTGGGACCACGACAACCAGATCGTGCTGGTGAAGAACCCCGACTACAAGGCAACCGCGTCGCCAAGAACGACGGCGTGACCTTCAAGGTCTACACCAAGGATGAGGCCGCCTACGCCGACATCCAGTCCGGTCCCCCCGACGTGATGGAGTCCGTCCCGGCCTCCGCCACCAAGACCTTCCAGAAGGACTCCACCGTACAGGCCTACAACAAGGCCGGCTCCGTCATCCAGCAGTTCACCATCCCGGCCAAGCTGAAGCACTTCGAAACCGACACCGAGGAAGGCACCCTGCGTCGCCAGGCCGTCTCCATGGCCATCAACCGCGAGAACATCTGCAAGAAGGTGCTCAACGGCACCGGCACCCCGGCCGCCGACTTCACCTCCCCGCTGACCCCGGGCTACTCCGATTCCCTCAAGGGCTCCGGCAACCTGAAGTACAACGAGAAGAAGGCCAAGGAACTGTGGGCGAAGGCCAACGCCATCAGCCCGTGGACCTCCGATGACAAGTTCACCTTCGCCTACAACGCCGATGGTGGACACGAAGTCATCTACACCGCCGTGGTCAACTCCATCAACAACGTGCTGGGCGCCGGCGTGGCCGCCACCAACCCGTACCCGACCTTCAACGATTTCCGCACCGCCGTGTCCGACCGCAAGGTGAACGGCGCGTTCCGTAGCGGCTGGCAGCCGGATTACCCGTCCGCCGAAAACTACCTGGTGCAGAACTTCGCCTCCGCCGCTGCCGATGGCAACGGCTCCAACGATGGCGACTACAGAACCCGGAGTTCGATGCGCTGTGCGACAAGGCCGCTGTCTCCAAGTCCGTCGCAGACGCCAACAAGCTGTACCAGCAGGCACAGGAAGTGCTGCTCAACGACCTGCCGGCCGTTCCGCTGTACTACGCCAATGCCTATGGTGTGGCCTCGACCGGTGTCTCCGGCTTCGAGATGAACTGGCAGAACCTGCCGGTCTACGAGAACATGACCAAGTCCGGCAAGTGAGCCGTTCTCTGATTTTGATTTCGTAGGATCGACATGAAGGAAGGAACGGATTCGAATATCCGTTCCTTCCTTTCCGCGTAATAAACGGGGCTTCCATCGGAGGTCCATGACGGCTGGACATGCGACATCAACAGAAGATGTCCGCGCGTGGGGTATATTTTCAGCTGTCTTTCATGAAACTGCAATATAAAGCACTGTGGTGCAGTATCACTGATACGTAACGGGGCAAGCGCCGGCCGCCCCGGGCCTCATGTCCTATACGCGTGAGCGTAGGGGACGAAGCCGCAAACGGCTGGCGAACGAGTGAGTAATCAAAAGGAGAAACCAATGGGCAAGTATCTTCTGCGACGCATTCTGCAGATGATCCCTGTGGTTCTCGGCACGACGCTTCTGGTGTATGCCTGGTGTTCGCGTTGCCGGGCGAACCGGTCAAGGCGATGTTCGGCGACAAGCCGGTCAACGAAGCGGTCGCGGCCCAGATCCGTGCCGAATACAATCTGGACAAGCCGTTCATCGTCCAGTATCTGCTGTTCCTGAAGAACGCGCTGACCCTCGACTTCGGCAAGACCTTCTCCGGACAGCTTGTCATCGACGTGATCGGCCGCGCCTTCCCCGTGACCATCAAGCTCGCCCTGATGGCCTTCGTGTTCGAAGCGGTTTTCGGCGTGATCTTCGGTGTGATCTCCGGCCTGAAGAAGGGCAAGTGGTGCGATACCGTCATCCTGATCTTCTCCCTGCTGCTCATCTCCGTGCCGACCTTCGTCACCGGCTTCCTCTGCCAGTACTTCCTCGGTGTGAAGTGGCATCTGCTGCCGGTCACCGCCGGAGCGAATCCAGGATTCCTTGATCTGCTGATGCCGGCCATGGTGCTTGGCTCTGTATCGATGGCGTACATCATCCGTCTGAGCCGTACGGAGATTTCGTCCAACATCGCCCTCGACTATGTGCGCACCGCGCGCGCCAAGGGCATGGACAACAAATCCGTCATGCTGCGCCACGTGCTGCGCAACTCCATGATCCCCGTCGTCACCTATCTGGGCCAGGATCTTGGCGCACTGATGGGCGGCGCGATGATCTCCGAAACCATCTTCAACGTGCATGGCATCGGCTACCTGACCTATCAGAGCATCCTCAAGGGAGAAGGCAACCTGGTGGTGTCCATCGTGACGCTGCTCATGCTGATCTTCGTGGTTTGCAATCTGCTGGTCGACATGCTGTACGCCGCGCTTGATCCGCGAATCCGTTACGCGTGAGTCGAGGGAGGGAACAAGAAATGACCGAAATGAATGAGACCAATCCTTCCACCGTGCTTCCGGGACAGGAACGTTATGTGGCACCGCTCGATGAGACGCCCCTGAAGACCGTCGACTCGATGGACGAATCCGCACCGGCTTCGAACATGTGGGCCGACGCATGGCGAACCCTGCGTAAGAACCCGCTGTTCATCATCTCCGGACTGCTGATCATCTTCATCGTGTTCGTGGCGCTGTTCCCGAGCGTGTTGACCAAGCAGAACCCGAACTACTGCACGCTCGACAATTCCCTTGAGCCGGCTTCCTCAGGCCATCCGTTCGGCTTCGACCTGCAAGGTTCGACGTATACTCCCCGTGTGGTCTACGGCACCCGCACCTCGCTGAGCGTCGGCGTGTTCGCCACACTGCTGGTGGTGCTGCTCGGAACGCTGATCGGCGCAATCGCCGGCTTCTTCGGAGGATGGGTCGACGCCGTGCTGAGCCGACTGACCGATATCTTCCTCGCGCTGCCGATTCTGCTTGGCGCCATCGTGGTGCTCCAGATGTTCAAAACGAGCAGCTCCATCTGGAAGATCATTCTGGTGATGACGCTGTTCGGCTGGACCTCCGTGGCACGAATCGCGCGAGGTGCTGTGATGGAAGCCAAGAACCTTGAATTCAACACGGCGTCCACCGCTCTGGGATCCACCCCGATCCGCAACCTGTTCCGCCACATCCTGCCGAATTCGCTGGCTCCGATCATCGTGGTCGGCACCACCTCGCTGGCCACCTACATCGTGCTCGAGGCCACGCTGAGCTTCCTGGGCGTCGGCCTGCCCACCACCACGGTCAGCTGGGGCGGAGACATCTCCAACGCGCAGTCCATCCTGCGTACTGACCCGATGGTGCTGTTCTACCCGTCCGCCGCGCTGGCCATCACCGTGCTGGCATTCATCATGATGGGCGACGCCGTCAAGGACGCGCTCGATCCGAAGAGCCGTACGGCCTGAGTGTAAGTGAAGGGATATTCGATGACTGAAATGAATACCGAGAACAACCTCGAGGCCATGCAGCGCGCCCACGGGCCGCTGTTGGAGGTCAAGAACCTCCAGGTCGACTTCACCACCGATGAAGGCAAGGCCGTACATGCCGTGCGCAACTCGTCCTTCAGCGTGTATCCCGGCCAGTGGGTGGCCATCGTCGGCGAATCCGGTTCCGGCAAATCCACTTCCGCCATGGCCGTGCTTGGCCTGCTTCCGGGAACCGGCCATGTGGTCGGCGGCTCCATCAAGCTTGATGGCCAGGAGATCTCCGGCTTCAAGCAGAAGGATTTCGACAAGCTCCGTGGTAGCAAGATGGGTCTTGTCCCGCAGGATCCGATGAGCAACCTGAACCCGGTGTGGCGCATCGGCACCCAGGTCAAGGAAGCGTTGGTGGCCAACAACATGGACATCGACCACGAAAAGCGTTCCGAATTCGCCAAGGCCCTGGCCGGTGACGAAGTGGAGCTCAAGGGCAATGACGATGAGACCTTCCTTGGTTCCAAGGAACTGCCTGATCTGATCGCCGCGGCCAAGGAGGCTCTTGTCAAGATCGGCAAGAGCGGTGACGAGCTTGACAAGATCATGGCCCGGTTCGCCGAGGAATGGGTTCCGGGATCCGAAACCCGCTGGCGTGTGGCCGATGGCCTGATTGAAGCCGGGGTGAAGGACGATGACGCATGGTACATCGCCAAGAAGTATGTGGTCGGCTCCACCATGGACGACCGCATCGCCGGTCTGCTGTCCGAGGCCGGTCTGCCTGACGCCGCCACCCGTGCCCGCCAGTTCCCGCACGAATTCTCCGGCGGCATGCGTCAGCGTGCGCTGATCGCCATCGGTCTGGCCTGCCGTCCGGAACTGCTCATCGCCGACGAGCCGACCTCCGCGCTTGACGTGACCGTGCAGAAGAAGATCCTCGACCATCTGCACATGCTGACCGATTCCCTGGGAACCGCGGTGCTGTTCATCACCCACGATCTCGGTCTGGCCGCGGAACGCGCCCAGCATATCGTGGTCATGTACAAGGGCCAGGTCGTGGAATCCGGTCCTTCACTGGAAGTGCTGCAGCATCCGCAGCATCCGTACACCAAGCGTTTGGTCGCCGCTGCGCCGTCCTTGGCATCGCAGCGCATCATCTCCGTCAAGGAACATGGCGGCGACGCCACCGCGGTCATGGAGCACGCGGTGAACGAGGATTCCCTGAAGAAGGGCGAAGCCATCATCACGGTGGATCACCTGACCAAGGAATTTAAACTGCCGCGCAAGAAGGAGATGTTCAAGCGGTCGACGATGTGAGCTTCTCCATCAAGAAGGGCACCACATTGGCCATCGTCGGCGAATCCGGTTCCGGCAAATCCACCGTGGCCAACATGGTGCTGAAACTGCTTGAGCCGACCGCCGGCACCGTCACCTACGACGGCAAAGACATCTCCGGATTCAAGGGCAAGGAGTTGCTTGACTTCCGACGTCATGTGCAGCCGGTGTTCCAGAACCCGTACGGATCGCTCGACCCCATGTACTCCATCTACCGGTCCATCGAGGAGCCGCTGCGCATCCACGGCATCGGAGACAAGAAGAGCCGTGCCAAGCGTGTGCGCGAGCTCATCGACATGGTGGAATTGCCGGAATCGGTGATGAGCCGTTATCCGAACGAGCTTTCCGGCGGCCAAAGGCAGCGCATCGCCATCGCGCGCGCATGGCCCTCGATCCGGATGTGATCGTCTGCGACGAGGCCGTCTCCGCATTGGACGTGCTGGTGCAGGACCAGGTGCTTCGCCTGCTCAACGACCTGCAGGCGGAAAAGGGACTGAGCTACCTGTTCATCACCCATGATCTGGCGGTGGTGCGTCAGATCGCCGATGAGGTCGTGGTGATGCAGCACGGCAAGCTGGTGGAGCATGCCACCACCGACGAGGTCTTCGACCATCCGAAGAAGCAGTACACCCGCGACCTGCTGGACGCCATCCCAGGCGGCAAGCTGCAGCTCGGACTCGACTGATCGCGTCAGCCATCTGGAAAACCTCCCTTCCCACAAGGGAGGTTTTCTTGTATTCCGGCTAGGCTAAGGCGCTATGACGATCACAATCACGACATCGAATGTGAATGGAATCCGCGCGGCGAAACGCAAAGGCATCGAGCAATGGGCCGCGAAGAACACGCCGGACGTGTGGTGCATGCAGGAAGTACGCGCCCCGCAAAACGAAATCGACCCCATCTTCGACGAATTCGGCTTCGAATACGCGACCGCCGGACGCATCGCCGACCAAAGCGGGCTTGATCGCATGAACGAGATCTGCCGTATCAAGGGACGCGCCGGCGTCGGTCTGCTCTCCGCGCTGCCCGTCATCGACAAGCGCTACGGACTGCCGGGACTTGCCGAGGACGTCGATTCCGGCCGTTGGATCGAAGCGGATGTGAAGACCCCGCAAGTACATCGTCACTGTCGTATGCGTGTACGTGCACGCCGGCAACACCGACGATCCGGAGAAAATGAAGCAGAAATACCGTTTCCTCGACACCATGCTGGTACGTATGGGACAACTGCGCGATGAAGCGGCGCACGGCGGCAAGCAGACGGTATTGTGCGGCGATTTCAACATCGCGCACACGCCGCTCGACATCAAGAACGCGAAAGCCAACGAGAAGCACGCCGGCTTCCTGCCCGAGGAACGCGCCTACGTGGACAAATGGCTGGGGGAGTTGGAATTCGTGGATGTGATGCGTTCCCTGTGTGGAGACATCCAAGGACCGTACACCTGGTGGAGCCAGCGGGGCCGCGCCTTCGACAACAACGTCGGCTGGAGGATCGACTACCAGTTCGCCACACCCGAACTCGCCGAAACGGCCCGCGGATTCGTCATCGACAAAGCTCCGACCTACGACCTGCGATGGTCGGACCATGCGCCGCTGAGCATCACCTACGACGTGTGAGTTTTTGCGGCCGCCATCCGGCCAATGCCGGGCAACGGGAGGACACACTCCGATTCCCAGCCCGTATTAAGCATGGGTGCTAGGCTAGTCACGTTGCAACCGTAATGAAATGAGGAACATCATGGGACTGTTTGGATTCGGCAAGAAGAAGCGTCAGAGCGAGGAAGCCGCTGAAGCCGCCGCCGAAGAGAACGACAAGGCCGATGAGGCCATCTCCGAAACCGCCGAGGCGCCCGCCGGTGGAATTCAGGAAACCATCCTTCCGGAACCGTCCGATGAGTACGACGGCCGTGGCGATGAGCACGGTCCGTGGGACGTCGACGACGAGAACGTGCCCGACTATGACGAATACCTCGACATGGGCGCCTACTATCTGCCGTTCCTCCAAGGCATCGAACTGCGCGTGAAGGCCAACCGCGCCACCCAGCAGGTGCTCGGCACCACCATCACCTACGGATCCTCCAGCGTGGAGATCGAAGCCTTCGCCGCGCCGAAGACCATGGGACTGTGGGATGACGTGCGCGTCGACCTGGTTGAGGCCAACAAAGACGCCAAGGAGACCGACGGCGTGTTCGGCACCGAACTGACACTGCCGGTCGTGGTCAAGGGCGGACGCAAGGTCGTCACCCGCATCGTCGGTGTGGACGGACCGCGGTGGATGCTGCGCGGCATCTTCTCCGGCAAAGCCGCCACCGATCCGGACCACGCCGAAACCAAGGCGCTGAACCAGCTTTTCTCCAACATCGTCGTGGAACGCGGCGAGGACCCGCTGGCCCCGCGTGACCTCATCCCGATGCATCCGCCGGTCGCCCCGGCCGAACGCAAGGCCGCCAAGGAAGCCGCCGAAGCCGAACAGGCAGGCAGGACGATGGACATTCCAGGCCAGCCGAAGGGACCGTTTGACTCCGACCAGCAGGTCGAGGTCAAGACCACGTTGTCGCGTGGACCGATGTTCTCCGAAGTGCGCTGAGCGAACGACGACCACGAAAACACAAACGCATGGCTGAAACCGAAACCAAGAAAAGAACCGGCCTCGGCGCGCTCGCCGACGCGGCGATGCCGACGATTTCTCCGTCATCGACGTGATCGGCGGTCCGCGCGGCGTCGTCGAATCGATGCTGCCGGGCGTGGTGTTCGTGGTGATGTTCGTCATCACCTCCGACCTGCATCTGACCATCGGCGTATCCGCAGCCCTCGCCGTACTGCAGGTGATCGTCCGCCTATGCCAACGCCAATCCGTCATGGGCGCCGTCTCCGGCCTTCTGGCTGTCGGCATCTGCCTGATCTGGGCATGGAACAGCCACGAGGCGCGCAACTACTACATGTTCGGATTCCTGACCAACGCCTTCTACATCGTGCTGCTCGCCATTTCGTTGATGGTACGTGTACCGGGACTTGGCTTGGTGATCGAATTCATCCGGACACTGCCAACCGAGCATCTGCGCGCATGGCTTGCCGATTGGCGTGGCGACAAGGCATTGAACCGCGCGTACACCATCATCACCGCGTTGTGGATCGGTGTGTTCTCCCTACGACTGGTGGTGCAGGTGCCGTTGTACCTGTCCAACCAGGTCGCTGGCTCGGCACTGCACGTCTGCTCATGGGCATTCCGTTCTGGGCGTTGGCCATCTGGGTGTCGTACCTCATCGTGGCCACCCCCATGCATCGGCATAAGACGTTGGCCGAACCAAACGCCGACGCGATGGACGACAACAACGAAACGGAGGAACAGCACTGATGGAATCGACCATCCGCATCGAACGATACGCCGACCAAGGCCGTTGCGTCGGCCACATCGACGGACGCGTCGTGTTCGTGCGATTCGCGTTGCCGGGCGAGCTGGTACGCGTCGTGTTGGACGAACCACATGATCGCGAGGACCGTTTTTGGACTGGCGAAGTGACGGAAGTGCTGGAAGCCAGCGAGGACCGCGTCGAACCCGTATGGCCGTTGGCGGGTCCGCTTGCCATGGGCGGCGGCGTCGGCGGTGCCGATTTGGTGCACGTCTCACTGCCCGGACAGCTTAAATGGAAATCCATGTCCATCGCCGAACAGATGAGACGTCTCGGCCATGTCGACGTTGACGTGCCGATCGAGCGCATGCCCGAGGATGAGGCGGAGCAGGGGCTGCACTGGCGTACCCGCATCGAGATGATCGCGGACGAGAACGGCCGACCGTCCATGCGCAGACGCGGCACCCACGTGCGTGTGCCGATCGACACCATGCCGTTGGCCAGTCGCGCGTTGCTTAACGTGGCCGAGAAGGAACACGTGTGGGATGGGGGATTCACTCCCGGATCGCAGATTCGTCTGTCTGTTCCCGAGCCTCGCGGCAATGCCGAAATCGCCGACAACTACGCCGTGCTCGTCGATGGCGAGGTGACGGCGGGCAATCGCGAGCTTACCGAAAAGGTGACGGTGTGCGGACGTGAATTCGAATACGGTGTGGACGCCGGCGGATTCTGGCAGATGCACCGTCACGCGCCGATCGCGTTGACCGGCCATGTGATGTCCTTGGTGCATGGCGAGCTTGACGGCGCCGCTTCCGCATGCCTGTGGGATTTGTATTCCGGTTCCGGCCTGTTCACGCTGCCGTTGGCCACGCTAAGCGCCGGCCGCACGCGCATGCTGAGCGTGGAAGGTGGCAAGACCGCTGTCAAACACGCGCAACGCAATCTGAGGGCCA
>ENA-OQAJ01000510-OQAJ01000510.1-human-gut-metagenome-genome-assembly--contig:-NODE-510-length-12044-cov-1.828816_pt1 | contig 12044 bp, 12 predicted proteins | sample MGYA00242736_ERZ504529 | MGnify/ENA primary metagenome ERZ504529 (study PRJEB26092, sample SAMD00036275) | human gut metagenome | host: Homo sapiens | study: EMG produced TPA metagenomics assembly of...
TGAAGTCTTCTTTTGAACGTCTGGACTTTGCCAAAGTGACCGACTTGACCTTTGAGCAGCCTGATACCAAGCGTTTCCGCAATTTGGCCTTGGCGTATGAAGCTTTGCATCAGGCAGGAAATATGCCTTGTATCGTTAATGCGGCAAATGAAGTGGTGGTGGCTGCATTCTTGAAAGATAATATTTCTTTCTTGGGCATGAGTGATGTCATTGAGAAGACAATGGGAAGAGTGGCTTATATCAAGGAACCTTCTTATGAGGACTATGTGGCAACCGATGCAGAGGCACGCTGCATAGCAGAAGAACTGATTATAAATAGTAAATAATAAAACAATAATAACTAGATGGAAACATTTTTTGATTCGTGCTCTCCAACTGATAATGAGTTTGTCATTACTGGTCATTATCCATGAGGGGGGACATTTTTCTTTTTTCGCGCCTTTTTAAAGTAAGAGTAGAGAAGTTCTACATATTCTTTGACCCGTGGTTCTCTTTGTTTAAGTTTAAGCCTAAGAACAGTGATACTGAATATGGGGTCGGATGGGTGCCTTTGGGTGGCTATGTGAAAATTTCAGGTATGATAGATGAGTCCATGGATACCGAACAGATGAAGCAACCGGCACAGCGTGGGAGTTCCGTTCCAAACCGGCATGGCAACGTTTGCTTATTATGATTGGAGGAGTGTTGATGAACTTCTTGTTGGCTATCTTTATTTATTCTATGATTCTATTCCATTGGGGGGACTCTTATATCTCATTACAGGATATGACTTATGGTATGAAGTTTAACGAACGTGCTCAGGAAATCGGTTTCCGGGATGGGGATATTCTACTTCGTGCTGATGAACAGCCTTTGGAACGTTTTTGGCATGGATATGCTGCGTAATGTGGCTGAAGCACGTACGGTTACTGTGCTTCGTGACGGAAAGGAAACAGAAATCTATATGCCTGAAATCAGTCTTTTGGATATCGCTAAAGAAGAACCGATGTTTCTTGATATCTTGCGGCCGAATGTGGTGGATTCTGTGATTGCCGGCGGTCCGTTGGCGATAGCCGGAGTGCAGAAAGGGGACAGCATTTTAGCTGTTAATAATATGCCTGTCGGTAGCTGGAATGAATTTACTGAAAAATTGGAAGGCTTCCGTTCGGATGCTGAAACCAACGGAGCGGAATATGCCGAGTTTTCATTGGTTTATTCGCACCAAGGGATGCGCGATACTGTTGCAGTTCGTACTGACTCTTTGTTTATGGTAAGAGCAACTTCTATGCTTGATTATAAAGTCACTACCCGCCATTTTAATTTCTTTGAGTCTTTCCCGGCGGGAGTTAAACTGGGTGTGAATACGTTGAAAGGCTATGTGAACGATATGAAATATGTGTTCACTAAAGAAGGAGCGAAGAGTGTGGGTGGTTTCGGAACCATTGGAAGTATCTTCCCAAAGGTATGGGATTGGCATCGTTTTTGGGAAATGACAGCTTTCTTATCCATCATTCTGGCGTTTATGAACATTCTTCCTATTCCGGCTTTGGACGGTGGGCATGTCTTGTTCTTGCTTTATGAAATAGTAGCACGTCGCAAGCCGAGTGATAAGTTTATGGAATATGCACAAATGGTAGGTATGTTCTTGTTATTTGCATTACTTATTTGGGCTAACTTCAATGACATAATGCGTTTCGTGTTTTAAATAGGGCGAAGGCTTTTTTTATATATCCTCTGGTTGCCGGGGTTAACCTGGCAGCGGGGGAATTTTTTTATCCTGGTAATGACCATATGATGGGTCGGTTATTTCTTGGGGATTTAATATATCAATCAAACATCTGTCCCCCTGATGTTGTCTCCTCGGTCTTCAATCCCCTATGCGTTTTTGGGCTTCCTATGTCGTTTCATTAGTCGGACCAAGCGTTTTCGTCCTTTCGATTATGCCTGTCTGTCCGTCGGATTACTACAGTCTCCGGCAGCGGACTGTATAGTCCGTTGCAGTGGACCGTACAGTCTGCTACAGTGGACTGTACAGTCCATTGCCGCAGACTGTAATAATCTTCCGTTTAAAAGACCTTGGTCGGCCATAGGAAACGGCTTATTCTTCCCTTTGTTTGTGATATGATATTTAAATCCCCAAGAATAATAAGTGGCCCCAATTATGCAAATGCATAGCAATATATTGATAGCAAATGCTTGGCTTATGATTTCAAGTCAATGCTGAGGCGTAAGGAAGTGAAGGCATGGCTCAAATCGGTATTCATATTGACCAAAACTATGGCGAAAATAAGCATCCATAAGCAATCACAGCTTTTTACAAAGTCTGATTTTTTATTTATAAACAGCAGAATGTAAACGTATAAAAATCAAAAGAAAATGGCATTTTTAATAGATTATTTGGTTTTATCTTTATCTTTGTAAATGATGTTGAGGTAATATACCTGAACAATAATGAAACTATGTAGAGGCACAACAAATTCAAGTTATAAAACTATTTTATTATATTGAGATATGTCAATATGGAGCAAAACTTTTTAGGGGTTTTAAGAAAAACTGAGGATAAAAAAAAAATATCATTGGCAGTAAAACCACCTCTGTACCATGTAGTGCTTGCGATTATGCAGTGGTAGATGTTGAAGTCGGCTTGAAAGACCATAAAAATTCATGATATAGGAGCACTCAAACATGATGACACGACATTTCATAAAACCTCGAAAGAAGAACTATTTGTTTTCTTAAATGACATAAATTATATCTGTGGCCACAATATCATTCATCATGATGCCAAGTATTTGTTCGCAAATGATACATGCCACTGGATTTTAGTCGATACACTTTACATCTCGCCTTTACTATTTCCGGAACGTCCTTACCATAGGCTTGTGAAAGATGACAAACTGATTTGCGAACAGATGAACAATCCGGTAAATGATTGTAAAAAAGCAAAGGACCTGTTATTGGATGAAATAGCATGTTGGAATTTATTGTCGAAAAAGAAACGTGTTCTATTCGCATCATTGCTGAAGGATAAGAAGGAGTTTGAGGGATTTCTTAGCATGGTAAGTGCGGAGTATATTCATGAAGGAATACCTAAACTTATTAAAGAACTTTATGCCGGAAAGATTTGTCAACATGCCGATCTTGACATGCTCATCAACCAATATCCATGCGGATTGGCATACGCATTAGCTTTGATTGATACCACTGATTATCGTTCCATTACTCCCGGGTGGGTACTTTACAATTATCCGGAAGTGGAATTTATTGTAAAACTCTTGCGTCATACTACCTGCCACGAAGGTTGCGACTATTGCCATACGCAATTGGATATACTCTATAATCTAAAAACATTTTTCGGATATGAATGTTTCCGAACATACGAGGGTGAGCCACTGCAAGAACGAGCGACCCAAGCTGCGGTGGAAGGCAAATCGCTGCTGGCAATATTTCCTACCGGTGGCGGTAAATCACTTACTTTTCAATTGCCTGCACTTATGGCGGGACGTTCCGTGCACGGACTTACGGTTGTCATTTCTCCTTTGCAGTCTCTGATGAAAGATCAGGTAGACAATCTTGCTGACAGAGGTATCACGGATGCTGTAACTATAAATGGAATGTTAGATCCTATCACAAGGTCACTGTCAATACAAAGAGTGCAAGATGGAGAAGCTTCACTGTTGTATATATCTCCTGAAATGCTTCGTTCCAAAACGATTGAGAGAATATTGATAGCTCGCCATGTCGTAAGATTTATAATAGACGAAGCGCATTGTTTTTCTTCATGGGGGCATGATTTCAGGGTTGACTATCTCTATATTGGTAAATTCATCCGAAAATACCAGCAAAAGAAAAAATGTAAGAATCCGATACCGGTATCCTGCTTTACAGCCACGGCAAAGCAAAAAAGTGATACAAGATATTTGCGACTATTTCAAGCAAACCTTGGACTTGAATTTTAGACTTGTTCGCATCAACAGCCTCAAGAACAAACCTGCACTATTCCGTCATACATGTAGAGAGTGACAATGACAAGTATTTAAAGCTGAGAGAACTTGTTGCAGAATCCGATTGTCCGACAATTGTTTACGTATCACGAACCAAGCGAACCAAAGAACTGGCTGGAAAATTGACCCGCGACGGTTATAAGGCACTCCCTTTCAATGGCAAGATGGAAGCAGATGAAAAAAACGCCAACCAGGATGCCTTTATGAATGATCAGGTACATATCATTGTGGCTACATCTGCATTTGGTATGGGAGTCGATAAGAAAGACGTAGGTCTCGTGATACATTATGATATTTCCGATTCTCTGGAAAACTACGTTCAAGAAGCAGGCAGGGCCGGTCGTGACCCAAGTCTCAGCGCACGTTGTTATGTGCTTTATAGTGACAATGATTTGGACAAGCATTTTATATTGCTAAACCAAACGAAACTTAGCATTAGCGAAATACAACAGGTATGGAAAGCCGTCAAAGACCTTACCAAATACCGTATGAAAGTCAACTGTTCTGCGTTGGAAATTGCCCGGCAAGCAGGATGGGATGATTCGGTATCTGACATTGAGACCCGTGTACGGACAGCATTAGCAGCTTTGGAACAAAGCGGATACTTGGTAAGAGGAAACAATGTACCTCATGTATATGCCACAGGAATAACAGTAAAGAATATGGACGAAGCTAGAGAACGCATATCAACATCACTACTTTTTGGCAACGATGAAATAGAAAAGGCAGTCCGTATCATCAAGTCATTGATTTCTCAAAAACATATCGCTAAGGCTCAGGACTCGGAAGCAGAATCACGAATCGACTATCTGGCAGATATTTTGGGACTAAGCAAAAGAGATGTTATATCTGTAGTGGAGCGCATGCGACAGGAAGGCATATTGGCAGACAGCAAAGATATATCTGCCTATTTGCAGGATGCAGGTGATTCGGAACGAAAGTCACAAATTCTCCTCGAACGCTTTGCAAAACTTGAACAATACATCCTTAATCATATTCCCGATGGAACTTTACGAATATCATACAAGCAACTGAATGAAAATGCTGTGAACGATGGAATCAATACATCCAAAGAAAAAGATATTCGGACACTACTCTATTTCCTCACCATCAAAGGATATACGCGTAAGAAAGAGGATGCGATTCATAATATAGAAATAAGTCGTCAGACGGACTTGGACTCTACTATAAAAACGCTTTGAGAAGAGATTGGAAATAAGTCGCTTTACCGTGGAATGGCTGTATCAATTAGCTTCTGATGCGGAAAAGGAAAACGTGCCCGGCAAAGCCATCCAGTTTTCTGTGGTAGAACTTTTGAACCAAATAAAATCAAGTTCTCAATCTCTTTTCGGAGGACTTGACGACATTCAGTTAGAAGACGTGGAAGAAGCGCTTTTGTATTTGTCAAAAATCGGTTCACTAAAACTTGAAGGCGGATTTTTGGTACTTTATAATGCCATGAATATCCAAAGAATAAAGGATAATAAGTCGAGATACAAACAAGATGACTACCGGATGCTGAATGAATTTTATAAACTGAAAATTCAACAAGTGCATATTGTGGGCGAATATGCCAACCTGATGGTGAAAGATTATCATGCAGCATTGCAATATGTTCAAGACTATTTCCAAATGGACTATAGGAAGTTTTGTCACAAAATATTTTAAAGGCGACAGAGTAAGCGAGATACAACGTAACTTGACGCCACAAAAATATAAGCAATTGTTCGGACAATTGTCCAAACGGCAAATGGAAATCATTTCTGACAAGTTTTCACGTTGTATTGTAGTTGCAGCTGGTCCGGGTAGTGGAAAAACACGTGTACTGGTTCACAAACTGGCCTCACTTCTGCTACTTGAAGATGTGAAACATGAACAACTCCTGATGCTGACATTCTCAAGGGCAGCCGCTACGGAATTTAAACAAAGACTTATGAAGTTGATAGGTAATGCAGCACATTTTGTCGAAATAAAAACATTCCACTCTTATTGTTTCGACCTTTTGGGACGGATAGGAAATCTTGAGGATTCAAGAAATGTTGTTTCAAAGGCAGCCGAGATGATATGTCAAGGAGAAGTGGAACCCAATAAGATTGGCAAGACGGTGTTAGTCATAGATGAGGCTCAGGATATGGGAGCTGAAGAGTATGCACTTGTAAAGGCTTTAATGACTAATAATGAGGAGATGCGTGTGATAGCAGTAGGAGACGATGACCAGAACATCTATGAATTCCGCGGTTCCGATTCCGGTTATATGTACCGACTGGCACAAGAAAGCGGAAGCACGTTTTGTCGAAAATGAACCGAAAATTCACCGCAGTGCACGCCAACCGGTGGATTTTGCCAACGGATTTTTTGAAAAAATATACATAAAAAGGATAAAAAAGTACACCAATTATCTCCATGAGAAAAGAAAAGGGTTGGGTTGAAGTGATACGCTATCAATCGGAATATATGTATCAGCCGCTCGTCGAAAATTTGCTTCAACATAGGGATAAAGGAACTTCTTGTGTACTGACCCAAACAAATGAAGAGGCCGTTATCCTGATGGCTCTTTTGCGGAAACATGGCATAAACAGTAAACAGATACAATCAATGGACGGCCTACGTTTTTGGAACATGGCCGAAATGAGATATTTCCTGAGATATATAAACAAGCGGATAAAAACACCGCTAATCACGGAAGAGCTGTGGAAAGAAGCCAAGCATACCACCTTTTCTACTTATGACAGGAGTCTAAGCTTGATGTATGTAAAGCGTTGTGTAGACCTATTTGAACAAACCAACAAAACTAAATATTTCAGTGACTTCAAAGAATTTGTATTTGAGTCGTCGGTGGAGGACTTCTGTGATGTATCAGGAGCCGACGTTGTGGTATCAACTATTCACAAGGCCAAAGGCAGAGAGTTTGACGATGTGTATATGCTCATATCCGATAATTATGTCAAGGATGCCCATCTGATGCGTCGGTATTACGTAGGAATAACCCGTGCGAAAAACAGGCTGTTCATACATACAAACGGTGATTGTTTCAATCATTTGAGTGTAGACCGATATCTTATGGACCAGCGGCAATATGACATGCCTGAAGAAATTGTACTGCAACTCTCTCACAAAGATGTCAATTTGGGATTCTTCAAAGAAAAGAAACAAGAGGTCTTAGCATTGCGAGGAGGAGATTCTTTGACTTATGATGATTTCTTTTTGTATAGTTCATTGACCGATAAACCTGTGGCAAAATTGTCTTCAAAAATGCAGGGCATATTATCCGAATGGGAACAAAGAGGTTACAAGGTGAAATCCGCATCTGTACGGTTCGTTGTGGCATAGGAAACCTAAAGATGCACCAAAAGATGAAGCAGAAACGGCTGTTCTTTTAGCTGACTTGATACTTTCTTTGTAAGTTAGAGCATTTGAAGTTATTATTTATCACTATCTTTGTGATAAGAGTTAATATATTATATAAATAATAAGGGAATAATGCAAATACATAACAATACATTGATGGCGGAATGTTCAACTTATGATTTCAAGTCAATGCTGAGGCGTAAGAAAGTAAAGTCATGGCTTAAATCCATATCGGCTTTTGCCAATACGGATGGTGGCAGTTTATTTTATGGAGTGAACGACGACGGAGTGATTGTAGGTTTAAATAATCCATAAGCCGATGCCGACTTTATCAGCGAAACCATCAAGGCAAGACTTGACCCTGTGCCGGAAATACAACTTATTCCGATTGAACACGAAGGACATACCCTGCTTGAAGTAAAAGTAAAGGCAGGAACGCTGACACCTTATTATTACTATCAAGACGGGACACGTACCGCATATGTACGAGTTGGCAATGAAAGCGTGGAGTGTAATTCACAACAACTTCTTTCGTTGGTATTGAAAGGCACGCACATGACGTGGGATTCACTGCCTACCCAAGTGGATGCCAGCAAACATTCTTTCATTATCCTTGCCAATACTTTCCGTGAGCAAACCCATCAGGAATGGAATGACAAGTATCTGGAATCATTCGGACTAGTAACTCCTGACGGCAAACTGACCAATGCCGGATTGCTGTTTGTGGATAATTGTACCGTATTCCAATCACGTATTTTCTGTACCCGTTGGACTGGACTCTATAAGGATGATGCCATCAGTTCCGTGGAACATCGGGCTAACCTTGTATTGCTATTGAAATACGGCATGGACTTCATCAAGAACTATACCATGAGTGGTTGGGTGAAGATGCCGAACTATCGTCTAAACCTCCCCGACTATTCAGACCGTGCTATCTTCGAAGGATTGGTAAACCATCTTATCCATAGAGATTATACCGTGATGGGCGGTGAAGTACATATTGACATTTTACGATGACCGTGTAGAACTGGTATCACCGGGCGCAATGCTTGACGGAACACAGATTCAAGACCGTGACATATACAAAGTGCCGTCCATGCGCCGTAACCCTGTCATTGCAGACATGTTCACACAGTTGGATTATATGGAGAAACGTGGTTCCGGTTTACGCAAAATGCGAGAGCTTACAAAGAAGCTACCCAATTTCCTGCAAGGTAAAGAGCCGCAATATCAAACGGAAGCGACTTCTTTCTACACCACATTCTATAATTTGAACTGGGGTGACAACGGAAGAATGCCTGTTGAAGAAGTAGCCAACAGGGTAAATAGTACCCTCGAAAAGTATCCGGTAAACGAAGAAAGTTCGGTCGAAAAGTTCGGTGTAAATGCGGATAAGTTCGGAGATACATCGGAAACACAGAAGAAAGTCAGTAAAACTGCACAAAAGATAATCGACCTCGTTATTTCAGATCCTTCAATCACAGCTGATAATATGGCCAACAAGATTGGTGTAACTAAACGCGCTATAGAGAAAAATATCAAGAGCCTTAGGGGTATGGGAATTTTGGTTCACGAAGGTTCAGACAAGGCTGGTTATTGGCGCATTATTGTTAAACCATAAACAGAACAACAAACCTATGGAGACCTCTTTCATACCACTCTTTGCAATCATAGCCGTTTTGATTATCGCCTTTTTGTTTGCCTCTTTGCCACAGGTAAACCATAAAAACGCGATACCGAGTGCTTTATGCAATAGCCATTATCATGCTATTAGCTGTTATCCCTATTAGTGAATATATGGCTGGTGGCATACAAAACTCAAGTAACAATTATCTGCTTGTCCTAATATTCGATATTGCAGTAGGATATTTCTGTATGTACATTGCTGCTTTGCTAAAATTCAATGTTCTTAAACGAAAGAACCAAGCATTGGAAAAACGCCTTGACAGAAAAGCAACAAGAAAATGTAGCAATCCTATTGGAACATCAAAACGAAAAGCAACAAGCACTTCAGCAAGGAGAGCTTGAATGGTTAACAGAAAAAATCAAGGTATTTACTGAAGAAGAACAGGAAGCTATACTTGCCAGTGCTCTATCATTTGCTGAACATGACTTGATAGTTGCTCCCTCAATAAACATACAGCCCAAAGAAACATGTAGTCAGCAAGAACTAATGTACTTTGTCTGCTCTGCTTTTTACAATATGGATAAAAGCCGTAGTAAAATTGTGAGTTTTTTGATGAAAAATTTTTCCTCTCTATTTTCCTGCTGGAGAAAGTGTATTGGCAAAAAGATGCCGGGATTAGAAAAGGTTAGGGAGAGAAGAGAAAAAGAAACAACAGCGCTAGTGTCACATTAAAACCGGAACACTAGCGTTTGGCAATTAATTTAATTTCCCCATTCAAGGCATATGTTTACTCAATTGGATTATATGGAGAAACGTGGTTCTCCGTCAGGTACGACTTTTTTGCCGTCAGCTATTTTGAATCAGGAGGACAGTTGATAGAAAAATCTTAAGTCTATTCAAGAGATGAGTAGAAAGAGGCAACATCACCATCCTTCATTATATAAGAAATCTGCTTATTCTTCTCCGCTATAATCTTTAATTGCTTCTTTTCTTCTAAAGTCCAGTTCTTGATTTTCTTAAGTTCTGAAATTATTGAATGAGTTTTGTTTAAAACTGTTGCTATTTTCCAAATCCATAATAAGTTTCTCTTTTTCTTTGTCTTCCTTATTATCTATCTGTTCATTATGGCTTACCTGCTCTTGCTTATTTATGTAATGGACAGCCATCAATTTTTCATTCGATGCAGTTGTATCAATTATGGTTTTGACTAATTTGTCCAATTCAGATCCTTCTGTATAGTCTGCAGGAGTATAATATTTTATGCGCTTATCCTCCATCATTTTATAGACTTTTCGTTTATCTTTTGTTTTGGGATTATAAACTCCAATAGAATGACCTGAATAAGAATTAATGAGTTTCATACAAGGTATATCCGTATCACTATCACCTATATATACCATATTTCTGAAAGGAATACGAATGTCCTCTGGTTTAAAATAGTCATTGACACCTGAATCATTCACATCTAATGTCCCTTTTTCTATTCTAAAAAGGAATTGAGTCTTGCTCGTGTAATTAATAACTTGTGCTGGCCATTGAGCAACACCATCTTTATCATAATAGAAGGAGCTGGCATAAATTTTTTCAAATTCATTAGCGACTTTTGTACCTTCTATCATTTCTTTAAGACCTGATGAAATGATATAATGCTCTACAATAACTCCTCTTTCCATGCCATAGTCTCTAATGCGCTTAAACCAAGTCTCAACACCGGGGAATAATTGTACTTTCGCCCCATAATCCATTAATGCCTTTTTATTAAATATGACTTTTCCATGCTGCTTTCTGAATCATGGTAAACATGTAAGCCAAATTTTGATCCATGTCATTCTCTTCAGCTAACCCATTGGACTCTTTCCAAAAAGATTCGACTTCATCCCCAACAGATTGTATATACCCTTGCGCTTGCATGTCATCTGGTGATAATGTCTTATCAAAGTCATAACATATTGCAACAACTGGTTTACTTTCCTTTGTTTTTCTAATAAATTCTTTACTCATATGCTATAATAAAAAAATGAGACACAATTACTATTAATTATGCCTCATTTATGATTTATCTATTCAGTAATTTCTTACTTTACTACTTTGAATTACTTATTATTTGACTTCCTCGAAGTCAGCATCTTGAATATCTTCTTTATTATTAGAAGAACCCTGATTAGCCTGTTGTCCTGCACCTGCACCCGGACCGGCCTGAGCGCCACCTTGTGCACCACTCTGAGCATACATTTCAGCGCTGGCAGCCTGGAATGCTGTATTCAGTTCAGCCATGGCAGTATCAATAGCAGCCAAATCCTGTGCTTTATGAGCATCTTTCAGTTTCTGAAGAGCAGCTTCAATCGGAGCTTTCTTATCAGCCGGCAACTTGTCACCTAATTCCTTCAACTGATTTTCAGTAGAGAAAATCATGGAGTCAGCTTGATTCAATTTGTCAATCTTTTCACGTTCCTTCTTGTCTGCTTCTGCATTAGCTTCAGCTTCGGCTTTCATCTTTTCGATTTCTTCCTTGCTCAAACCAGAGGAGGCTTCGATACGGATAGCTTGTTCCTTGCCGGTAGCTTTATCCTTGGCAGATACTTTCAAGATACCGTTGGCATCGATATCGAATGTCACCTCAATCTGAGGAACACCACGACGAGCCGGAGCAATACCAGTCAAATTGAACTGACCGATTGACTTGTTTTGTGCAGCCATCGGACGTTCACCTTGAAGTACGTGGATAGTCACTTCAGTCTGGTTATCGGCAGCTGTAGAGAAGGTCTCACTCTTGCGGGCCGGGATAGTAGTGTTTGCATCAATCAACTTAGTCATTACACCACCCAATGTTTCGATACCCATTGACAACGGAGTAACATCCAGCAATACCACACCTTTGATTCATCTGTCAAAACAGCACCCTGAACGGCAGCACCTACAGCAACCACTTCGTCAGGATTAACACCCTTTGGAAGGAGTCTTAACCCGAAGAATTTTTTCTACCCAATTCCTGAACAGCCGGAATACGTGAAGAACCACCAACAAGGAATTACCTCATCGATATCAGAGTGTCAAGCCTCATCGCTCATAGCCTTCTTGCAAGGTTC
>ENA-OQAJ01000511-OQAJ01000511.1-human-gut-metagenome-genome-assembly--contig:-NODE-511-length-12043-cov-2.005455_pt1 | contig 12043 bp, 17 predicted proteins | sample MGYA00242736_ERZ504529 | MGnify/ENA primary metagenome ERZ504529 (study PRJEB26092, sample SAMD00036275) | human gut metagenome | host: Homo sapiens | study: EMG produced TPA metagenomics assembly of...
AATGTTATTATATCTTTTTTACTTCCCAGATGTGTGGATGAAGTGAACGGTCTGCAGCTACCAGTCCGTTGGCACAGAAGTTGGAGTCATTAGGGACACCTACAAAGCCCATGTCGCCTCCGTAAGCCCAAATCTTATTGCCGTTCTTGTCTTTGATATCAAAGGTGGCGTCAACCCAGTCCCATATGAAGCCACCTTGCAGCTGGTCATATTTATAAATCAAATTCCAATAGTCTTGCAGGTTACCTACACTGTTACCCATGGCGTGGGCATATTCACATAGAATCATCGGGCGTGCGTCGCGTTGGTTTACATGACGGCGGAGCGCCCAGACACGTGCATACATCGGACAATAAATGTCAGATTTGGCATCATAACCACCTCCTTCATATTGTACAGGGCGGGTAGGGTCAAACTTCTTGGTCCAGTCATATAACGTTTCAAAGTGTTTTCCGTAGCCGGACTCATTTCCCATTGACCAAGTGACAATGGCAGTGATATTGCGGTCCCTCAGCACCATGCGGCTCATGCGTTGCATAAACGGTACTTCCCAATCGGGATTATTAGCCAGTGTGCCATCTTTATGCGCCTGCATACCATGGCTTTCAATGTTTGCTTCATCTACCAGATACAAACCGTATTCGTTACACAATGCATACCATTCATAGCGGTTGGGGTAATGGCAAGTGCGTACAGCATTCAGGTTGAATTGTTTCATCAACTGAATGTCTTTTATCATGCTCTCTACGGTGATGGTACGACCATGATGCGGATCGTGTTCATGGCGGTTTACTCCTTTAAACAATACGGCTACCCCATTTATCAGTTGCATGCCGTTACGCATTTCCACAGAACGGAAACCGAAAGGCTGTGTGAATGATTCCAAGGCTTTTCCTTGAGCGTCGTAGGTGCTGACTACCAATGTATAAAGATTGGGTGTTTCGGCATTCCAAGGCAATATGGCCGGGAACAAGTGTTTCTGAGCGAATAAAGTATCTGTAGCAGAAGTTATTTCCTTTTTTATGCTGATAAATTACATTGCCTTTGTCCATAATCTTCACTTCCACAATTCCTCCCGGATGAGGCTTGTGGAGTGTGATATTCAGATTAAAATCTCCGTCTTTATAACCATTTGTCAGACCGGCTACCAGTTTGAAGTCTTGTACACGGCTTTGAGGACGGGCATAGAGATACACATCGCGTTCAATACCGCTATATTTCCAGTAATCCTGATCCTCCAGGTAGGAACCATCACTATAACGGAAAACTTTAACGGCCAGTTTGTTCTTTCCGGCTTTTAAGAACGGAGTAATATTGAAATGAGCCGGAAGACGGCTGTCTTCACTGTATCCTGCCAATTTACCGTTTACCCAGCAATAAAAAGCGGACTCAACTCCTTCAAAATCAAGGAAAATATCCATTCCTTTCCAATGGGCCGGTACGGTAAATTCACGTACATATGCACCTACCGGATTGTAATCGGTTGGAACATGAGGCGGATTGGCAGGGAAGGGGTAGGCTACGTCAGTATAGATGGGGGAGTCAAATCCTTGCAGTTCCCAGCTTCCCGGAACCTGTATGTCTTTCCAGCGTTTGGTGTTGTACCCCATTTTATAAAAATCTGTCGGGCATTCCTCATTGTTTTTAGAGAATAAGAACTTCCAGGTTCCGTCTAGTGAATGCGGCGTTCTGTAGCAGGGTTTACTGCAAAACGCTGGGCGGCAGGTAAAGCCTGTTGTTTCAGTGCATTGGCCTCATTCGTATAAGGAATGAAATGGGCATGGGCAGGTTCACGGTTTATTTCATTTATTTGTGGATTCTGCCAGGGCACATTTTCACCCCAGGCGGAAGCACAAACAAACAACAGTGTAAGAACAGTATGAAGAGAGTGTTTCATGGTTATTGTTATTTTAAATAGAACAGAAAAGAGTCACAAGAAAAGGTACGCTGAAGTCTACTACAAAGCCGTGAAATATAGAAACCACTACGAAACTTTGACCGGAATAGCGGGTGATGATGGGTAATGTTGTATCCATCGTAGTGGCTCCTCCAGCCGAAATAGGGGCCAGGTTACCAAACCAACGTACTAGCAACGGGGCAAAAAGCAAAGTGATAATCTCACGTGTGATATTGGATAATAATGCAATGGTTCCCAACTCCGGACCTTTATATTCTGTAATAAAGATACTGGATAGAGAGTAATAGCCGAAACCGGCACCTACTGCCATACAGTCTGTTACTGAGCGGTGCGAGAGAAACAGACTGACCACTGCGCATCCTGCCAGTGTTCCCAATATGGTCATGACCGGTAGAAAGATCAGGCGGGGGTTTAATGAACGGAAATTACGTAAAGTCTGCGGATCATTACCTACACTGACTCCTACACTGAACATTAACGCACACAAGGCGTAGAAACTTAGCTTACTTTGTGTAAAGTCGTATGGAATAAGGTGATATACCCCACAAAGAGCTCCCAGTACAAAGAATCCGACGATAATCAAACTTCCTTTCATACTTGTCCCTCCTTATTTCTTTTGTAAAGTACATACCATAAAGCCCATGCCTGCTGTAACACTGCCCAGCACTGCTGCCAAGTGATGACAATGGCTTCCAACCCTATAGTGTGCAGACCATTGATAATTTTCTGATTGCCGCCTACATCTATACCCAATAAAAAGAGTAGCAACCAAATAAGAACGGTGATGACTTTGTGTATTCCTGAAAGCTTCTGCTTGCGAAGCAGGAAGCCGAGGAGCATCCCCGTGAGCATTAATCCAATAATTGTAAACATATCTATGTCGTTTTTATTTATAGGCAAAGATACTTCATTTTTAGATTACAAGGCGGTATCACTGTAGCGAAAACCGCCTTGTTGCCTAATTATATCTAACCAAAAAAAGAAAATACTTATTTTAAGGCATCATTAGCATTCAGCTCTGTAAGAGGAGTGGGGTAGAATGAGTTTTTGTCTTCATTGAAGCCTGTTCTTCCGGCAGCTTGCAGGGCTGAGGACAGTTTGCCCCAACGGCGGAGATCATACCAACGATAGTTCTCAAGAGGGAATTCAATCATGCGCTCGTGTTCAATTTGCGCGCGGACTGCTTCTTGAGAAGTACCTGTCATGGGTGGCATATCCCCGTGAACGCTTCTTACTTCATTGATTAAAGGAATAGCTTGTTCGGGATGTCCCTGTTCATTCAATGCTTCGGCTTTCATTAACAGTACGTTGGCATAACGCATCAAAGGAACATTGATTGCAGAATAGTTTTGGTTTAAACCTTCATAGGTCGAGGGCATGAATTTACGGAAGGCTACGCGTTCTTTGTTGTCGAACCAGTCATTATAGTCGTAGCCATAGACACGTCCGTTACCATCGTTATAATAGTCACAATTAAAAAATAATGTTGCATACATACGCGAGTCATAACGTCCTGTAGTAGCCGTTTCCCCTTCTTTTTTGAATTCACTAATCAATGTTTGACTGGGAAGAATCTCATCCCATCCCCCAAGTTCGGAAACACCGATCCATCGATGGAACTGAGTACGATAAGTAGCTCCGTTTGCAGAACTTCATAGAGAATTGAATTTCAAAAATCGATTCTTTACTGTTCTTATTATCCCCGCTGAACTATACGTGCTGAAATTATTAACCAGTTCATATCCTTTTACTTGGTTGAATGCTTCTATAGCACTGGCCAGATAAGAGTCTTTGTTGGTTGCCTCTTCATAGGCGCGTGTACAGATAGGCGAAACCAAGATATGCATAAGCAGAACCGCTTGTGGCACGGCCTACATTATCAGCGTCACGTGTTGCAGGCAGACTGGTTGCACGTTTCAAGTTCTTCAATGATGAAATTCCATGCATCCTCACGGGAAGAAAGGGGCTTGCTTAATTCAGCCGGGTCAGTGATATATTTATCACGAACTATGATTTCTTTCCAGTTCAATAAAAGTTGCATGTGGTAATAAGCGCGGATAAAGTAGCCTTCATTGACCAATTGTTCGCGTGTTGCTGCATCTATATTCTCATCGGGTATTTCTGCGGTTTTTCAATTACCTGATTAGCAAAACTGATGCCTTTATAGTAGCATTGCCAGTAATAACTGAACTGAGAGTTACCATTGGTGTAGGTATAGTTGCCTAATTCCACCCAGTTCGGGTAATTCAGAGCATCGCTCCTAATTGGATAATATCTTCACGATAGGCTTCTACCGGCCATTTGATTTCCGGGAAAGACCACATGTCACCCGAATAAGTCATCAGGTAAAGTTGGGAGTATGCGGCGGCAAGTCCGGCTTCAGCATCAGACTGGTTACGCCAAAAAACTGCTTGATGTCAACTGGTCAGGAGATTCTACCGTGAGATAATCGTCACAAGCGCTAAATAAACTTGCAATGCAGATACTTGCTATGTATAATAGTTTCTTCATTTTCTTATTACTTTAAAGGATTAGAATGTAAGTTGAGCTCCAACGGTGAATGAACGGGTAAACGGATAAATCAATTTATCAACACCGGTATTCAACACACTGGCACGAGAGAATTCAGGATCTATACCATCATAGCCTGTGATAGTGAACAAGTTTTCACCACTTACATAGAAACGCAGTTTCTCAATATAGAATTTCTGCATGAGTGATTTGGGTAAAGTATAACCTAACTGTGCCTGACGCAGACGGACAAAATCACCGTTTTCAAGGAATCTGTCTGATTCTTTCATGTTGCCGTTCGGATCTTGATATACCGCGCGGGGAACATCCGTATTTCTATTGTCAGGAGTCCATGCATTCAATGTAGACTTCAGCATATTTGATTTAGAATTCATTCCTTCATAGAAATATTTGTTTCCGTTATACAATTTGAAGTTCCATGCGCTGCCAAGTACGATTGAAAGATCAAATCCTTTATAGCCGAATGACAAGTTTAAGTTCGCTTCCAATGTCGGGATACCTGAGCCACAGTATTCTTTGTCACCGGCGTCTATGCTTCCATTACCATCTAAATCTTTAAAACGGATATCACCCGGTTGGGCATTAGGCTGTAATAATTGTCCATCCTTGTTTACATGGGCATTTACTTCATCCATACTTTGGAAGATACCGTCTGTTCTATAAAGATAGAATGCACCGATAGGTTTGCCCACTCTGGTTTCTGTCGGGAAATGCTCCGTTCCATATTTCAATCCTTCACCCTGAAGAACTTGGTCTGCATCTGACAATTCAACCACTTTATTTTTGGTGGTGCTCATATTGAAACCGATATTGTAATCAAAGTCTTTTATAGCATCTCCCCAGTTTAATTCAAGTTCGAAACCGGTATTGCGTATCTTTCCGACATTCAGGGTGGGGTTAGTCATACCTGCTGAAGGAGGTAGAACTTTTGTTATCAACAGATCTTCTGTTTGGTTATAGTAGTAGTTTAATGTACCGGTTAATTTGCTGTTAAAGAAGCCGAAGTCGAAACCAATATTTTTGGTATCCGTTGTTTCCCCATTTCAAAGAACGGTTTTCCAATCCGCGAGCGATACTTCCTGCCCATGCGTTATCACCGTTGCCTTTCACGTATCCTTGATACATTTCATTGTATGTACTAATCAGCGCAAGGAAGTCATAATATCCCAAAGCATTTTCATTACCTAAACGTCCCCAACTGACACGGAACTTCAAATTATTCAATGCAATGTCTTTCGGGAAGAATTCTTCCTGACTGATTCTCCAGCCTAATGCCACTGATGGGAAGCAACCCCAACGGTTGTCTTTACCAAACTTGGATGAACCGTCATAACGTACAGTTGCCTGTACCAGGTAGCGGTCATTATAATTATAGTTCAGTCGGCCGAAGAAAGAGGCGCGGTTATATTTCCATTTTGTTCCGCTACCATCAAATGTGCCACCTGCTCCTGCACCTACAGTTGAGAAAGATGGATCAAGAAATCCGCCCGGAATTTTCACTGGTTATCAATTTTCCGTCTTCTACTTTATAAACAGTGGTTTTACCTTCTACCCCAACAGAATTCCATGTATATTTGCGGGCAGTCATGGAAGTACCTGCCATTGCATTGACGTTGTGTTTTCCAAATGTCTTATTAAAACTTAATACATTTTCCCATACATGTTCTTCCCAGTATCCTGTGGTTTCGCTATGATAAGGATAGTCACGTTTGGCTTTTGGGTCGGCAACATAGGCCGGAGTATGATAAGTCTGACGTTGGTGCTCACCTCTGTATGCATAGCTTGTCTTGAAATTCAGCCATGGGGTGAAGTTCATGGTCAAGGCAACATTGGCTGTGGTATGATATTTTTGTCGGTAGATTTTTCATAATGCTGGTCAGCCATAACATTACGGTTACTGGGCAGATCGTCAAAGTCACTTAAGCCGAAGCCATACTCTCTTGTATCATCATAGATAGGAACAAGCGGAGAAATCATGTACATTTCTTTAATGGAATATTCGGGTTGTTTGCTATCCGTAAATTTGAAAGCGATGTTAGCATCAATATCAAATATATATTTGCTCATGTGGAGTTTCAAACGTGCATTATCTTGACGGTAATTGTTACCTAAGAAAATACCTTTTTCGTCAGCATGGTTATATGAAAGTGAATATTGAGCATTTTCAGAACCGCCACGGATGCTGAACATATAGTTTTGTGAAACACCACCTCTTAGCATGGCATCCTGCCAGTCTGTATCTATTCCTGTGTTTTTATTTACAAATGCGGGCATAGTAACCTCTGTATCATCTGGATACTGGTTCATGTAGTTCTGATACATTTGTTTATGAACACTTTTGTATTCTTCGGCATTTAGCAGTTCCAGCTTTTTTGCTACGCTTGTAAAGCTTACATAAGTACTGAAATCAATTTTCATGTCACCTTTTTTACCGTTTTTGGTAGTTACGATAATGACACCATTTGCAGCAACCGAACCATAGATAGCAGCGGCTGCACCATCCTTCAGTACTTCCATTGACTGAATATCTTGCGGATTCACATTTTCAATATCACCGGGAAAACCATCAATGATATAAAGAGGTTGGTTATCACCAAAACGTTTTGACACCACGGATTTTAACCTGCACACCTGCACCGGCATTACCACCAGCCTTCATAATGTTTACACCTGCAATCTTACCTTGCAATGCTTCTGCAGGGTTGGTTGTGGTGCGCTTTACCAAATCGTCTACATCTACTGAGGAAATAGCACCGGTCATATCACTTTTCTTCATGGTACCATAGCCCACTACTACAACTTCATCCAGCATCTCAGTATCTTCTTTCAAAGTCACCCGGATGTTGGTCTTTCCGTTTACAGGGACTTCTTGTGTTGCATAGCCCACATAAGAAATAATAATAGTGGCTTTGGGGGATACGCTTAATGCAAAGTTACCATCAAAGTCTGTGATGACTCCGTTGGTTGTACCTTTCTCTACTACACTGGCACCAATAATAGGTTCGTTGGCAGCATCGGTAACCAGACCAGTCAGTTGAATCGTCTGTGCTAATGCACCGAAAGGAGTCATAAAAGCAAAGAGTAGAATCAATAACATGATTCTTTCCTTGAAATAATTCTTTTTACTCATGTGAATAAATTTTAAGGTTAATAATTGTTTTTCACATCGCTAAGTAATAGGTTGTATGTGCAAACTCCTAATTATTATACCCTACAAATGAACTACAATGAATAAAAAAACTCTCTTTTTTAATCTACAAATATAAATGTAATATATTGATATATAGTGTTCTATATAAAGAGGTAATATCTACAAAATGCTGTTTAATAAAAACTATAAAAATATAGGTTCTTTAAATATTTTGTAGATAGTCTGTCAAGTCATCCTCCGAAGATAAGTTTAGAGATTTACGTAAACGATATCGATTCATGTTGATTGTTTTGGGAACATTTCCTGTGAGCATTGAGATTTCTTTGGTAGATAGATTTACCCGTAATAAAGTAGCTAGATATTTTTCTCCTTGTGTTAAATTAGGATGCCGTTCGGATAGCCGTTGAAGGAACTCCTGGTTCTTTTTCTTCAACATTCATCAGCAAGGTGCTGTTCGTTTTATCTCCATTCTGATATTGGCTGATGAAGGCATTGACTTTCTTCAGATGAGGAATCAATGCTTGTTGGTCCATCTTATATCCTTGCTTTATCATTTCTCTGATTTTCTCTAGCAATTCATTACGGCTATGCAGGAATACAGCAAAAACTGGTAGCTTCCTGACGACTGTTGTATAATGCGCTTTGTACAGATTTTTAATTCGAGTTCTTGCTGTCGTACTTTAAGTTCTGCCAATTCGTGTTCCGATTGCTCCAGATTATAGCGGGTAACCATTAACTGCATATTCTTTTTGCGTTTATACCATTGGTATAGAAATATACTGAGTACTATCAATGAGATGAATATGATTACTAGTACAAACAGGTTCCGTTTCAGCAGTTCTATTTCATAAGCTTGCTCTCTTAGTTCTGCTTTCCTTTGTTGGTTTTGATATTGTTTATGGGAAATTTCCTGTTCTACGATGCGTAATTTACTTCCACTTTGCAATTCTTTGCTAAGGGTATATAGTTGCATCAGCATTTATAAGCGTTTTTTATGGTCTCCAAGGGCATCGTATACCCAAGATAAATATTCGTAATTATCACAAATCAGTTCTTTGGCACTGATGGAAGAAGCGACCTCGTATGCTCTTTGTAAAGCCATCAAGGCATTGTTGTATTGCTTTGCATAGAAGTATTGTTTTCCCATATTGTTATAGTTTTCCCCTAATGACCATTGAGAATTCAAGTTCTTGTTGATGATAATGGCCTCATTAATTAAACTTAGCTTTTCATTAAAATCACCCTCATATAAACATAGATTATTCAAATTGGCGGATATCCCTCTTAAATTTTTCTGACTGCGGTTTATTATAAGGGCTTGTTTGAGGAATTGTTCAGCTGTGTTGAACTCATTCATGGAATAATGGATGATGCCACGATCATTGTAGCATAGTGCGATTGAAATGGAATCTCCGATGGATTTAAAGATTGAGATGGCTTTCTCATTCATTTCGATCGCTTTGTTATAGTCGGTCAGTTTACAATAGAGTGCTCCTATCAGTGCGTAAATTTGTTCCGTTCAGCTCTTTATTGGCAGGAGTTGCATACTCCAATGCGTCATATAGATTTTTGATGCTCACATCAAAAATTGCCTAATAGCTTTTCTGCCTGACTGTAATAGAACATTGCTTCGGCTTTTTGATCATTTAGCCTTTCTTCAGGAAATAATTCAATTACCTTGGCAGCATAGTAACTGGCCTGCTTCGGATTATTGTATAAGGCTTCAACCGACTTTTTAATCAGTGCCTCGGCTTCTTGTTGTTTATTACGGGCATTAGCCCATGAGAGATTCAGCAGGCAAAGGAGAATATATACAAGTAGGTTGTTTTTCATAATCAAGCGTATTTTTGCAAAATAGTGATTTTCTTTGTAAAAAGACACTCTTGTTTCTCTTTTAAAAGAATATCTTTGCAAGCAACAATAAAGATGAGCTATGTTATTACCTTATTTGAATAAAGATCTGATAGAGGCCGGTTGTGATGAGGCGGGCAGGGGATGTCTGGCAGGATCTGTATATGCAGCTGCTGTTATTTTACCTGTAGATTTTAAGAATGAATTGCTGAATGATTCCAAGCAACTGACGGAGCATCAGCGTTATGTGCTGCGAGAGATTGTGGAAAGGGAAGCATTGGCATGGGCTGTAGGTGTAGTGACTCCTGAAGAGATAGACGAGATAAATATCCTTAATGCGTCTTTTCTGGCAATGCATCGTGCTGTGGATCAATTGAAAATTCGTCCCCAACATTTGTTGATTGATGGGAATCGTTTTAAAAAGTATCAGGATTTGCCGCATACTACTGTGGTAAAAGGAGATGGAAAATATCTTTCTATTGCCGCTGCATCTATCTGGCGAAAACCTATCGTGATGATTATATGAATGAACTGCATAAAGAATATCCTTTTTATGATTGGAATAGTAATAAAGGTTATCCTACTAAAAAGCATCGTGCGGCTATCCGTGAACATGGAACAACGCCATATCATCGGATGACTTTTAATTTGTTGGGAACAGATCCCCAATTAGAGATTCCTTTCTAATTTGAAGAATATATAGGAGGATGGGATAACTTCTTTACATTTCATTCTACTTGGTTGAAAATAAAAGCGAAGAATCTGTTTGATTCATATGAGTCGTAACAGATTCTTCGTTTCACTTTTTTTACAATGGTCTTATTCAGCATATCAATATTTTCCCCGTTGATAAGAGCGATGTCCATAAATCGTGATTACCACAAAACAGATAAATGGCAGGATAAATGAAACATTTACGGCTGGCATATTCCAAATGGTATTCATATCAATAATACTTGCTTGTAAAGGAGGAAGTACGGAACCTCCTAAAATAGCCATAATCAGGCCAGCTGCTCCAAACTTTGCATCATCTCCCAATCCGGTAAGCGCTATGCCATAGATCGTGGGGAACATTAATGACATACAGGCTGAAACAGCTACCAGGCAGTACATACCCCAGATATCCTGGAAGAAGATGACTCCGGCGGTGAAGCAGCAACCCGCAATGGCAAGTATGGCCAATAATTTACCTGGATTGAGGTAGCGCAAGATGAAGGTACAGATAAAACGGCTGATACAGAAAATAACCATCGCAATGATATTATATTCTTGTGATAGTACTTCGGCAGCTTTCTCCTCCATACCTTGTGACATGAACAGGCGTGTGCCGTATTGGATAATGAAGGTCCAACACATAATCTGCGCACCTACATAGAAGAATTGTGCCACCACTCCTTCGCGGTAATGATGGATGGAGAAGATACGCTTCAGTGTGGGACCGAAATTGATACTGTGAGACTGGTCACCATTTTTGGGCATTTGGGTAAAAACGTATCACTAGAAGCATAACTAATATGACTATTCCGATAGTGAGATAAGGAGCGATCAGTACGGACAGGTCCGCATCTCTTACCATTGCAAATTCTGCCGGGTTTAGTTGGGCTCGTTCTGCCGTATCCATCGGATTTAGTTTCGCCTGGATAAAGTTCATGGCTACATACATTCCCAGTAAAGAACCCATAGGGTTAAACGATTGTGCCAGATTGAGACGTCGGGTAGCGGTAGCTTCTGTTCCCATGGACAAGATGTAAGGGTTGGAACTGGTTTCGAGGAAGGAGAGTCCGCAGGTCAGAATAAAATAAGCTAATAAGAACGGATAGTAGCTGCCTGTCATTTTAGCGGGAAAGAATAATAAGGCTCCTACGGCATAAAGTCCCAATCCCAGCAGGATACCGGCTTTATAAGAGTATTTACGGATAAACATAGCTGCCGGAAAAGCCATGGCGAAATATCCGCCATAGAAGGCAACTTGCACCAATGCGCCATCGGTGACACTCATCCGGAAGATTTTAGAGAATGCTTTTACCATCGGATTGGTGATATCATTGGCGAATCCCCAGAGGGCGAAGCAGCAGGTGACTAATATAAACGGTAGTACGTAACTGACTCCATCTTTGTGCAGGATGGGTTGATCTGTATCTTTCATTTCTTAAATTAAAGATTGAGAATTAAAAATTAAGAAATGAGAATTGAAAACAAAAAAAGGATAGGCATATGACCCTTTCTCAATTTTTAATTTTCAATTCTCAATTTATTAACTATTTGTAAATAGGTCCATAAGTTGAGCAAGCTCTGTAGTCGGAACCTTCCTTATCCATACCGAGGCATTCCATGATGCCGGGCGGAAAATCTTGTCGTCTTCTACATTATGCATACAAACAGGAATACGTAGCATAGATGCCAGAGTTATTAAATCCTGTCCGATGTGTCCATAACTGATAGCGCCGTGGTTGGCTCCCCAGTTGTTCATTACTGAATACACATCACGGAATGCAGGTTTATCGCATAGGCGGGGTACAAACCAAGTAGTAGGCCATGTGGGATCTGTACGCATGTTCAGTACCTGATGGATTTCCGGATCAATATCTACT
>ENA-OQAJ01000512-OQAJ01000512.1-human-gut-metagenome-genome-assembly--contig:-NODE-512-length-12040-cov-3.033913_pt1 | contig 12040 bp, 10 predicted proteins | sample MGYA00242736_ERZ504529 | MGnify/ENA primary metagenome ERZ504529 (study PRJEB26092, sample SAMD00036275) | human gut metagenome | host: Homo sapiens | study: EMG produced TPA metagenomics assembly of...
GCCTGGTGACGTGCTCGACGGGCGCCGCTGAGCGACGGCGAACGCCATTGCGGCTGCGGCCCCGCCTACGATAAGGCAATCGAAGAGGCCGGTGGCATAGATGTGCGAGATTCTGGGCATTGGCACGGATGGGGCATGTGGGCTTCAATGAGCCGGGATCGTCACTTGCTTCCGGCACGCGCGTCAAAACGTTGGTTGAGCAGACGCGCATCGATAACGCCCGATTCTTTGACGACGACATCGACAAGGTGCCTACGCATTGCATCACGCAGGGTATCGGCACGATTCTCAAAGCCCGCCACTTGGTGCTGCTTGCCTTCGGTTCGGGCAAGGCCGAGGCTGTGGCCGAAACGGTGGAGGGCGGTGTGAGTGCGTTCTGCCCGCGTCCGCGCTGCAAATGCACCCGCACGCCACCATCATTGTGGACGAGGAGGCCGCGAGCCGCCTGCGTCACAAGGACTACTACCGTTACGCTACGCCCACAAGCCCGCCTGGCAGCACATCTGATTGCTGCTCCGCAGTCGGTGTCCGCTAGCGTCCGGATTCTTCCACTCGCTGGAACATTCTGGACGTTTTTCGGCCTCCCAGCGGAGGATTCCTCCACTCGCTGGAAGGTTTTGGGCAGTACGGGGGTATTTGGCAGTCCAGATTCCTCCACTGACTGGAGGAATTGGGACTCTGAGGTGGCTGTTAGCGGGAGGATTTCTCCACTGACTGGAAGGATTGGGTTGCTGATGGGCTTGTCAGCGGGGTAATTCTTCCACTGAATGGAAGAATTGGATGCTAATTGAGGAATATGGCTGGGAGTGAATTGGAAGGTATGAAGATGGAACAGTCTCGTGAGCGGTTTGCGAATGATGTGGACGTTGCGTTGGCGCAGCCGGCCCGTCCGTTTGCGATTCGCAATGCGCGCAAAGTCGATGCGCGAGGTGTTGCGGAACATTATTGGCTGGTTTCCGATGGCGATGCGATTGTTGCGGTCGGAGATCGGGACGCTGATTTTGCTGCGGCTTGCGCAAGCGTCGGTTTGGATGCCGATACTGATTCCGATTCGGTCAGTTCGGCTGATTCCGGCAATGCCATGACCGGTTCGGCCGGTTCCGTAACCGACGCTGCAGGTCGCATGATGACTCCCGGTTATGTCGACATTCATGCGCACGGTTCGTGGGGCAGTTCCTTCGATGATGGCGTGCAGGGCATACGTTTGGCTCGCGCGGGTCACATGATGCACGGCACCACCCGCCAAGTGCTCAGTTTGATCACCAATCCGCTTGACGTGATGTGCGCCAATCTCGAAACCGTGCACGGCATGATGAGCGCCCGCCCTGACATTCTCGGCGCGCATCTGGAAGGACCGTTCCTTGCGCTGTCTCGCAAGGGTGCGCATGATCCGGAATGTTTGAAGGATCCGGTTCCCGAATATGTTGATCGGCTTTTGCAAGCGGCAGACGGCTGTCTGCGTCAGATCACCATCGCCCCCGAATTGCCGCACGGCATTGATGCGATTCGTCGCTTCGCGGCGGCCGGAGTGGTTCCTGCGGTAGGACATTGCGATGCCGATTATGCGACCGCTCGCAAGGGTTTCGACGCGGGCGCGGGCATTATGACGCACATGTTCAATGCGATGAATGGCTTGCATCATCGCGAGCCTGGTCCAATTCCGGCTGCTGTTGAGGATCCACGCGTCACTATCGAGTTGATCAATGATGGTTTTCATGTGCAGAATCCGATGGTGCGTTTGGGATTTGGTTTCGCACCGCATCGCACGGCATTCGTGACTGATGCCATGGCTGCTACCGACTGCCCGGACGGTCATTATCTGCTGGGTGCGTTGGATGTGGGATGTGATCGATGGTCACGCTCGGCTCGTGTCGAATGGTGCGATTGCCGGTTCCACGCTGACGTTGGAAAAGGCTGTTCAGCGTGCGGTGCTCGAATTGGGATTCACGCCCGCCGACGCGGTGGAGGCCGCCACGTTGACTCCGGCCAAAGCATTCGGTTTCGACCGCGCGAACCCGGTCACCAAGCAACCTCTCGGTCTGCTTGCTCCCGGCTACGCTGCCGACGTGCTTCTGCTCGATCCCGCCACCTGGTCCGTCACCCACGTCTGGTGTGACGCTCGCCCTCTCCGCTAAGGCGAGATTACTGAAGCGAGATTACTGAAGCACAATTGCAGGGCCGGCTCCGCAATAGGATGCCGGCCCTTGCCGTATCTCAAGTTTTTTATATTTAGTCTTGCGGGGTGAAGCTGTCGCGTGCGACGAGACTGGTGGAGATTCGCATATGCTGGCTGATTTTGCGGTCGGCGGTCAGCGCTTCGGCAAGCATAAGCACCGCGGCTTTCGCAAGCTCGTCCTGGCTAATGTCGTACGACGACAATGCGGGAGACGTGTATTTTGCGATCTCCTGATTGTTGATGCTGATCACTTTGATATCTCGCGGCACCATCACATTTTCGGTGGCAAATGCCTGCAGCACGCCAACCGCCAACGGATCGGCTGCGACGATTACCGCGTCGGGCAGATCGTCCGCATGATCCTGCACCAACTGACGCCCCTGCAAACGGCCGTTTCCACAGTGAACGGGCCGTCCGCATACACCAATCCTTGCGCATCCAATCCCAAGCGCAACGCCCAATTGCGGAATGCGAACGTACGAATATCTTCCGGATATTCATGCTTGCCCATAATGTTGCCCAAGCCGCCAATGAAGCCGATCCGAGAGCAACCCGACCCCATAAGCGCGTCGATCGCATCCAATATGGTTTGTTCCAAATCCGGCTGTACCGAATCGAACAATGCCGGCGCAGGATTGATGTCGATGAATACGCCGTGGGGGAGCTTCTTATGCAAGCGGTGAAGCGTCTTGTGATTTAGTGGGGACGGGCCGATCGAAATAAATCCCGCGTATTTATCGGCATCGGCGATCAGCGAATCCACGTCCTCGTGCATGGTCACGTTCATACGCTGCTCTTCGGCATGCTTGACGAGCACTTCGCGCAGCTCGTCGAAATACGCGTCCTGCAAGCCCTTGTCGGGTACGACATTGTCGAGAATCGCAACATCCTGCGGATGGTGATGCGCTGGTATTGCGGTACGTTCTTGTATCCCATTTCCAGACTGGCGTTTAGAATCTTCTCGCGGGTGGAATCCTTCACCGAAAAAGTGGGATCGTCCTTCAAAACCCTGGAAACAGTGGCTTGGGAGAAACCTACCCGTTTCGCTATCTCTCTGATAGTGGCCATGTGAATCCTCCTCAAAGCCATCGTTGGCTAAACACGTTTACTAATTAATTTAGCACACATGCTCCCATCTCGCCATATTTCCTCCAAGCGTTTCACGAGATGAAGCAATCGTGCGACAAACGAGACTCCTCTTTACTCAGCTTGCCTCGGGGCGGCTTCGGGCAATGAAGTGCCCATGGTTTCGAGGCGCATGAGGAACTCGTTGGCGCTCATGGCGTTGCTCAACAGCGTGCCCTCGGCGAGCGTGCCTCCGATGGAACGGATGAACTCAACCTGGTCCAGGGACTCCACGCCATCGAACACCACATGGAACGCATCGTTATCGCGCGAAATCTCGAGCGTGCGCTGCATGATCTGCTTTGCGCGAGGCGTACGGAAATCGCGAACCACCGTCTTGTCGAATCGTGCGAAATCCAATGGCAGATGCGCGAACGCGGCAACCTCCGAATACGTGGTGCCAGCATTGGTCAAACCCAACTCGACGTTCGGCAAAGCGGCAAGAGCGGCAACCTCATCATCAACTTCATCATGCACCACATGAATGGCATGCGATCCCAACTGCAGGCCGAAACGCAGCTGTGGCTGCTCATGAGTCAACTGCTCCAAGCGCTCGTGGAAGATGGACGCGCCTAATTCCGAACCATTCATGCAAATGTCCACAATATCCAATTCGGGTGCCACCTTGCGGAATGCGGTCATGTCTTTCACGCAGGTTTCCAGCACGTCGAGCGTCAGCTGCACGCTCATGTTGAGACGATGCGCTTCAGCCGTTACGAAATACGGTGCCAGCGTACGGCCCTTCGCGTCATGCACGCGCACAATCGTATCCAGCGAAGTGATACGTTTCGTATTCACATCGAAAATCGGCTGGTAGAGCACGGAAATCGTATTGTCTTCGATCGCATGGCGAAGCACGTCGGAAGCGTTGAAATAGTCTCCCGAACCATTCTGCGCGGCGAGCGTGGACGTCATGCCGTCGACTACGGGCAGATTGGAGCTCTCCGACTCGTAGATGTGCGCGCTCGCATCGGCGAGGAGCACGGAGAAGCCGTCTGTCGCGTTCGAGAACGAAATGCTGCTCGATACGTCCACGGAAACCTCGCCTTCTTCGGTGTATACCGGCATGACGGCAAGATTGCGCATGCGTGTGGCCAACTCCTCCACATCGCTGGTTGACGTCACATCGGTTACGATCATGGCGAATTCCGCGCCGTTCACGCGCGAAAGCGTGGCGTTTCCCGGCAGCAGCTGGCTTAAACGCATGCCCACGGATCGCAGCACGGCATTGCCGATTTTGCGTCCATAATGTTCGTTGACGGTGCGCAAATGCTCCACGCCGAAATACACCACGGCAACCAGATTATGCACATTCTCGGTCTGCAGACTCTTCAAATGTCCGATGAACGCACGATACGTGAGTGCGCCGGTCAGCGTATCCGTTTCCGATTCGGTGCGTAGCAGCGTCACTTCCTTGTTCACGCGTAACGATTCGGTAAGCACTTCGCCGCAGGTGAGCAATATCGTCTCGTCGGTCGACATGAACGGACGATTCCAAATACTGCGTTCCATCGCGAGATAATACTGTCGCGAGCCGGTGGAAATAGGCGCGGAATAGCGGTAGGAATACCCTCTTTTATCAAGATTGTTTGCATTGCTGATGAAACAGCGCATGCGGGTGAGGCCACGATTGATGCGTCTTACGACGGTCTCTTCCGGCACTTGATTCGGCAACGGCAGCGCGTCGCTCACATTCGCTATGCATTTCAACGCACTTCGGGATCGCGTGAGCCGGCTCATCGTATCGACCGTCATCAGCAACAGCGAGTAGGCGATCAGTGCCAGCATGAACACGGAAAGCACGGTGGCAGTATCCGAGCCAATATTGGCGAACTCCAGAATTTCAGGAATCCACACAATCGCCATCAAATCAGCCAAAGCCATGGCAAGAATGTGAGACAGCGAATACTCGCGCATGGCTTTACGAATCGGAATTTGTACAAAAAAGAACGTTACAATATCACAAATCAATCGAATAATCGGCACTGCAACAGTCATAATCAGTAATGGCAGCAACCAATGCTGGAATTGATAAGGATTAATCGCAGCATTGACGGAATTCTGGCTGATGATAATTGACAGTACGTGAGAAGTGTTCGCAAATAATATTTTGATCAGTGGGATTGGCGCAAGCGTGGTTCCGGCGCGAAGAATGCCGATTTTCAGACTGCGTGCGGTGATGATCGACGTGATGATGGTAACGATGATCAGGAACATGGCCACGTCGGGAAAATAGCCGGTTACCAGCAGTATGACGGTCAACGGTGGCAGCACGGTGTGTTCGGCGGCAACGCGATACGACGAACGCTTTTTGTGGTAGATCAGGCACGGCAGAAAACACAGCGACCATATGCAGATGCGCGCAGGGTCTTCCATAAGTTGCTGCACGCCTTCCTGTGCATGGAATGCGATTGCGGCCGCAATGCACAACGCACAGATTATGGCCAGAATGGTGAGTCTGGCTGGTTTTCTGATGCCGTCTTTTGGCTGGCTGCCGGTGGCTGCCTGATGCTTTGATTGCTTCGATGTCATGATTGCCTGATTTCGTTCCCCTGTTGCGTGCCACTTTTACTGAAAAGTAGCGACTGCCTTGTGTTCCTGCCTTGTATTGTGTCTGTGGTCGCGTCTCGCTGCGGCAAGCGTTTATAACACCGGTCCGATGATGCGCCACGGTGCGTTCGTGCCTTCCTCGGCGCTGTCCGGCTGCTCGTTTTCGTTGTTGCCCAACGATTCGTAGATATTGCCGTTCCAGATCACCTTGTCGCCTTGCTTGTACAGGTACGCTGGGCTCCACGTGGGTAGCTGCTGCGAGGAATTCCAGCTGGCATTGTCGAGCGACGAGCGTGCCCGGCGTGCCTCGGAATCCTGACCCCAATGTGGTGGCGAATTCGCGTCCGTCTGTTTCATGCCGCTGCAGAACGTTTTGAGCGTGTTGGTGTTCGTATAGTTTTTCGCCGCATTGCTGGTCGCGGTTCAGCGACCACATGCTTAAGTGGCCCAGGCTTGTTTCCAGTGCGAACGTGTTGATTTTCGCGCGCATTGTCGAGCGTGAAATACTCGTTTTTGGTATCGTTCTGGCCGATGAGCACGGTGGCTCCCAACAGCTCCCAGATCTGATGGTCGCTGAAGAGTTTGCCGCGACTGTACAGCAACGTTTTGTATTGCGCGTGGGCCGCGTTCAGCGAACTTTTGATCAGCGTGGATTGCGTGATCGACGTGGACGCCACGTTGAAATCCATGGTCATGAGATTTACGGTGGATAGCGTCACGCCGGCATCCAGAAACGCGTTCACGGTTTGCATTCCTTGCGTTGTAAGACCTTTCGCGTCGGCTGGAAGCGTCAAACTGATGATCAGATCGTGACTGGTATCGTCTTTCCCTTTGTTTTTGGCTTTTTCGTTGGCGATGAGTTTTGCCACGGCTTGCGCTCGCCGGGTTGCGGTTTCGCTGTACCCGTCGAGATTCGAGTTTTCGATGTCGAAGTCGAGCGAGGTGATGTGATAGCGGTCGATCACCTGCTGGTATGCGTCGGCAAGGGAATCGACGTCGGAACATGCGCTGGCAAGTTCGGTGCCGTTCTGCCCGCCGAAGCTGACGGTTACCGTGCGATCGGTTTTGTAGGTTTGCGCGATACGGCTGTCGAGATCGAGCGTGGAGGCCGCTTCGTCGAGCGTGTAGTAGCCGCCCCAGCTTGGCTGGCAGCCGTCGCCGGCGGTGACGAATCCGAGAATCACATTCCGGTAGACGTTGCCTACCTTGGATTCGAACTCGTATGAGGGTGTTGCGGTCACGTCCACATAGCCGCCGAACCAAGGTTCCGGCAATTTCTTAGCCGCCGTTCGCGTGAACGTGATCCACGACCATGTGCCGGCCGCGACGAGCGCGATGCACAGTATCGCTATGAACAGTCGGAGGAAGGAAAATCGTCTTCCTGGAAACAGGGGTTTCATCATTCCCTTTCGAAATCGTCAGGTCACCAATGCTGATGGGGACATTGGGGCGTCTAGCAGGCTGTGTCCCGCTGGGCTTCAGTGCATATGCGGGGGATTTTACGGGGGATTAAGCTTTCCTCTCGTGCGCTGTTTTTCTTATATCTCGCTTACAGTTAGGGAGTGTAGTACTGTGGCTAGTACGACGATTTCAACAGTGATGTATGGTTTATGCAGGTGAGGCAGCGCTGATAAGGCAAAGGGGTATATGGTGGCAAAAATAGGGGATTTGACGGCGATGACCGCAGGCACCAGTGGGGTGCTGAAACCTCCACGCAACCGCTTGCGATCATGCATGCCAAGCCTTCGCCAACGCGCGTTGTGCGTGGTTACGTTGCCATCATCTGCACGGTTGTTTCATGGCTGATCTACATGATCACGATGATTCTGTCGTTGTTCGTCAACAATCCTTCACTCACGTTACGTTTCGTGGTTGAAGGCGTGCTGTACATGACGATTGTGACCACGCTGATTTTCAGCGCGCTCGTCTACTTGACCACACGGCAAGGGGCGCTATACCGTTTCATCCGGCATGAACGCGTGCCTCGGGCGATGCTCGACGACCATTTCGCACACAACTACGATAAGGGAATCACAGTGCTGATTCCTTCGTACGTGGAACAGCCGAAAGTCGTCGAAAAAACGATCTGGTCGGCGGCATTGCAGGAATTTCCCGACCTTGCAGTCGTACTCCTAATCGACGATCCTCCGCATCCTAACAATGACGAAGCGCGAGCGATTCTCAAAGCAAGCCGCGAACTCATGCCGAAAGTATTGGCCGAATTGGCGGCACCTGCGGAACGTTTCACCAAAGCGCGCGACGAAACCGTTGCGGCGCTCGCCGATCAGATGGACGCAAGGCGTAGTGTGGTCGCACGCTGTGCGGAAGACTATCGTGCGGCCGCGCAATGGTTGGAGCATAAGGCCGACACATGGCTGGTCGAAGATCATACCGACGATTTCTTCTGCGACCAGGTATTGCGCGGTCTTGCACGCGACCTGCGTTTGACGGAACAGGCGTTGAACGAATCGATCACCCTGCAGCAGCATGTCGACGCGAATCGCATTCTGCAACTGTACGAACGTTTTGGTACGCATTTTCACCGCAAAAGGATGTCGTTCGAACGCAAGCTGTATGCGTCGACCTCCCGTGAAGGCAACAAAGCCATGAATCTGAATTCGTTCATCGGATTGATGGGGCACTCGCTCAAGCGCGTGGAAACGTCGGACGGGGTGATTCTGCGTGACGTGCGCGAGGGAGAATCTCCCGATTCCGTGATGCGCAATTCCGAATACGTGCTGACGTTGGACGCCGATTCCATGCTGTTGCGCGACTACTGCCTGCGCTTGGTGTACCAGATGGAACAGCCCGGCAATGAGCGCGTGGCCGTGATCCAAACCCCGTATTCCTCGTATCGTGGCGCGCCGACGCGAATCGAACGCATCGCGGCCGCCACCACCGACATTCAGCACATGCTGCATCAGGGCATGACCTACTATGACGCCACGTTCTGGGTAGGTGCGAACGCGGTGATCCGCAAGGCCGCGCTCGACGATATCTGCGTGGTGTCGACTGAGGGCACACGCACGGTGAAAACGTATATTCAGGATCGCACGTGATCGAAGACACCGAATCCAGTATCGATTTGGGTTATTTCGGCTGGCATTTGGTCAACTATCCGGAGCGGTTGAGCTATAGTGCCACCCCGCCTGATTTCGGTTCGTTGGTGGTGCAGCGGCGGCGTTGGGCGAATGGCGGTCTGCTGATCATCGGCAAATTCTTCCGCATTGTGCACGCGCGGCATCAGCAGGGCAATGATGTGAAGCTGGGTGAGTGGGCGCTGCGCGTGAACTATATGGCGTCCATCGCATGGTCGAGTTTCGGCCTGATGTTCCTCTTGGCGTATCCGTTCGACCAGCGGTTGCTGAGCCCGTGGGTGGTGCTCGCGTCGCTGCCGTATTTTGCCACCATGTCGAGCGATTTGAAACGCAACGGGTATAAACGTTCCGATATTTTCCGTATTTACGGCTTCAACATCGTGCTGTTGACGGTGAATCTTTCCGGTACGCTCAAGTCGATTCAGCAGGGCATGACGAACACGAAGATTCCGTTCGCGCGTACGCCGAAAGTCAATAATCGTACCGCTTCTCCGGCATTGTATGTGACGATGCCGTGGGTGATCATCATTTACTCGTGCATGGTGTTCTACGCCGATACGCTTTCGCACAATTGGGGCAACGCGGTGTTCGCCGGCTTCAATGCGATCGTGACGTTCTGGGCGTTGACCGCGTATATCGGCATCTGGCATTCCGTGCAAGACATGGTGGTTGGTCTGGTCCGTTGGTTCTTCGTGCCGATCAAGGACTCAGCAGGAGGCGGCCCGCAAGAAGGCCTCTTGGCGTGACGCCCTCTACTTCGGCGACCGCCAAATGATCTACGAGTCCCGCCCGCTGTAGCCTTGAGACTTCTCTAGCCCGTGTGTACGTGTACGGGCGGCGGTTGTAGATGCCTCCATTCCTATGCAACTTGCGTTTCCGTCTGCACGTCCTAGTGTTTGGGGAGGATGGCCGCACGTTTTTGGCTTGCTGACCTCACGATTTGGGAAAAAGCGGAAAATAAATCGTAAGGTCGAAACCAAATCGCAATCGTGCGACGGGACTCAAGATTGCAACGGTCGGTACATCAAAATCATGATATGAAGGAACGGGGTCGCAGCATCCTGGTGTCCATCATTTCGAGGAATGACGGGTAGGTGTGTCGAAACGTTTGACAAAGCTGAGTTGCTGGCTTACGATTAGTGAAACGTTTCGACGAAACGATTCGATAAAATACGAGCGTGATTCTGCGGAAGAAATTCCGGAAGGCTCGGCGGATGGCTTTGTTGAACGATGGACGAGAGCTGCGGTACGCATGACGTGTAACGCAAATGACTTGGAGAGCCGAAGGAGGCGGAAGATGACGGGCATCAAAGATGTGGCTCGGGAGGCGGGGGTGTCAGTCAGCACCGTTTCGTACGTACTTTCCGGCAAGCGTTCCATCTCCGCCAAAACCACCGATAAGGTGATGGCCGCCGTTGAACGACTTGGATATACTCCGGATGCCAGCGCCCGTAAAATGCGTGGTATGCGTAATCATATTTTTGCGCTCAGCGCGCCGATTCGCGGTGATATCAATCAGGCCAAATACAACGCTTACTTTCTGCAGACCGCATGGCAGGCAAAGAACCGTGGCTACGATGTGCTGTTGCTTACCGGCGAGGACGCGGTGGCCGACATTCGGCGCGTGACGCAAAGCAACTTGGTTGATGGCGTGGTGCTGCTCGACATTGAGGAACATGACGAGCGTACCGCCCAGGCTGGCTCATATTCCAAACCCTGTGTGGCCATCGGTTACCCTGCAGAGCATGAAGGCTGTGCCTGTGTCGATATCGATTTTGCCACGGCTGGTCGTATGGCTGTGGATTGCCTGTATTCCAAGGGGCATCGGAGCGCTATGTTTTGCGTGACAATGAGACCGATTACGATCGCGGTTCGGGCTATGTGCTGCTGTTCCGCAAGGCTTTGCTGGAACGTGCCGAAGAGTTGGGCATGACGATTCATGAATCCTCCAAGCATCGTGACGATCGCTTTGATGCCGCGGAATTCGTGCGTGAGCTTCGTTCTTTGGATGAGCGCCCCACGGCGATTGTCAACCAGGCGAACGCCAATGTGCTGAAGTTGGTATTGCAGCAATTACAGGCTTCGGGATTGCGGGTGCCAGATGATATTTCGGTATTGTCGTGCGGCACGTATTTCGAGGGAGAGCTGATGCCGCAGCCGATTACCGAGATGCCGGTCATGCCGCAGGAATTATGTTCTAAGGCTGTGGATCTGCTGGTCGACGCCATCGATGAGCATCGCGACATCAAGGGATTGGTGGAGCTGTCCGCTCCGGTCATGCATAGTCGAGGTTCCGTTACCAAAGTTGGTGACGTGTGAAAAGAAGGTTGTAGGAGTATGTCCGTGAAAGGCGGACGGATTTCCGTATCCATAATCGAAACGATTCGAAAGTAAGTGAAGGCGTTGTAGCCGAAGCGAAGATGGTGATTGCCGAATTGAAAAGCGCCAATCCGCGGCCATCGTCGAAACGTTTCGAAAAAAGGAGGCGACACATATCAATCTTCATAACTGAAAAACAACTTGAGACATAACTCAACAACACAACCACCAATAACAAAGGAGAACCATGAAGATCACACGAGGCATCGCACTTGCGGCCGCGGCGGCAATGTCGCTGACCACGCTCGCTGCATGCGGCAGCGACACCGCGCAAGACGAGGAAACGCCAGACAGCCTGTCGTTCTGGTATTACGAGGAAGACGACGCTGGCCAGACCCAGGCATGGCGTCGCGCCGCGGAAGCCTTCGAAAAGGAAACGGGTGTCAAAATCAATTTCGAACGCAAGTCGTTCACGCAGATCGCGCAGAACGGCAGCCAATTCCTCAATTCCGATGAGGCGCCGGATCTTATGGAATCCAATCGCGGCAACGGTTCGGCCGGCGTGCTCTCCACCATGGGGCTGCTCACCGATTTGGGTGATTACGTCGATCAATACGGTTGGGACAAGAAGGTGACCGGCGCCAATGCGGCCGTGGCCAAGTATGATGAAAACGGCATCATGGATGGTGACACCTGGTACGGCATGACCAGTTACGCGGAATTCCAGCGCGTCTACTACAACAAGGATCTGTTCGCCAAGTACGGGCTGGAG
>ENA-OQAJ01000513-OQAJ01000513.1-human-gut-metagenome-genome-assembly--contig:-NODE-513-length-12028-cov-1.832199_pt1 | contig 12028 bp, 21 predicted proteins | sample MGYA00242736_ERZ504529 | MGnify/ENA primary metagenome ERZ504529 (study PRJEB26092, sample SAMD00036275) | human gut metagenome | host: Homo sapiens | study: EMG produced TPA metagenomics assembly of...
TCGCTCTTTTCTCATGTTCTTGGTAGAAGAACAGGAAGAAACGAATGCCAGCAATACGGCTCCGAACAAATAAATATAGATACGCTTCATCATTCTGCAAAGTATTTCTTTTGTGCAATCTTCTTCTTTAATAATTTCAATTCCTTCTCGTCACGCGGTTCACTGCCTTCTTGAGGCGGTTCATTGGCAAGTTTCTCGGCTTGTCGCCAATACTCCAATGCCTTTTCCTTTTTCGCCGCTCATATAATAAATATCTCCGCAATGTTCCACCACCACCGAACTCTTGTCACCCTCGTTCTGCATGGCCTGATCAATATAAATACGGGCTTCAGCATACTTTCCTTTTTCAAAAAGTATCCACGCGTATGTGTCGAGATAAGTTCCGTTTGTCGGCTCAGCCTTGACAGTGCGATAACTCATTTCTTCCGCTTTATCCAAGTGCTCGCGTTCTACCGACAGATAATAAGCATAATTATTGAGAGCACCGATATTATCCTCTTTATAAACCAAAGCCGAATCATAAGCAGCGTATGCCTCGACATTCATTTTCTTGATATGATACAAATCTCCCATAATGGCATAGAAATCTGATACGATATTCTTATCGCTTTTCTCATTTACCTGGTTCACCCCTTTCTTAAAAACTTCGAGTGCCTCGTCAGGCTGATCTTTCTGATGGTAGGCAAGTCCCAGATAATAATAGAATTCCAATGTTTCGGGAGTATACTCCAATGCCGGAGTACAAAGTGCTATCACCTCATCCATATCTTGCTCGCGAATGGCGAAACTCAGAAGTTGCAGGCGGGCAGGAATGTTTTCGGGATCAATCTCAAGCACCTTATGAAGCACAGGAACGGATTCCTTGTCCATCTTCTTGGTCAGCAGATATTGAGCTGCCAACATAGCGATGTCCGCATTCTCCTGTTTTCTTTCGAGCATGGAATTAAACAAACCGGCTATCTTGATACTATCCTTGTCGGTTTGTTCCGAACGAAGAATGAGCTGACGCATGATGTTCATCTTAGTATTGCTCTCCACCCTGTCGTTCAACAGTATAGAGTCCAACTGAGCCTGATACAGACTGTCTTCTCCCTTCTTCTCGTAATAAGTAGCCATAGACAGCATGGCAGGAGCATATCCCGGTTCTCTTTCAACACCTTCTGGAAGATGGAATACGCCTCTTCTTCCTTTCCGTTGTTCATATAAACATCTCCCAAGATAGTGAGATAGCGCATATCGTATGGATATTCTTTCGCAAGATTCTCGATTTCGGTAAACGCTTGTTCGTCGTTGTCCATCGCCAAATACATGCGGAACTTCTCCATACTGATAGCCTCGGACTTTCCATCACGTTCCTCCAGGCGATTCAGTGTATTGATTACCTGCTGATAGTCTTTGGTACGGTTATAAAGGTCCACCAACGACATCAATGGTTCCAATCGTTTTGGGAAATGACTTACCATGTCTTCATAAACATAGATTGCTTTTGCCGCCTCCCCTTTATTTTGATAATAAGCAGCAAGTGTCTGATTATACCAATAATTATTCGGGTCGCCGCCACTGCCTCCTTCAAAGCCCTTTCACCCTTGTCAGGCTGATTGAGGAACATATAAAATTTAGCTATCTCATATAAAGTCGCCGCCCCCTGCGGATAAATGTCCAAGCAATGGCTATACATTTCAAAAGCGGCGTCAAGGTCACCTTTTTCCTTCATGCGGAGTGCTTCCAGGAAAAAATAATCGTATTTACGTCGCTGTTCGGGTGTCAGCGGGTCTTTCTGCTCTTCTGCCGGCGTTTTTTGGGAAGAAGACGCCTTCCGCATGGTTCCGCACGACATGAGCAGAGCCACAAGGCAAAGCCACAATAGCGGCAAATATCTTTTAGTTGTTTGTCTGTTATTCATTATTCTATTCTAGTTTTTACCGGTATGTCCAAAGCCCCCGGCACCACGTTCAGTTTCATCCAAGACTTCCACTTCCTGCCATTCGGCCTGTTCATGACGGGCAATGACCATCTGTGCAATTCGCTCTCCGTCTTCTATCGTAAATTCCTCCGCCGAAAAGTTAATCAGGATAATACAAATCTCTCCCCGATAATCGGCATCGATAGTACCGGGAGAATTTAATACACCAATACCTTTCTTGAGAGCCAAGCCGCTGCGTGGGCGGATTTGTGCCTCAAACCCTTTGGGAAGGGCAATATACAATCCTGTCGGAACAAGACAGCGCTGCAAAAGGTTTTAATACAATCGGTTCGTCCAAATTAGCGCGGATATCCATTCCCGCCGATTGCCCGGTAGCATATTGGGGAAGCTGATGCTTTGATTTATTGATTACCTGTACTTTCATTTTCAAAATTAACTTATCTAATAAGATGCAAATCTACACAATTCAATGGATTTATCTAAGCGTTTTACAGTTTTTTAAACGGAGATTTTATACTTTTGCAAACATATAAACCCCGAATTATGAACTGGAAACAATTAATATCAAATAAACGCTTCGGCCTGGAAGAGCTGCACGAAGCACGGAAAGACGACCGCTCCGAGTTTCAACGCGACTATGACCGGCTGATTTTCTCTGCCCCTTTCCGTCGTTTGCAAAACAAAACGCAGGTATTTCCATTGCCGGGAAGCATATTCGTGCACAACCGCCTGACGCACAGTCTGGAAGTGTCGTGTGTAGGGCGCTCTTTGGGAAATGATGTGGCCAGCCGGCTATTGCAGAAACATCCTGAACTGACAGACTCTCATATATCAGAAATAGGCTCTATCGTATCGGCAGCTTGTCTGGCACATGATTTAGGGAACCCTCCTTTCGGACATTCCGGAGAGAAAGCCATCTCAACTTACTTCTCGGAAGGGAAAGGAATAGCCTTGAAAGAAGAGCTTTCATCGATAGAATGGGATGATTTGATACACTTTGAAGGAAACGCCAATGCTTTCCGGCTCTTGACGCATCAGTTTTGAAGGAAGACGTAAAGGTGGATTCGTGATGACTTATTCCACCCTGGCCTCTATTGTAAAGTATCCTTTTTCTTCACGTCTGGCAGGAAAAAAAATCAAAGTTCGGCTTCTTTCTGAGCGAAGAAGCCGATTTCCAAAAAATAGCTACCGAGTTGGGAATCACCCGGCTGAGCCAAGAAGGAGAACCATTGAGATACGCCCGTCATCCGCTGGTTTATCTGGTAGAAGCAGCAGACGATATCTGTTATCAAATGATGGATATAGAAGACGCTCACAAGCTGAAGTTACTGACCCATGCCGAGACAAAAGAGTTATATAGTTTATTCTTCGATGACAAAAGAAAGCAGCGAATAGAAGAGATTTGCCGGATTGTAACGGATGTTAATGAACAGATTGCCTATCTTCGTTCTTCAGTCATCGGAGCATTGATAAAAGAATGCACCCGGGTATTCGTAGAGCATGAAGAAGAAATCCTTTCAGGAGAGTTTGAAGGGTCACTCATCAAACATATCGGTTCTCCTTTAAAAGAGGCATACCAGCATTGTTCGGAGATTGCTTTTCATAAGATTTACCGTTCGAGTGATGTGCTGGATATAGAACTTGCCGGTTTCCGGGTAATCAGCACGCTGATCGACTTGATGATCAATGCAGTGCGTACGCCAGAAAAAGCTTATTCACAGCTACTTATCAATCGTATGTCAAGCCAATATAATGTGAATGCACCTACCTTGTATGAAAAAATACAGGCTGTACTCGATTATATATCCGGAATGACCGACGTATACGCGCTCGACCTTTACCGCAAAATAAAAAGGCAACAGTCTTCCGGCTGTATAGAAGCCTATTGCAATTGCTTAGCCACGCCTGGTTAAACTTAACCACAGCCGTGACTAACGAATATCTTACTTTCATCGACAAAAGAAACAAAAAACAAGAGCATGAAGGCATAAGTATGTGCAACTTATTATATCATCAACTGTTTCTGAGTGATTTTAATGTATCGGAGAAAAACGACACAGGTTATCCCTAAAAAACATTCGGGCAAGTTTACACCTGCCCGAATACTTCAACTGCCTTCCGGCAATTACCTGTCCGGCCTCACGGCCTCTCTATGTATATACAATTACTTATTTCGTTAAAACAGGATGCGCCCCCGAGGTTATCTTCAATGATTCCGGATGCTGTTTCACAAAAAGATTCAATATGACGCACACGCTTCTCTTCCAATATTTCATTGACAGCAATCAAAATACCTGTTTCTTCAACATCACCAAATCCATAATTAATAGCAGTACCAAACATGCGCATCGTCGGAGATAAACTCATATATGCATTTACCAATGGGGGGATATTATAACCCAACTTACGCACCTCAGTATTAAGCACCTTATAATCCTCCTTGAAAGATTCATAACAAAACAAGTTCTTCAATAGTTCCGGGTCCGTTTCAATTTCCAACGATTTCATCGGAGTAATCAGTTTATCCTTATCGCCAAAATGCTTATTGAGGAAGTAAAGAATCATATCACGTCCCTGACGGTGATAACTGGGATACATTGTCATCTTGCCAAAGAAATACTTCACATTCGGTTTGATAACCGTCAAGGCTCCCAAGCCATCCCATAAATTATCAAGAGCAAACAAACCTTTTGAACCTGCACGTGTCGACTGATACTCCAGCGTCACAAACGAACGTCCGAGTTCGACGGTATAAGGCAGGTATTCTTTCAAGAATGTTTCGGAGAATTAAACATATGGGCTGTTGCCAAAAGTGGTTTTCCATGTTCATCAAATTGAGCCTCATCGCCTAACAGATAACGATAGCCACCCAATATTTCTTCAGCCTCCGGATTCCATACCACCAACTGCTTATAGGGATTCTCCATAATGTCATACTCATCAATATCCATTGATTTTCCTGTACCTCCTCCCGCAGCACGGAAAGCAATCTCACGCAGACGACCGATTTCCTTCATTACATTGGGGGAATCCTGATAGGTTATGACATAAATCTCATTATGACTTTTATTAGTAAATCTAAGGCGCTTATCCTCTGTTAATTCCGCCTTTAGGATTTCTTTGTTAATTGGTGCAATAATCTCTTCCATATATATTTCTCTCTCCTTTGTCTGTTATAGTTTATAGACAACGTCCTTTACAAACTGCGCCCATTGCGCAGGAGTTTTAGACTTATCAAAAGTTTGCCAGGGAATAGGTTTACCAATGGTCAAGGTAAAAGTTTTATGTCGATTTTTCAACATTTCATCAGCCAAATAAAGCATAGCAATATTAAACTTAATACCTACAAATTACATAAGTTGGCCAAATTATAGAAAAAATCCGAGTTCCGTCCTTCAAAATGCAGAGGTACTACATCGCGTTGCGTCTCCACGCTCTTGGTTACGAAAGTCTTTTTCCATTCCAAATCTCTTATCACACCATTCTGACGACGCGAACAGAGTCCGGCTGGAAACATAATAATATGATTATCAGAAGAAAAACCCGCTTCTACCATTTAGGAAAATACTCTGGACTGAGAACCGGTTTTATTGATTGGAATACACAACGGCGCCAAGCCGTGCAGGTTCATCAACAAATCATTAACCAAGTAACGGACATTACCGCCATAGTGCTTCCCAAGAATATATCCTAAAGCAACACCATCTTGTCCTCCCAGCGGATGATTACTCACAAAAGTGCACTTACCCTCTTTAGGCAAGTTTTCCAGACCTTTAATTTCCACTTTAGCATCCAGAAACTCCATACAAGCTTCCAAAAATTCAACTCCGACTTTATCTTTGGAGTCATGCAGAAAGACGTTCAACTCATCCTGATGCACAATACGCTTCAAGTATGAAGTAACAAAGCGGGGAATGTATTTGGATTTCTTCCCTGCTTTCGTCTTTAAAATCTTATCTATGTCAATTAAAAAATATAGAGTCGTCAGCCATTTTATAAATGTCTTTTCATTGCAAAAGTAACTTATCTTTTTTTATATTGGCAATTTATGACAGAAAAATGAACCCTTCTCTAAAAAATTAAGAGTTTTTGTGTCTGAGGCAATACAAAGCGCACTATTTTTGCGCAGTTTAAAAACGAATGTGCAATTATTCAGCCTCCTTTTTTCACTTCTCACACAAACCGGATTCCACTCCTTTTTATAAGAAAATTATTAAAATTAAACTTCCTGTTTACCAAGCGTATAGCTACTTTAACAGCCTGTTGAAAACTTCTCGAAATATTTTCTTGGTTTTATTGTGGGGAATTGTGGGGAATTGTGTAATTTTACAACCTGAATAATATAATAAGGTATAAACATGAGATTTCTCGGCAATTCGGAAGCAAAAACAGATGCAAAAGGAAGAGTCTTTTTCCCGGCTGTATTCAGGAAGCAGTTACAAACGGCAGCCGAAGAATGCCTGATTTTACGTAAAGACACCTATCAGGATTGCCTGGTTTTATACCCGGAAAGTGTATGGAATGAGCAGATGAACGAACTGCGCAGCAGCTCAATCGTTGGAACTCCAAACATCAGATGATTTCCGCCAATTTGTATCAGACGTAGAAATCATCACACTGGACGGTAACGGACGTTTCTCATTCCCAAAAGATACTTAAAGTTGGCAGACATCCGGCAAGAGGTCAGATTCATCGGAATGGATGACACTATCGAAATATGGGCAAAGGAAATTGCAGACAAGCCGTTCATTGCGCCTGAAGATTTCGGCAAGGAGCTAGAAGAAATAATGGGAAACAACAATAATGAAGGATTAGAATGAGCGAAACAGAACAGATATATCACATACCGGTACTACTGGACGAGAGTGTAAGCGGAATGAACATCCAACCCGGAGGCATCTATGTAGATGTAACATTCGGGGGTGGCGGTCATTCCAAAGAAATACTGAATCGCCTGGATCATACGGGACGCTTGCTCAGTTTTGATCAGGACGAAGACGCCGAAAAGAACATTGTAAACGACCGGCGTTTTACTTTTGTGCGCAGCAACTTCCGCTATTTACATAATTTTCTTCGTTATCATAACATAGAAGGTGTAGATGCCATTTTAGCGGACTTGGGTGTTTCTTCTCATCATTTGATGATTCGGAACGCGGTTTCTCATTTCGTTTTGAAGGAAAGTTGGATATGCGCATGAACAAAACGTGCCGGCATGACAGCAGCCGATGTGGTAAACACTTACGATGAGGAACGACTTGCCGACATTTTCTACCTCTATGGAGAATTGAAGAACAGCCGCAAGCTGGCATCCGTCCTCATAAAAGCACGTGCAGACAAACCAATTGTTACGATTGGTGATTTCTTGGAAATCATTAAACCCTTATTTGGCCGTGAACGCGAAAAGAAAGAACTAGCAAAAGTATTTCAGGCTTTACGCATTGAAGTCAACCAAGAGATGGAAGCTTTAAAGGAAATGCTTTATGCAGCTACAGAAGCTCTGAAACCGGGCGGGCGTTTAGTGGTTATTACCTATCATTCCCTGGAAGACCGAATGGTGAAAAATATCATGAAGACCGGCAATGTGGAAGGAAAAATGGAACAAGATTTTTTCGGAAATGTACAAACGCCATTCAAGCTGATAAATAACAAAGTAATCGTTGCCGGTAACGAAGAGGTGAAACAAAACCCCCGTTCACGTAGTGCTAAATTGAGAATTGCAGAAAAAAAATAAACGAGATGGAAGAAGAACAAAAGCAAAATACGCAACAGGCCAAGGAAGAGCACACCGCTACTTCTCCTAAACACATGTCTATCCGCAGCATATTAGGAGGAGATATTTTAGCAAAACGACTTCTTTAAAAGACAAACTCGTTTACTTATCCTTATTATGATATTAACGGTGTTGTACATTGACAACCGTTATAGCAGCCAACAGGAATTGATTGAAATAGACAAGCTAAAAAAAGATTTAGTAGATATTAAATATGATGCTCTTACCCGTTCATCCGAATTAATGGAGAAGAGCCGTCAGTCACGTATCGAAGAATATATATCGACGGAAGAGAGTCATTTACAAACAGCGACCAACCGTCCTTATCTGATAAAAAAAGACTAAAATTATGATGCCGAACCAAAAGAACATAATGACCCGTTATTCCTTCATCATATTGGTGATGGTATTGATAGGTATTGCAATAATTTGCAAAGCCGGCGTCATCATGTTTGCCGAACGGCAATATTGGAAAGATGTAGCCGACCGTTTTGTGAAAGAAAACGTAACCGTTCGCCCAACCCGCGGAAACATTATCTCTTCTGATGGGCAATTAATGGCAAGCAGTCTTCCGGAATACAAAATTTATATGGACTTCAAAGCCGGCGGCCATCTGAAAGACTCATTACTGATGCTCTATATGGACTCCATCTGTGATGGCCTGCACCAGATTTTCCCGGATAAGAGCAAAGCAGAATTCAAATCCCATATATTAAAAGGTAGAAAAAAGGGAAGCCGCAACTACCTGCTTTATCCCAAACGAATATCCTATATACAATATAAAGAGGCTAAACGTCTGCCCGTCTTCAACTTAAACAAATACAAGGGTGGATTCACGAACAGGCATTCAACCAGCGCAAAAAGCCATTCGGTTCATTAGCCATGCGTACATTAGGCGATATGTATCCCGACATTGAGCAAGGCGCCAAGAATGGTTTGGAACTTTCTTACGATTCTATACTAAAGGGACGTGAAGGTATTACTCACCGCCAAAAAAGTGATGAATAAATACTTGAACATAGTAGATATACCGCCTGTTAACGGATGTGATATCATTACGACAATCGATGTCGGTATGCAAGATATCGCAGAAAAAGCATTGGTCGATAAATTGAAAGAAATTAATGCAACCGTAGGAGTTGCTATTTTAATGGAAGTTCAAACCGGAGAAATCAAAGCTATTGTCAATATGACCAAATGTGCTGATGGAGTATACAGAGAGATTCGCAATAATGCGGTCTCCGATATGATGGAACCCGGGTCTACTTTTAAGACAGCCTCTATCATGGTAGCTCTTGAAGACGGAAAAATAACACCCGACCAAACAATTGATACCGGAAACGGTGTTTATAATATGCATGGCGCCCGTATGAAAGACCATAACTGGCATCGTGGAGGATATGGCGTAATCACTACTACGCAAACATTAATGTATTCTTCCAATATTGGTGTGTCACGGTTAATAGACCAAAACTATCACGACCATCCTGAGAAGTATGTGCAAGGCTTATATAAATTAGGTATAGCGTCCCCACTTCATTTGGATATCCCGGGAGCAGGTGATCCATTTATCCGTATGCCGAACAAAAACAATTGGTCAAAAACAGCATTGGCATGGATGTCTATCGGATATGAGACACAGATTCCTCCTATCAGTACGGTAACTTTCTATAACGCTATAGCAAACAATGGTGTGATGGTTAAACCTAAATTTGTCAAGGCGATTATGAAAGACGGACAAGTTGTGAAAGAAATTCCGACCGAGGTTCTTAATCCGGCAATAGCTTCTCCCAAAACAATTCAAGAGATACAAGTTATTCTTGAAAAGGTGGTTAGCGAGGGATTAGGACGACAAGCAGGTTCCAAACAGTTTCATGTATCAGGAAAAACAGGTACAGCTCAAGTATCTCAGGGAAAATCGGGATACACCAATGGTATGCGCCAATATTTGGTTAGCTTCTGCGGCTATTTCCCCTCCGAATCTCCCCGATACAGTTGTATCGTAGCCATTCAGAAGAAGTGCTATCCGCATCGGGAGGCGGTATGGCCGGCCCTGTATTCCGCAATATTGCCGAGCGTGTGTTTGCAAAACATCTTGCTCAGGACTTACAAGGTGCGAAAGATTCAACTTCTATCTTAGTTCCTGACGTGAAACATGGGGATATAGGAGCTGCAAACTATATACTGAATCAGATTGATATAAGAACCACCGGTCTGTCAAACAGCTATTCAATTGACAAACCGGTTTGGGGGAACGTTACGACAAATCCCGACAATGTAATGTTCAGCAAAAAGAAATAAATAATAAACTGGTACCAAGCGTAATCGGCATGGGCGCCAAAGATGCTGTTTACCTATTGGAGAGTATCGGTTTGAAAACCCGTCTAAGCGGAATGGGTAAAGTCAAGTCGCAGAGTATTCCTGCCGGCAATACCATACGCAAGGGACAAACCATACAATTACGATTAAATTAATATAGAAGAAAGATATGAAACTGGAAGAGATTATCAAAGGTATAACCGTAAGCGAGATCATTGGCAATACCACCAAAGAGATTTCAGGAATCAATATAGACTCACGTCTTATTGAACCGGAACATGTGTTTGTAGCTGTAAAAGGTACGCAGACAGACGGACATGCTTATATCACAAAAGCAATAGAAAAAGGTGCCGTTGCAGTGGTGTGCGAGACTCTTCCCGAAACATTGAATGAAAATATTACTTATATCAAAGTAGGCGATACAGAAGATATTGTCGGGAAACTGGCTACTGCCTTTTATGGTGACCCAACATCAAAACTGGAGTTGGTAGGCGTTACCGGGACAAACGGTAAAACTACCATTGCCACCTTATTATATAATATGTTCCGCAAATTCGGTTATAAGTCGGCTTAATATCCACAGTTTGTAATTATATTGACGATGAAGCAGTTTCCACAGACCATACTACTCCTGATCCCATTACATTAAATCAATTATTAGCCGTATGGCAGACGAAGGTTGTAAGTATGTCTTTATGGAAGTCAGTTCACATTCTGTTGCCCAAAAGCGTATCGGAGGTTTAAAGTTTGCCGGAGGTATTTTCACCAATTTACGCGCGACCATCTGGATTATCACAAAACGGTTGAGAATTACCTGAAAGCCAAGAAAGCATTCTTTGATGGCTTGTCGAAAAGTGCTTTTGCCCTAACCAACCTGGACGATAGAAACGGCTTGGTTATGACACAGAATACCAAAGCGAAAGTCAGCACCTATTCCCTCCGCAGCCTCAGTGACTTTAAAGGCAAAGTACTTGAAGACGGATTTGAAGGAATGCTGCTGGACATTAACAATGTAGAAGTCAACGTGCAATTTATCGGACGTTTTAACGCTTCCAATTTATTAGCCGTTTATGGCGCAGGCTGTCTGTTGGGAAAGAAACCGGAAGATGTTCTTCTTGCTTTAAGCACACTACGTCCTGTTGCCGGACGTTGATTCCTTGCGTTCACCCAAAGGCTATACAGCCATCGTCGATTATGCACATACTCCCGATGCACTAGAAAATGTATTGAATGCCATCCACGAGGTATTGAACGGAAAAGGAAAGGTGATTACGGTTGTAGGTGCGGGCGGCAACCGTGATAAAGGCAAACGTCCCTTAATGGCTCAAGAAGCAGCCAAGCAAAGTGACAAAGTCATCATCACGTCAGACAATCCCCGCTTTGAAGAGCCACAGGATATTATCAATGATATGCTTGCAGGATTGAATAAAGAAAATATGCGTAAGGTCATCAGCATAGCAGACCGAAAAGAAGCTATCCGTACAGCATGCATGCTTGCCCAAGCCAAAGACGTGTGCTGGTTGCCGGAAAAGGGCATGAAAATTATCAGGAAATAAAAAGGTATAAAGCACCATTTGATGATAAGGAGGTATTGAAAGATATATTTGCTAATGAATAAACCAACAAGAAATGCTATATTATTTATTTAATTTTTAGAGCAGTGTGATTTTCCCGGAGCCAGAATGTTCGGTTATGTATCATTCCGTTCCTTGATGGCTGTCATCCTCTCATTGTTGATATCTGCCATCTTCGGAGAATATTTTTATTAACTTACTGAAACGGAAACAGATTACGGAAGACCCCAAACGCGATGCTTCTATTCGACCCTTTTAATGTAAAAAAAAGTAGGCGTTCCTACAATGGGAGGAATCATTATTATTGTTGCTATCCTTATTCCCTGTCTTTTATTGGGGAAACTGGATAACATTTATATGATATTGATGCTGATCACTACTGTTTGGCTAGGCACATTAGGATTTTTGGATGACTATATCAAAGTTTTCCGTAAAGACAAG
>ENA-OQAJ01000514-OQAJ01000514.1-human-gut-metagenome-genome-assembly--contig:-NODE-514-length-12025-cov-3.534544_pt1 | contig 12025 bp, 13 predicted proteins | sample MGYA00242736_ERZ504529 | MGnify/ENA primary metagenome ERZ504529 (study PRJEB26092, sample SAMD00036275) | human gut metagenome | host: Homo sapiens | study: EMG produced TPA metagenomics assembly of...
ATGGGAAAAAGGGAAATAATGAAAACGAAAAACACCGAAAAATGTGGCTTTCATGGCGATGATATGATCGGAAAGCAAGTGGGAGCGGAAAGAGTTTACGATTTTACAGAAAAAAGAGGATGAGAGTATGACTGGAAGGAGCAGAATCAGAACAGACCTGGCTCTAGAAGCAACAGAGCGCTTTCAGGAGGAAAATGTAGAAGTACATGGAGTAGAGATCCAGGAAAAATATGATGCGGAAAAAAGCGTCCGGACGACTGTGGTACGGATCACAACAGAAAACGGAGCCAGAACCATGGGAAAACCGCAGGGGACATATATCACCATTGAAGCGCCGGATCTTTCTGTTCCGGATGAGGATTATCACAGGGAGATTTCAGAAGAAGTGGCACATCATCTCCGGGAACTGATCGATTTGGGACGGCAGCAGTCAGTTCTGGTGGTTGGACTCGGGAACCAGGAGATCACTGCGGATTCTCTTGGACCACGTGCGGTTTCCGGTCTTCATATGACAAGGCATGTGATCCGGGAGTATGGACTGAAGTCAAATGCACATATGAAAATGCATCAGATCAGCGGAATCGCACCAGGAGTGATGGCTCAGACCGGAATGGAAACGCTGGAGATCGTTCAGGGGGTCGTTTCCGAAACAAAGCCGGATGTGGTGATCGCCATTGATGCACTGGCTGCCAGAAGTACAGCAAGGCTGAACCGTACCATTCAGATCACGGATACCGGGATCAGTCCGGGTTCCGGAGTTGGCAATCACAGAGAAGGTCTGAATGAGGAAAATCTCTCTGTCCGTGTGATCGGGATCGGTGTGCCTACGGTGGTAGATGCGGCTACCATTGTCCATGATTCCATGGCAGATCTTCTGGATGCACTGGAGGAAGAAGAACAGAAGGAATTTCTGGAGGAAATGATCTCGCCGAAGCTTTATACCATGTTTGTGACACCGAAAGATGTAGATGAAACCGTGCGCTATTTAAGTTTTACCATTTCTGAAGGACTGAATATGGCATTTTCTGATAGTCTAATCGAGGAGGACAGGTCATAAAATACCATAGAGGTGATCGTGGGTGACGAATATCCAGAAGGCATTCTGTGTGGTTTTGAGCCTGATCTTTCTGTGCGTCGTGGCTGCACTGCCGGGGGGATTTTTTCAAGCATGGTGAGATCTACAGACAGCTGCCGCTGTATTGCTTTCTGGAAAAGAAAGCTTTGCAGGAGGAAAACGGGCAGGACCGTGAAACAGAGATGCTTTTGCAGGAAAAAAATGCAGAGCATCTGGGGGAGGAAGTGGAAGCGGAAAACCGGAAAGAGCAGGAGGCGCTTCTTCTGGCGGAGGCGGAGAAGGCAGAGGAAAAAGAATCGCCGGAGTCCGTACAGAAGCTTCTGACAGTGCCGAAACCAAGAAAACTGATGGAAAGCAGAAGGAAAATGTGGAAAAGAAAGATGAAATAAAAAAAGAGACAAGTCAGAAAAAGAGAAAAACGACCGGAAATTACGAAACCGGAAGATACCCCGTCAGAGAGCACTCCGACAAAAACGGCTCCAAAAGAAAAGAAGACCTCTGGCGAAGAAGCCGGAAAAACTCAGGAAACCGTGGCACTGCCTCATCCGCAGATCGATCTGTCTCCTGCGAAACTGGCAGATTTTGATTATGTGATGAATCAGTTTTTTTATCCTGGATTCCAATACGGAGACGAATGCACAGCAGATTTGCGGAACCAGATTCCTGAAAGAAGATCTTTCCATAAAACAGGACCCGGAGGTGCCACAGATCCTGATCTATCACACCCATTCCCAGGAAACGTTTGCAGACTCCAGAGAAGGACAGGTGGAAGATACCATCGTTGGAGTGGGCGACCATCTCGCGGAGCTGCTTGAAAAGACATATGGTTATCGGGTGCTTCATGTGACAGACGCTTTTGATATGATGGGCGGGCAGCTGGACCGGAGTAAAGCATATGATTATGCAAGAGCTTCCATAGAAAAGGTCCTGGAGGAGAACCCTTCTGTTGAAGTGGTGATCGATCTCCACAGAGACGGCGTGCCGGATGACCGTCATCTGGTGACGGAAATAGACGGGAAACCAACAGCGCAGCTGCTTTTTTATAATGGGTTGAGTTATACGGTCAACCAGGGAGCGGTGAGTTATCTGCCCAATCCTTACATAGAAGAGAATCTGGCTTTTTCTTTTCAGCTGGAATACCAGGCAGCACAGTACTATCCAAAGCTTTACCGGGGAATTTATCTGGCAGGGCTTCGTTATAACCTTCATCTGAAGCCCCGGGCCCTTCTTCTGGAAGCGGGTGCACAGACCAATACTGTGGAGGAAGTCCGAAATGCCATGGAACCTTTTGCAGATATCTTAAACAGAGTATTGAAAGGCAGTGACAAAAACGGCTAAAATATGATATGATAAAGAGCAGTATGGAAAAATATGCTTTGTGAATGAAAAGCGTGAAGTGACTACATTTACAGGCATGCAGCAGAGCGGAACAGGAATGTCCGTCTGATGCAAGAGAAACTTAAGGAGGATTTCCTGAATGATAGACCAGAGTAAAATTCGAAATTTTTGTATCATTGCACATATTGACCACGGAAAATCAACACTTGCGGACCGTATCATCGAGATGACAGGACTTCTCACGGAGAGAGAAATGCAGGCCCAGGTTCTGGATAATATGGAACTGGAGAGAGAACGTGGAATCACCATCAAATCCCAGGCTGTCCGTATTGTATACAAGGCCAAGGATGGAAATGAATATATTTTTAACCTGATCGATACCCCGGGACATGTAGACTTTAATTATGAAGTTTCCAGGAGTCTTGCAGCCTGTGACGGCGCGATCCTTGTTGTAGATGCTGCCCAGGGAATCGAGGCTCAGACCCTTGCCAACGTATATATGGCGCTGGATCATGATTTGGATGTGGTTCCGGTTATCAATAAGATCGACCTTCCAAGTGCGGACCCGGAGCGTGTTATCAATGAGATTGAGGATGTGATCGGGATTGAAGCCCAGGATGCACCGCAGATTTCCGCAAAGACAGGTCTGAACGTGGAACAGGTTCTGGAGCAGATCGTAAATAAAGTTCCGGCACCGCAGGGAGATGTGGATGCACCTCTGAAAGCCCTTATCTTTGACTCTGTTTATGATCCTTATAAAGGTGTTATCGTATTTTGCAGGATCAAGGACGGCCGTGTAAAAAAGGGCACGAAGATCCATATGATGGCTACCGGATTTACTACGGAAGTCGTAGAAGTAGGATATTTTGGCGCTGGACAGTTTATTCCCTGTGATGAACTGACGGCAGGTATGGTCGGCTATATTACTGCCAGTATCAAGAATGTGAGGGATACCCGTGTGGGTGATACCGTAACGGACGCAGACAACCCCTGTGCGGAGGCACTTCCGGGATATAAGAAGGTAAATCCGATGGTTTACTGCGGACTTTATCCGGCAGACGGTGCCAAATACGGCGATCTTCGTGATGCCCTGGAGAAACTTCAGCTTAATGATGCGTCTCTTTATTATGAGCCGGAGACTTCCGTTGCTCTTGGCTTTGGTTTCCGTTGTGGGTTCCTTGGGCTTCTCCATCTGGAGATCATCCAGGAACGTCTGGAGAGAGAGTATAATCTGGATCTTGTAACGACCGCACCAAGTGTTATTTATAAAGTTTACAAAACCAACGGCGAGGTCATCGAACTGACCAACCCGACTAATCTTCCGGATCCGTCTGAGATCGAATATATGGAAGAGCCGATGGTGAAGGCTGAGATTATGGTAACTACAGAGTTTATCGGTGCGATCATGGATCTCTGCCAGGAGAGACGTGGCCAGTATAAAGGCATGGAATATATGGAAGAAACCCGTGCACTTCTGAAATACAGGCTGCCTCTGAATGAGATCATTTACGATTTCTTTGATGCACTGAAGTCACGTTCAGAGGATATGCGTCCCTGGATTATGAGCTGGATGGTTATGAAAGAAGTGAGCTTGTGAAACTGGATATCCTTGTGAACAAGGAAGAGGTGGATGCCCTTTCCTTTATCGTTCATGCGGATACTGCTTATGAGCGTGGCAGGAAGATGTGCGAGAAACTGAAAGATGAGATTCCGAGGCAGCTCTTTGAGATCCCGATCCAGGCAGCTATCGGAAGCAAGGTCATTGCCAGAGAGACAGTAAGAGCCATGCGTAAAGACGTTCTTGCCAAGTGTTATGGCGGAGATATTTCCCGTAAGAAGAAACTTCTGGAGAAACAGAAGGAAGGTAAGAAACGTATGCGTCAGGTTGGTAATGTGGAAATTCCGCAGAAGGCATTTATGAGTGTCCTGAAGCTGGATGATAAATAGGAGATGACTTTTTGGGAAAAAATATAAAAAGACTGTTTCTGGCAGCAGGACTTCTGGCGATGACCGGAATCCTGCTTACCGGATGCGGTTCAAAAAAAGAAACGCGGAAGATGAAAGTGTGATCAAGATCAGTATGGCACCGGAGCCGACCGCAACACCAGATCCGAAAACGGTAGATCCGGATGCCGTGACAACCAACGGTAATCTTACTATGGTAAATGAGTATCTGGCTGAAAACGGCGGAGCGGCACTGGGAACAGATGCCGTGACACCAACACCGGCAGCTTCGACGGAAGCGGGAATAATACGGATGAGACCGGATCAGATTCAACATCCGGGGATGGTACGGGATACATCCGATACCGGAGACGTTGCTGATGATGCAGTGATGCCGGAGATGATGAAAGCAGTTATGATACCGGCGATGGAGATACCTCGCAGTATGACGAAACTGACAGTTATGCGGGTACAGAGGAAGGAGACATGGATGAAGAATAAGGCGAAGAAGCCTATGGAACTCTATGTTCATATTCCCTTTTGTGTGAAAAAATGTGATTACTGTGATTTCCTTTCAGGTCCGGCGGGAAAAGAACGGCAACGGGAATATTTCCAGTCTCTTGGAAGGGAAATCGCTGCTGTTCCGGAATTTCCGGACAGAGAGATCACCACGGTTTTATTGGCGGAGGAACACCTTCCGTTCCGGATCCTGCTCTTATGGGAGCAATTCTGGATCAGATCAGAAATAAGTTTTTTATGGCCCCGGATGCTGAGATCACCATCGAAGCAAATCCGGGGACTTTATATAAAGAAAAACTTCAGGAATACCGGAAGCATGGAGTGAACCGGTTAAGTCTGGGATTGCAGTCTCCACAGAATCGTGAACTGAAGATCCTTGGGAGGATACACACCTGGGAAGAATTTCTGGAGAGTTTTTTCATGGCAAGGGAAGCGGGATTTTCCAATATCAATATTGATCTGATGAGTGCGATCCCGGAGCAGACCTATGAAGACTGGGAAAAAAATCTCCGTACAGTGGCAGAGCTTTCACCGGAGCATATTTCCGCATACAGCCTGATCGTGGAGGAAGGAACTCCATTCTGGGAACGGGAGCTGGATCTTCCGGATGAAGATACGGAGTACCGCATGTATGAAGATACGGCAGCAATTCTGGGAGAATACGGATTTCATCAGTATGAAATTTCCAATTATGCGAAAAAGGGCCTGGAGTGCCGCCATAATAAAGGATACTGGCAGAGGACGGATTATCTGGGACTGGGACTTGGAGCTTCTTCTCTTGTGGACCATGTGCGGTTTTCCAATACGGATAATATGGAAGAATATCTCAGAAACAGTGCGTTTCCGGAAAAAATCCGCTGTGACAGGGAAACACTTACGGAGGCGGATGAAATGGCGGAATTTATGTTTCTGGGGCTGCGTATGACAGAGGGGGTATCTGTGCGTGAATTTGAGGAATATTTCGGAAAAAATATGGAGAGTATTTACGGAGAGGTTCTGAAAAAACATTTTGCCCTGGGAATGCTGAAGAAGAAAAATGACAGGATTTTTCTGACAAGAAGAGGAATCCATGTAAGCAACGGAGTGATGGCAGATTTTCTTCTGTAGCGGATTTTGTCGATTTTTTTCACCTTGACGAAACGAATGTTCTGATTGTATACTGTAAAAAAACAAACAGAAATTTTACAGCAGAATAGAGACAGATATTCTGCTATAGAAGAAAATACCGGAAGATTTTTGTATGGCCGGGCAGAGTAGGAGGCTTTCATGTCAGCAGAAGTGAACGATAAGAAGCGTTTTATCAGAATACGCGGAGCGAATGAGAATAATCTTAAGAATCTCAGCGTGGATATTCCCAGAGACCAGTTCGTGGTACTTACCGGACTCAGTGGATCCGGTAAGTCATCCCTTGCGTTTGATACGATCTATGCGGAAGGTCAGAGACGTTATATGGAATCTCTTTCTTCCTATGCGAGGCAGTTTCTTGGACAGATGGAGAAACCGGATGTGGAGAGTATCGAGGGACTTCCTCCTGCGATTTCCATTGATCAGAAGTCAACGAACCGGAATCCCCGTTCTACTGTGGGAACGGTAACTGAGATCTATGATTATTTCCGCCTTCTGTATGCCCGTGTGGGAGTCCCTCATTGTCCGAAGTGCGGCAGAGAGATCCGGAAACAGACAGTGGATCAGATGGTAGATCAGATCATGACGCTTCCGGAGCGTCAGAAGATACAGCTTCTTGCGCCGGTGGTACGTGGCCGTAAGGGAACACATGCCAAGCTGCTTGACCAGGCCAGAAGAAGCGGATATGTAAGAGTTCAGATCGATGGAAGTCTTTATGAGCTTTCCGAGGATATCAGCCTGGATAAGAATATCAAGCATAACATTGAGATCGTTGTGGACCGTCTTATCGTGAAACCGGGAATTGAGAAACGTCTTTCGGATTCTATTGAGACTGTGCTGGAGCTGGCTGATGGTCTTCTGGTAGTGGATACCATGGACGGAAAGCTTCTGAATTTTAGCCAGAGCTTTTCCTGCCCGGACTGTGGTATCAGTATTGATGAGATCGAGCCGAGAAGTTTTTTCTTTTAATAATCCGTTTGGTGCCTGCCCCAAGTGCCTGGGCCTTGGATATAAGATGGAATTCGATATTGACCTTATGATACCGGATAAGAAACTGAGCATCAATGAAGGTGCGATCACGGTTCTTGGCTGGCAGTCCTGTACCACACAGGGCAGTTTTTCAAGAGCGATCCTGGATGCACTGGCGAGAGAATATAACTTTTCTCTGGATACCCCTTTCTGTGAATATCCTAAGGAAATCCAGGACATCCTGATCAACGGTACCGGTGGTCACTCCGTGAAAGTTTATTACAAGGGTCAGCGTGGAGAAGGTGTTTATGATGTGGCATTTCCGGGACTGATCCGCAATGTGGAGCAGAGATACCGGGAGACCGGTTCCGAGACTATGAAGCAGGAATATGAGAGTTTCATGCGGATCACTCCATGTACCACCTGTAAGGGACAGAGGCTGAAGAAGGAGTCTCTGGCAGTGACTGTGGCAGATAAGAATATCTATGAAGTGACGAACATGCCTGTGGAGAGATTACAGGGATTTCTTCGTGACCTGAAGCTTTCCGAGCAGCAGGAACTGATCGGTAAGCAGATCCTGAAGGAGATCCGTGCCAGAGTGGGATTCTTGCGGAAGTTGGTCTGGAGTATCTTTCCTTGGAAGAGCTACCGGAACTCTTTCCGGCGGGGAGGCACAGAGGATCCGTCTTGCCACACAGATCGGTTCCGGCCTTGTTGGAGTTGCCTATATTTTGGACGAGCCAAGTATCGGTCTCCATCAGCGGGATAATGACAAGCTTCTGGGAGCGCTGATGCGCCTTCGCGATCTTGGCAACAGCCTGATCGTGGTCGAACATGATGAGGATACCATGCGCGCGGCGGATTGTGTAATCGATATCGGTCCCGGTGCCGGTGAACATGGCGGACAGCTGGTTGCCATGGGTACAGCTGAGGATCTGATGAAGAACGAGCAATCGGTAACAGGAGCTTATTTAAGTGGAAGACTTAAGATTCCGGTGCCGGAAGTACGTAAAGAGCCAACAGGTTTCCTTCATATAAAAGGTGCGGCAGAGAATAATCTGAAGCATATCGATGTGGATATTCCGCTGGGTGTCATGACCTGTGTCACAGGAGTTTCCGGCTCCGGTAAGAGTTCACTGATCAATGAGATCCTTTATAAGAGACTGGCAAGGGATCTGAACCGTGCCAGGATAATTCCTGGTAAACATGATGATATTCTCGGGATTGATCAGCTGGACAAGGTGATCGATATTGATCAGTCTCCGATCGGAAGAACGCCCCGTTCCAATCCGGCAACTTATACCGGTGTTTTTGACCAGATCCGTGATCTGTTCGCAGCAACTGCAGATGCCAAGGCGAAGGGATATAAGAAGGGGCGCTTCAGTTTTAATGTGAAAGGCGGTCGCTGCGAAGCCTGCAGCGGCGATGGAATCATCAAGATCGAGATGCATTTCCTTCCGGATGTATATGTGCCATGTGAGGTTTGTAAAGGAAAACGCTACAACAGGGAAACACTGGAAGTGAAGTATAAAGGCAAGAGCATTTATGATGTACTGAATATGACGGTGGAAGAGGCACTGACATTCTTTGAAAATGTGCCGTCAATCCGGAGAAAGATCGAGACCCTTTATGATGTGGGACTTTCCTATATCCGCCTGGGACAGCCGTCTACAACCCTTTCGGGAGGAGAGGCTCAGCGTATCAAGCTTGCCACGGAACTCAGTAAACGAAGCACCGGGAAGACCATATATATTCTGGATGAACCCACGACAGGCCTTCATTTTGCGGATGTGCACAAGCTGATCGAGATTTTGCGCCGTCTTTCCGAAGGAGGAAATACAGTTGTGGTCATTGAGCATAATCTGGATGTGATCAAGACAGCAGATTATATCATTGATATTGGCCCGGAAGGCGGTGACCGTGGCGGAACAGTCATAGCGCAGGGTACACCGGAAGAGATCGCTGCAAGCCCGGTCTCCTACACCGGTAAATACGTAAAAAAATATCTGGAACAGAAATAACGGGTAAAAGTCCTTTTCAATTCCGAAGGTTTTGTATATAATGAAGTGCGGGAACTGTCCGGCAGACGCAGATAGATCAGGTTTTGCCGGATGAAAGATAGAAACAGAACAAGTCAGAAATGTGTCTGCACGGGAATTTTTGCAGACGCAGGCGGGAGGATTTATGCCGGCAAAAGATATCGGAATCGATCTGGGACCAGAAACAGTCTGGTGTTTTCTACAGGAAGGGGAATCGTTTTAAGAGAGCCTTCTGTAGTTATTTATGATAAAGATACAGAGAAGATCAGGGCAATCGGAGAGGAGGCCAGACAGATGGCCAGCCATTTAACTTCCAATATGGAAGTCATATGGCCGATCCGTGGCGGTGTGATCGTTGATTACAATGTTATGGAGAAGATGCTGAAATATTTTATTTCCCAGGCTATGGGACGAAGAGCGTTCCGTAAGCCGAGAGTCAGCATCAGTGTTCCGAGTGGTATTACAGAGATTGAGCGTAAGGCTATGGAGGAAGCAGCATATCAGTCCGGAGCCAGGGAAGTATTTCTCGTGGAAGAACCTATTGCGGCTGCGATCGGTGCGGGAGTAGATATTACCAAGCCGTTTGGAAATCTGATCGTGGATATCGGTGCGGGAACTACAGATGTGGCTGTGATATCTGTAGGCGGAGTAGTTGTTTCTGCTTCGGTGAAAGTTGCAGGTGACAATTTTAACCATGCGATCATGAATTATGTAAGAGAGAAACACAGCCTCTTTATCGGAGAGGATGCAGCAGAAAATATCAAGATCAAAATTGGAACAGCCAGTGAAGAAGCAGACCTCCGGACTATGGAAGTGAAGGGAAGAAACATTATCACAGGTCTGCCGAAGGTGGCAACGCTGACGTCAGAAGAGATCAGGACAGCGTTGAGAGAGACAACAGGACAGATCGTGGAAGCGGTTCATGGTGTTCTCGAAAAGACACCACCGGAACTGGCAGCAGATATCATGGACAGAGGAATTGTCCTGACAGGTGGAGGTGCCATGCTTCATGGCATGGATACGCTGATCGAGCAGAAAACAGGAGTAAGTACGCTGACTGTGCAGGATGCCATGCTGGTTGTAGCTGCCGGAACAGGGAAATATGCGGAGATCATGTCAAGAGTATAAATTTACACCAGATAAGGCGCTGCGACAGCAGTGCCTTTTGATGTTATTACAGTGTTCCGATAATTAATGCATCATACTCGCAGGGGTATCTTTGATGCGTTAAGCATTTGAACCGCGATGCAGATGGAGAAGAAGATGAGTGAGACAGTTACAGGATATATAGATCATGTGATATTCCGAAATGAAGATAATGGGTATACCGTTATGGTACTGAAAGGAATGGAAGAGGGACAGGAGCTGACCTGTGTAGGCACATTTCCTGCGATCACACAGGGCGTGTCAATTGAAGCTTCCGGAAATTATACAACACATCCGGTATACGGAAAACAGTTTCAGATATCCTCCTATGTGGAAAAAATGCCGGAAGATGCACTTGCGGTGGAGCGTTATCTGGGTTCCGGTGCGATCAAAGGTATCGGTGCCGCATTGGCGGCAAGAATCGTCCGGCGGTTTGGGGATGATACTATGCGGATCGTGGAAGAAGAACCGGAACGGCTGGCAGAGATCAAAGGTATCAGCGAAAAGAAAGCCATGGAGATTGCGGAACAGATGACAGAAAAGGCGGATATGCGCCGTGCCATGATCTTTTTGCAGAAATATGGGATCTCTTTGAATCTGGGAGCGAAGATATACCAGAAATACGGACAGTCGGTATATGGTGTCCTTCAGGAGAATCCATACCGTCTGGCAGAAGATATCAGCGGTGTGGGATTTCGGATCGCAGATGATATCGCATCCAGGATCGGAATCCATACAGATTCAGATTACAGAATACGGAGCGGAATGTTGTATACTCTCCTACAGGCTTCTGGGGAGGGCCACATTTATCTTCCAAAGGAAGAGCTTTTTTCCAGAGCGTCCAGGCTTCTGGGAGTAGATGTTTCTTATATGGAGAAGCACCTGATGGATATGGTCGTGGAACGGAAACTGATCCTTAAGGAAACGGAAGAGGGAACTGTCGTTTATCCCAAACGTTATTATAACCTGGAACTGGATTCTGCAAGGATGCTGTGTGAATTGAATATTCTCTGCCCTGAGGATGAATACATGATCCAGAAAAGGATTGAAAGAATTGAGAAAGAGACAGGAACCAAGCTGGATGAAATGCAGAAACAGGCAGTGATATCTGCTGCCCAGCACGGCCTGTTTATTCTGACGGGAGGCCCGGGAACAGGAAAAACAACTACCATTAACGCAATTATCCGCTATTTTGAGGAAGAAGGAGCAGAACTTCGCCTTGCAGCTCCTACGGGCCGTGCTGCCAAGAGAATGACAGAAGCTACCGGATATGAAGCACAGACGATCCATCGTCTTCTGGAACTGAATGGTATGCCGGAGGGAGAGCAGGAAGGCAGAGCTGTTCATTTTGACAGAAATTTCGAAAATCCTCTGGAAGCAGATGTGATCATTATTGATGAGATGTCTATGGTAGATATTGCGCTGATGCATTCTCTTCTTCTGGCGATAACTGCAGGAACCAGACTGATCCTGGTGGGAGATGAAAACCAACTTCCAAGTGTAGGACCAGGAAATGTTCTGAGGGATATTATCCGCAGTGGCTGTTTTTCAGTAGTGGAGCTGAAGAAGATCTTCCGGCAGGCTTCCGAGAGTGATATTGTAGTAAATGCACATAAGATCAACCGCGGAGAACAGGTTACGATCAACAATAAAAGCCGGGATTTCTTTTTCCTGAAGAGATACGATGCAGATATCATCATTCGGGTTGTGATCGCGCTGATCCAGGAGAAACTTCCACGTTATGTTGATGCGAAGCCTTATGAAATCCAGGTTTTGACTCCCATGCGTAAGGGGCTTCTTGGCGTGGAAAGACTGAATCAGATCCTTCAGCGCTATCTGAATCCGCCAGAATGAGAAGAAAAAAAGAAAA
>ENA-OQAJ01000516-OQAJ01000516.1-human-gut-metagenome-genome-assembly--contig:-NODE-516-length-12014-cov-3.087743_pt1 | contig 12014 bp, 15 predicted proteins | sample MGYA00242736_ERZ504529 | MGnify/ENA primary metagenome ERZ504529 (study PRJEB26092, sample SAMD00036275) | human gut metagenome | host: Homo sapiens | study: EMG produced TPA metagenomics assembly of...
GTAGAGCTGGTAAGAAGCGGTGTTGGAACACTGGATCTGATCGATGATGACAAAGTATGCCTTACCAATATCAATCGCCAGATTTATGCGACAAGAAAGACTGTAGGAAAATATAAAGTTGATGTGGCCAGAGACCGTATCCTTGAAATCAATCCGGATGCAGTTGTAAATATCCACAAGACGTTCTATGTGCCGGAGACAGCAGATTCCTTTGATTTTTCCCAGTATGATTATGTGGTCGATGCGATTGATACTGTAACTGGAAAACTGATGCTTGTAGAGCAGGCAAAGGCTTCAGGAACACCGATCATCAGCTCTATGGGCGCCGGAAATAAGATGGATCCTACCGGTTTTATGGTGACAGATATTTATAAGACATCTGTCTGCCCGCTGGCAAAGGTTATGCGTCGCGAATTGAAAAAACGTGGAATTAAAAGGCTGAAAGTTGTTTATTCACAGGAAAAACCAATGACTCCTATTGATGACATGGCGATCAGTTGTAAATCTCACTGCATCTGCCTCCTGGAACGAAAAAGAAAATGTACCCAGCGTCGTCAGGTGCCGGGAAGCAACGCTTTCGTGCCATCCGTAGTAGGACTGATCATTGCCGGTGAGGTTGTAAAAGATCTGATCAAATAAAAATCCGAATATTCCGTAAAAACAGATAATTGCAAGTATACCCGTACTGTGCAGTATCTGTTTTTTTATTCCTGATAGTTTGATTGTTTTTGCAAAAGCTGTTCTTTTTATAGAATGTTCAGATTTTTTATGATAAAATATTTTCTATAGATAATTCTGTAAATAAAAGAGAAGGGCGGATAAAGTATGGGGATCGTTGAAAAAATTTATAAAAGAGGGACAGCTGACAAGGGAAGAATATCCGGAACTTCTGCACTTATATCAGGATCCGGATTCGGTTCGTCTGCTTCGGGAAGAAGCTGTCCGTATCCAGAAGAAATATTTTGGAAATAAAAATATATACACGAGGTCTGATCGAATTTACCAATTACTGCAGGAATGACTGCTATTACTGCGGAATCCGCCGTTCAAACAAGAATGTCAGCCGTTACCGCCTTACAAAAGAAGAAATCCTTATGTGCTGTGAAAACGGGCATGAGCTGGGCTTTCGGACATTTGTGCTGCAGGGAGGAGAAGATCCATGGTTTAATGATGATCGAATGGTGGACATCATCCAGTCCATCAGACAGGGATATCCGGACTGTGCCATTACACTGTCTATTGGGGAGAAATCAAAAGAAAGTTATCAGAAGTTTAAAGAAGCCGGGGCAGACCGTTATTTACTCCGTCATGAGACAGCCAATGAAGAACATTACCGTTACCTCCATCCGGAAAATTTAAGTTCTGCAAACCGGAAACAATGTCTTTATGATCTGAAGGAGCTTGGATATCAGATCGGAGCAGGTTTTATGGTAGGGGCTCCGGGGCAGACGATGGAATATCTGGCGGATGATCTTGTTTTTCTGAAAGAGCTGAACCCTCATATGGTGGGAATCGGACCGTTTATTCCCCACCATGATACGAAATTTGCAGAGGAACCTGCGGGAAGTGTGGATCTGACACTGTTTCTTTTGTCTGTCATCCGGATCATGCTGCCACAGGTACTTCTTCCGGCAACCACAGCTCTGGGAATCTGGACCCGAGAGGCAGGGAAAAAGGTTTTCAGGCAGGTGCCAATGTAGTAATGCCAAATCTTTCCCCGGTGAAGAACCGTAAGCAGTATGAACTTTACGATAACAAGATCTGCACAGGAGAGGAAGCTGCGGAATGCAGGGGATGCCTTTCCAGACGTGTGGAGTCGGTTGGTTATGAGATCGTCACAGATCGTGGGGATTCTCCGATGATGCTTCACTGATTTGAGTCAAATATTTTTATGTATCAGTACTTTCTTTTTTGAGTAATTTACGGTAAAATACCAGTGAGATCAGATTGCTAAAAAATTAACAGCTGGTCAGAAACAAGCGGAGTTTTCCTGTATGCGGATAAAACAGGAAAAATTATGGAGTGCGTACAATATGGAAAAAACAGAAAATGCTGTGCGGAGCAGACTTCTGGAAGCGGGAAAGGAAGAATTCAGAGACAGGGGATTTCTGAAGGCTTCTCTTCGTGCGATCTGCAAAAAGGCAGATGTGACTACGGGAGCACTATATTTCTTTTTTGAAAGCAAAGCAGCTCTTTTTGAGGAGATTGTGAAAGAAACGGTGGAAAAGCTCAAAGAGCTTACCGGAGATTTTTCCAATCGGGAAAAACAGCTGCTGCCAGAAGAATATGACAGAATTCTTATGGAATTTATCTGGGAAACCGGGATATCGCAAGAATCCTTATGGATGGAGCGGAAGGAACTCGATATGACAATTTCCGGGAAGATACCTGTATAAGAATGGAACAGTTCCTCCGGGAAAATCTTCAGAAAAAATGTGGAAAAGAAGTGGATAGTGATCTGGTACATATTCTGGCAGAGACGAAATTACAGGGATACAGTGAACTGCTCAGAGGAGATTATTCAAAGAAAAGTTTATGGAAATTTTCAGGATGCTGAAGATCTGTTCCTGTCAGAGTTTCCTGGCAGTTGCAGAAGAAATAAGCAGAAGCAGTAAAGACCTGGCAGCTTTGAGCTGTCAGGCTTTTTTCTGTGAAAACCATTGCTCATTTGCTCAAAGTATGCTATGATTAACTTGGTTAGTTTTAACAAACCGAGGGAGGTGTAAACAGAATGAGATCAAATGAATCATCGGAAGATTATCTGGAGACGATCCTGATTCTTGGAAATAGGAGTTCGCTTGTAAGAGCTGTGGATATTGCGGCAGAAATGGGCTTTAAGAAACCAAGTGTCAGCGTTGCCATGAAGAATCTCCGCCAGAAAAATCTCATCACAGTAGCAGATAACGGAGATATCCGCCTGACAGAAGAAGGACATAAGATCGCAGACAAAGTATACGAACGCCACCAGCTGATTTCATCCTGGCTGATGATGCTGGGAGTGCACGAAAAAAACAGCACTTCATGATGCCTGCAGGATTGAGCATATTATCAGTGAAGAGAGCTTTCAGGCACTGAAGAGAGCAGTTCATGAGCTGAGAGAACAGCAGGAATCTGTAAAAAGAAAAATGCTGCAGATCAGGCTTAAAAAAGATCTGCCACAGAGGACATCAGGAATTGACAACTGAAAAAATAAGAATATAATGGAAATCCAGGTTATAAAATGGAGGATATCAGAAAGATGAAATTACTTTTTATACGACATGGCGACCCGGATTACACAATAGATTCCCTGACCGAAAAGGGCTGGAAAGAGGCGGAATTCCTTTCCGAGAAGATCGCTGCTCTTGATGTCAGGGATTTTTTATGTCTCGCCACTTGGAAGAGCAAAGGATACCGCATCCTGCACACTTAAGAAAAACGGAAGAACAGCCACAGAATGCAAGTGGCTCAGAGAATTTGATGTGAAGATCAGAAGACCGGATGTGCACGGAGAAAAGATCATTCCCTGGGACTGGCTTCCTGAGGACTGGACAAAGATCGAGAATTTCTACAGCTTTGACCGCTGGTGGGATAATGATATCCTGCGAGAAGGAAAAATGAAAGAAGAGTATGACTGGGTCACACAGAATTTTGATAAAGTTCTGGCAGAACATGGTTATGTGCGTGAGGGCCATTACTACAGAGCGGAAAAAGCCAACGAGGATACCCTTGTATTTTTCTGTCATTTCGGAGTAAGCTGTGTGCTGATCAGTTATCTTCTCAGCATTTCTCCACTGGTAATGCTGCAGAATTTCTGTGCGGCGCCATCATCGGTGAGCACTATTGTGACGGAAGAGCGAAGAAAAGGAATCGCATCCTTCCGTATGAGTTCTTTTGGTGATATTTCACATCTGTATGCTCATCAGGAGCCGCGTCTTTTGCTGCCAGATTCTGTGAGACCTATGATAACAAAGAGCAGAGACATGATTAAGGATGAAAAAGACGGCTGTAATATTTCGGGAATTTTCCGGAATACGACAGAAAATAACGGCCGACAGGATTATTTTGGGAAATGATTAGACTTCGTTAATAAAATTTATAAATTTATTAGAAATTGTACAAATTTCTCTCACATTTATCCTGTATGATATAAACATCTTAAGAGAACAGAAGCTCTTAAGAAAAACTCTTTCCTTTCCCTAAAATATGTATGAAGATAAACCACCGTTCCGTTGGCAAGACAGAGCCGACAGGACGGTGGTTTTGCATTGCAGAAAAAACTGCCGAATGACAGAGGAGATAAAGATTTCCAATGTATTTGACGGCAGCTATTTTTTGTTGTCTGAGATTTATTGGATATACAGCTTCAGGCACAGCTACGGCCTGCGATAGCGGTTAAAGCAGGAATATATTTCCTGGATCCTGGGCATGGCATAACCGCATGGAATATAAGAGCCTTCCGAGAAGAAGGACAATCCCTGCCTTTTCAGCTGAGTATCCAGATAAGTGATGATCTCCGGCAGAGTACGTTTTCCGTCGATGAGATGTTCACAGGCATACTTCAGAAGCAATGCCAGAGATGCTGTCTGCTCGGAGTCGATCAGCTGCTCCACATAGCGGAGGTCTACTTCGGTTTTTCCAAGAGAGAAGCCGTCTTTGCCATGAACTTTGGTTTTCAGTCTTTCCGGCTGTCCGGGACGGCTGTGGCGGGATGGAGCCGCTTTGGACCTGGTCATGATGCGATGGCTTTCCGGCAGACGGAACGCAGGTGTTTCAACGTCTGAGAGAGGATATTCCTGACAGAGCTTTCCGGTAATTTCTGTGATATCCACGGGATGATAATTATCCATCTGGATCACAGTATCCGCAATGTGGAAAAATGCTCCGGAACTTCCTGCAACCAGAATGGTGGAGATCCCTGCCTTTTCATAGAGATCCCGTGCACGTTCCAGAAATGGAGTGATGGGCTCTTTTTCCCTGCAGATCACACGCTGCATGAAGGAATCCCGTACCATAAAGTTGGTGGCAGAAGTGTCCTCGTCAAGAAGAAACACTTTACTTCCGGCTTCCATACTTTCCACGATCCCGCAGCCTGGGAAGTGCTGCCGCTGGCATCCTCTGTAGAAAAGCAGAGGGTGTCTTTTTTGTTTGGAAGATCGTTGATAAAAAGAGAAATATCTACGTCTTTGATAAAACGGCCATCCTCAGAGCGGAGCTTCTGGGCAGAGGAATCGGTAATGACGTATTCACGGCCATCACCGGAAATATGGTTGTAAATACCCAGTTCCAGTGCGTTAAGCAAGGTAGATTTGCCATGGTAGCCGCCGCCTACGATCAATGTGATGCCGCAGGGAATGCCCATGCCTGTGATGGTTCCTCTGTGGGGCATATCCATGGAAATCCGCAGGTTTTCCGGAGAAACAAAGGGAACGGAATTTTTCATCGGGCGGGAAGAGATGCCGCTTTCCCTGGGAAGGATGGCCCCATCGTTTACAAAGGCAGCCAGGGAACGCTTCGCAAGTTCCCGGCGGATATATTCCTGGTCTTCGGCAAGCTCGATCGCTTCTTTCAGACGGTCGGCATCAAGGTTCCGGTAAAAGAACGCTTTATGCACGCAGACCGGGAGAAAATCGAAGAGGATTTTTCCAGTTCGGGGGAATTGATGGTTCTGCCATTGGCCGGGAAACCGATAAAAAACCGGGCAGAGATGCCTTTTTCCGTAATCTCGCAGGCGGTACGTGCAAGAACCTCCTGCCCACAGTGACTGACGGAAATCAGGCCGCTTTTTCCGGATCCTTTTGCACGGAAGGTATAATGATTTACCTGCTGTTCAAACTGTCGGTTCAGGAAATCTCCCAGTGTGATACGGGTCAGGGAATCCTTATAATATTCTTCCGGAAATTTGGTGTCCCGGTGGGAAAGTTTCACGCTGATATGAGACGGAGAGGCAAAAGGATCTCCCTGTACGTGGTCAATGGATAAAATATAACGGTCAAACTGGTATGCCCCCCGCAGAGACTTGTATGCGGGATAGCTTTTGCGGTTGATACTGTGAAGAAGCTCTTTTAACTGAGCAGATGATTGCATGCTGGTTCCTCCTTTGCCCTGGCCAGGTCAGACAGGGCCAATTCTTAAGAACTACTATAACGAATCATAAAGATTTTGTAAAGAATATCAATTGCGGTGGAAATTCATAAGTGTTTGACCTATAATAGTAGACAAATTGCAGATAATATGATGAGAAACGGTATCTGTCAGAAATTATAAAGAAAGGTGGAACATGAAGATGGAAAGAAGAAATGCGTGGCTCTCCTATAAGGAAGCAGAAGAGGCAGAAATGGAGAAGCTTGCGAAAGCCTACAGAGAATTTCTGGATAAAGGAAAAACAGAGCGTGAATGTGTCACAGAGATCGTGAAGGAAGCAGAAGCTGCCGGATACGAATCCCTTGAGTCCAAGATCAAAAAAAGGCGAGAAGATCAAAGCCGGTGATAAGGTTTATGCGGTAGGAATGAAGAAGATTATTGCTCTGTTTCATGTAGGATATGAAGAACTTTCCGGAGGCATGAGCATTCTCTGTGCACATATTGACTCACCGAGGCTGGATGTGAAGCAGAATCCGCTGTATGAGGATACAGACCTTGCTTATCTGGATACTCATTATTATGGCGGTGTGAAGAAATATCAGTGGGTGACACTTCCACTTGCCATGCATGGTGTTGTTGCAAAGAAGGACGGCAGTGTTGTGGCGGTCAGCATTGGTGAGGATGAGGAAGATCCGGTACTTTACATCACTGATCTTCTGATCCACCTTTCCGGAAAACAGCTCCAGAAGAAGGCGGCTGAGGTTATTGAGGGCGAGAATCTGGATACCTGATCGGCAGCAGACCTCTTGCGGATCTTCCGGATGATAAGAAAAAAGATGCTGTGAAACAGAATGTTCTGAATATCCTGAATGAGAAATATGGTATTGAAGAGGAAGATTTTCTTTCCGCAGAGCTGGAGATCGTTCCGGCAGGAAAAGCCAGAGACTGTGGACTTGACCGCAGTATGATCGCGGCATACGGACAGGATGACCGCGTATGCGCCTATACTTCCCTTGCGGCAATGCTGGAGATGGAAGAGACACCGAAGCGTACCGGCTGTTGTCTCCTTGTAGATAAGGAAGAGATTGGAAGCGTTGGTGCTACAGGTATGCAGTCCAGATTTTTTGAGAACAGTGTGGCAGAGCTTCTGGATGGAATGGGATGCTATTCCGAGCTTGCCCTGAGACGCGCACTTCGTAATTCCAGCATGCTTTCTTCTGACGTGAGCGCAGGTTATGATCCGGCCTATGCAGAGGCTTTTGAGAAAAAGAACGCAGCATATCTGGGACGCGGTATTGTTCTCAACAAGTTCACCGGAGCAAGAGGAAAATCCGGTTCCAACGATGCCAATGCAGAGTATGTGGCGAGAGTACGCAGGATCTTTGATGATCATGATGTCGCTTTTCAGACAGCAGAGCTTGGAAAAGTCGATTTTGGCGGCGGCGGAACCATCGCTTATATTGCGGCGCTTTACGGAATGGAAGTCATTGACAGTGGCGTGGCTGTGCTGAGTATGCATGCTCCGTGGGAAGTTACCAGCAAGGCGGACGTGTATGAGGCATATAAAGCGTATAAGCATTTTTTTACTTGATGCATAAAAATGCGTCAGTTCTGAAGACATTCCGGTGATCTTTTCGTTACAGATCAATGAGCGGGGTTTTCCCGGAAAGGACAGAGCAGTCTGCCTGCTGCTGTTTGGGTGCGGATCATTCCGCCGATAAACAGCAGTATCCCCTGCAGACTTCGCTCTGTATTTTTTAACCAAATCAAGTAAGTCCTGCGGGGTTGCGAAAAGCAATAAGCAGTGGATAGAGCTTGCCTGAGACTGGTTTACTTTAGAAGGAGTAGTTTAATTATGGAAGAAGCATTGGTACGGGTAGTGGATCTGTGCAAAGTTTACAATCCCGGAGAAAATGAAGTGCGGGCGCTGGATCATGTGAATCTGGAAATACATAAAGGTGAATTTGTGGCAATTATCGGACAGTCCGGTTCCGGAAAATCTACATTTATGAACATGCTGGGCTGTCTGGATGTTCCCACCTCCGGGAAATATTATCTGAATGGAACAGACGTATCCACAATGAAAGATAATGATCTCTCGGTGGTTCGAAATAAAGAGATCGGATTTATCTTTCAGGGTTTTAACCTGATCGCGAATCTTACCGCAATAGAAAATGTGGAGCTTCCTCTTATCTATCGTGGGATCGACCGGAAAACAAGAAGAAAGCTTGCTGTGGAATCCCTCAAAAAAGTCGGACTTGAGAAGCGTATGGATCATAAGCCAAACGAAATGTCGGGCGGACAGCAGCAGCGTGTGGCCATTGCAAGAGCGATTGCGGCCAAGCCCCCTGTAATTCTGGCGGATGAACCTACCGGAAATCTGGATTCTGCATCCAGCAGGGAAATTATGGAGATTCTGAAGGGAATGCACAGATCCGGAGAAACGTTAATCCTGATCACCCATGATAATGGAATCGCGGCTCAGGCCAAACGGGTGGTTCGTATCATGGATGGAAAAATTGAATCAGATATGATTAATGAGGAATTCGTCGAGGAGGCTTAACAGAAATGAAAAAAGGAAAAAAGATTGTAATCGGTGTAGCGGCAGTGGCAGTTGTGGCAGGCGGTTTTTACGCAGTATCAGGAGGAAGCCGCGGCGAGGCACAGCTTCCTCAGGTTTCGGTTACAAAGGCGGAGACCGGAGATGTGGAAGAAATTGTGGATGCAACCGGAACGGTTGTCAGTGATGAACAGAAAACTTTTTATTCACCGGTAAACGCACAGATAAAAAAAGTATCTTTTGCAGAAGGGGATTCCGTCTCAAAGGGTACAAAACTTGTGGAATTTGAGCTGAAAGATCTGGAGAGAGATAATCAGAAGGCAGAACTGAATGTGAAATCCGGAGAGTATGATTACAAAAATTCCATCAATAAATCTGATGAGGCACAGCAGAAGCAGAATAATGCCAAATCAAAAGTTTCCAGTTTGGAGCAGCAGGTGAAAGATAAGCAGAACTATCTGGCATCACTGAAATCTCAGCTGGCATCTGTGCAGGCGCAGGCAGCAGCAGACGCACAGGCCCAGGCTCAGGCGGAAGCCCAGGCAAAAGCCGATGCTCAGGCAGCCCAGGAAGCGGAAATCCAGAGAGCATATGCAGAGGCGCTTACTACATATCAGAATGAAACGCTTCCCCAGTATCAGAAGGAACTGGGCGAGCTGAATGCCGCCTATATTAAGGCCCAGGGCGAGTATAACCAGGCAGATAATAATTATCAGATGGCTTTTGCCCAGTGGCAGGCAGACCAGAGTGATGAGAACGCGCAGGCACTGGACGAAGCGGAGAACACAAGAAGCCAGGCCGAGATTAATTGCCAGGAGGCAAAAGAAGCTTACGAGGATAAAAAGGCGGCTCAGCCGAAAATGCCGGAATATTCGGATTACAGCAGTGCAGGAGGGGAAGATTTTGTTACAGACGGAACACAGGACGATGGACAGGATCTGACAGACCAGGGAAGTGCATCCGCTGCTTCCACAGGTGCATCTGTGGATACTTCAGGAATTGAGAATGCCATTGATCAGGCAAGTTCTGATTTGGCAGATCTTCAGTCCGATCTTGCCACACAGAAATCCATTGCAGAGGCAGATTCTACCAGCTTACAAAGGAAGAAAAAGAGAAGCTGAGAGTCAGCAATAATCTTACAGAACTGGATGCCAAATCTGCAAAAGAACTTGTTGCGGAAGGAAAAAAAGGTATCACGGCAGATTTTAACGGCGTTTATTTCCAAGTCTGCAGTGCAGCAGGGAGCAGCAGTGACACAGGGAATGGAGCTTTTTACCCTGCAGAACACAGGTAAAGTCAGTGTGGACATCAATGTATCCAAGTATGATTATGCAAAGGTAAAAGAAGGCCAGACTGCGGATATTACCATCGGTGATAAGAAATATACCGGCAAGGTAACGAAGATCAGCCATATTGCTACAACAAACGAGAAGGGATCTACTCTGATCGCAGCTACTGTCAGTATTGATAAACCGGATAAAGATATTTTCCTCGGCGTTGACGCAAAGGTGAAGATCTATGCGGAAAAGGCTGAAAATGTAGTAACACTTCCGGCAGGAGTGGTAAATATTGGTAAAGATGGCTCTTTCTGTTATGTACTGAAAGACGGCGTGATCACAAGACAGGACATCACTACAGGAATCAGTTCTGAGGATTCTGTTGAGATCACAGATGGAATCAAAGCAGGCGATGAGGTCATCGAGGATCTGGGTTCTCTGGAAGAGGGAATGACGGCAGAAGCAGCACCTGCAGATGGTGACAGTGCAGCAGAGACAGGGGAGACTGCCAATGAGTAATATTTATGAATACATCAAAATGGCGATCCACAACATCATGGCAAATAAGGGAAGATCGTTTCTTACCATGCTGGGTATCATTATCGGTATTGCATCGGTGATCGCCATTGTTTCCATCGGTGAAGGAACCAAGAATCAGATGAACAGTGAGATCGATGATATCGGCGGCGGCCAGATTGCGGTGTACTGCAGCGATGATGCCACCGCAGATGATGTCTGGATCCAGCCTGAGGATATTGATGCGGTCCGGGATCTGGATGGTGTGGAAGGTGTTAATGTTTCAGATTCCTATACAGGAGAGACAGTAACCGGAAAAGGCGATTTTAATCTTACAGTAACCGGTGAGGCGCAGGACGCCAAACTGGTGGACAATGCTTCTGTGAAGTATGGAAGTTACTTCGGACAGAAAGAGGTTGAAGAGGGAAAAAATGTCTGTGTGATCTCAGATGCGACGCGAAGCGGCTTTTTGGAACGGATGATGTCGTGGGAATGACACTGGATGTCACCTGTTATGATCTGACCAAGACATTTCGTATCTGCGGAGTTACCACGCAGAAGGAGAACGGTACTTTTGTCAGCTACACTTATGACGGTATGCCTGTGTCCATTAACGTGCCTTATACGGCCATGGACGATTTTACAGGAAGTACCGGTGAGTTCTATCAGATCACAGTTCAGGCAGACAAAAATCTGGATTCCCAGGTGGTGGCAGACCGGATCGTAAATCTTCTGGAAAGACGCCATCATTGTGCCGGAGACGATTATTTCCAGGTACAGAGTTTCCAGGATATCATGAAATCCATGAACCAGATGCTTGGAATGGTCACCGCATTTATTTCTTTTGTTGCGGGAATTTCCCTTCTGGTAGGCGGTATTGGTGTTATGAACATCATGCTGGTGTCCGTCACAGAGCGCACCAGAGAGATCGGTATCCGTAAATCCCTTGGGGCAAAGACTTCTTCCATTATGCTTCAGTTCCTTGCTGAGGCAGCGATCCTGACCATCATGGGTGGCCTGATCGGCATTGTCCTTGGCATCGCAGGGGGACATGTGATCTGTGCGGTGATCGGCAGCAGCATGGGAACCACCATCACACCAGGGATCAGTCTGGGAACTATCCTGGCGGCAACGTTGTTCTCCTGTGCAGTAGGTGTATTCTTCGGAATCTACCCGGCAAGAAAAGCAGCCAAACTCAGCCCCATCGAGGCACTGAGAAGAAACTAGAAAACTGTTGCTTTTGCATCAAAATAGCAATAAAAATAATTTTTAGAAAAAAATAAAAAACTTTCAAAAACCCTTGACATTTTATAGGTCTTAGAGTATCATACATATTGTTGCAGCGGTGATACGAAATATCACAAAGGAAAAGCAACAAAGATGTGCGTTTAGCTCAGCTGGATAGAGCGTTTGGCTACGGACCAAAAGGTCGGGGGTTCGAATCCTCTAACGCACGTATGAAGCCTCTGGAATTGTTCCAGAGGCTTTTTTTCTAATTATACATTCTGATCTATTAATTCTGTATGCAGATTCCTTTTTTTAACCAAATCAAGTAAGTCCCCTGCGGGGGTTGCGAAAAGCAATAAGCAGTGGGTGGG
>ENA-OQAJ01000519-OQAJ01000519.1-human-gut-metagenome-genome-assembly--contig:-NODE-519-length-11951-cov-2.350896_pt1 | contig 11951 bp, 16 predicted proteins | sample MGYA00242736_ERZ504529 | MGnify/ENA primary metagenome ERZ504529 (study PRJEB26092, sample SAMD00036275) | human gut metagenome | host: Homo sapiens | study: EMG produced TPA metagenomics assembly of...
AGGAAATAATTCCATCCGGAGTATCCGTATCGTCCGCATGGAAGTTCCCTGCTGCGAGGCGATCGTAGGAATGCAGTGATCCGTGCCATGGAGCGAAGCGGAAAGATGATCCCATGGCAGGTAGTGACCATTGCCTGTGACGGCACGATCAGGGAGGAGCTGTAAGGAAAGGAATAAAAACAGCATGAGTGAAGAAACACTGGAGATTTCTTTTGATGAAATAGAGAAGGAACGGGAAAAATATCTTCTGGTAGATACCCGTGATAAAGTAACTGTGGAATATGGAATGATCCCGGGAGCGATTTCTGTTCCGGAACAGGAACTGGAAGAACGGGCAGAAGAACTGAAAGGGGATAAAATCCCGGTTCTTTACTGTACCAGAGGACTTTTCAGCCAGGAAGGGGCAGGGATGCTCCGGGAAAAGGGAATTCCCGCACGGAGTCTGAAAGGCGGATATACAGGATGGCTTTTTCAGCAGATGCAGAAAGAGTCCAAGAAAGGGGACAGTGAAGAAACGGAAAATGAGGCAATGGAACAGCGCCGGAAAGATATCGAGCTGAGCATCCGCAAGAAATTCCACAAGCAGCTGTTTTCCAGATTCGCCAGAGGGATCAATGACTATGAACTGGTGAAACCGGGAGATAAGATCGCGGTCTGTATTTCCGGCGGTAAGGATTCCATGTTGATGGCAAAACTGTTCCAGGAACTGAAACGTCATAACAAGTTTCCTTTTGAACTGGTATTTCTTGTGATGGACCCGGGATATAATGAGGCCAACCGTGCGGTGATCGAACACAACGCCAAACTTCTCGGAATTCCTATCACAGTGTTTGAGACTGAGATCTTTGATGCAGTTTACAATGTGGAAAAATCTCCGTGTTATCTCTGCGCCCGTATGCGAAGAGGATATCTTTACAGTAAGGCAAAGGAACTTGGATGCAACAAGATCGCTCTTGGCCATCACTATGATGATGTGATCGAGACGATCCTGATGGGAATGCTTTATGGAGCACAGGTACAGACTATGATGCCGAAACTCCACAGCACAAACTTCGAGGGGATGCAGCTGATCCGCCCCATGTATCTGATCCGTGAGGCAGATATCAAGCACTGGAGAGACTACAATGACCTGCATTTTATCCAGTGTGCCTGCAAGTTCACTGATACCTGTACTACCTGCCGTACAGACGGCACCAGTGTTTCCAAGCGAATGGAGATCAAAAATCTCATTGCGGAGCTTAAGAAGGTAAATCCCCATATTGAAAGTAATATTTTCCGAAGTGTGGAAAACGTGAATCTTCATACAGTCATTGCCTATAAAAAAAAGACGGCGTGAAACATTCCTTCCTGGAAGGATATGACGACTGAAAGATATAAATAATAAAAGCTGCCACCGGAGTTATGGGCCTGTTTGAGGCTTATGGTTCTGGAAGGCAGCTTTTGCTTTTTGAGTATATGGAATTATGGGGTAAATGCGTATTGAGTAACATTTACGTAATCTATATGTTCTGCTTTGCAGAATGCTGGGCGCGGGCTTTTTCCCGCTGCCTGGTAAGATCATAATATTCATTAGAGACGATCCCACGGCTGGGAAAGCGCTTCGTAAGTTTTCTGCTGTGCAGGGGTCATTTTCATTCCGATGGTGGAATTGACATCTGTCAGCACGCAGCCTGTTTTTCTACCAGCCAGAAAAGAGCGGAATCATCATCCGGGATCATTTTCCAGATTTCATTTTCCGTATATGGTAAAAGGGCCATAAGGGTCTTCAAATGTCCGTCCTGGATTAGGCGGTAATCCCCATCCGGCATGATGATGCCGTCACCGTAGAGTTCTTTTTTCTTTTCCATTTCTTTCAGAAGTTCTTCTGTAAGTTTCATGATCGGCTCCTTGAGATTTGCTGCTTGGGGCAGCTTTTTTGTGCTGTTTTAACCGAATCAAGGAAGTCCTGCGGGGTTGCGAATATCCGTTTGACTACGAGTTAAAAAAAATAACGAAACAGCGCCTATATTGTATGAAGAGAAGATCAAAAATGTCAATAGGTTAAAAAAATATTTTTAGCTGTTTAACAAGAGTTACAATTGTGCAATATGGATATTTTTTCGGAATGATGCGTTAAATCTATGTAAAATTCGTCGTAAAACAGGGACTCCTGTGGTATAATAAGAATATTCAAAAAATTCGAGGAAGGACGATGCAGATGTTAAAAAACTGGAACCCGGAACAGATTCCGGAAAAAGAGGATATCAAAGTGCGTTTAAGTGCTGCAAGAACCAGATTATATGAGCTGCAGATGGCTCTAAAGGAGCATAAGATTCCGGTGATCGTGTTGTTTGAAGGCTGGGGAGCTTCCGGAAAAGGCAGTACCATAAGTAAAGTGATCAAGAATATCGATCCCCGTTTTTTAAAGTACGCAACTATGTCAGCGCCTACAGAAGAGGACCTTCGGAAACCATTTCTTTACCGGTATTTTAAGGAGATCCCGGAAGCCGGTAAATTTACATTCCTGGATTCCGGATGGATGGATCAGACCTGCCGGGAGCGCATGGACAAAAAACTGAAAGGGGGATGATTATGTAAAACGGGTTGACAGCATCCGCAGATTTGAACGGCAGCTGACGGATAACGGATACGTACTTCTGAAATTCTTTATGCAGATCGACCGGAAAGATCAGGAGAAACGTATGGGCATCCTTCTGGAAAGCAAAGATACCCGATGGAGAGTGAATGAATACGATCTCTGGCAGAATGATCACTACAAGAAATGCAGAAAAGTTTTTGACCAGTATATGCAGGATACCAACACTTCTTCTGCTCCGTGGTATATCGTAGATGCCAGTGACCGGAAATGGGCGGAATTACAGGTACTGGAAACCATGATCAGCAACATCGAGGTTGCCATGGAGAATAGCAAACATGCTGTGCCGATTCTCCAGAATGTTTTCCTCTGGTGGAGATGCCGAAATTAAGCGAGATCCCTCTGGATGGAAAAGAAGTGGGAGACGAAGAGTACAAGGCAGAGCTTAAAGAACTCCAGGCGAAGCTCGGAAGCCTGCATAATCGGCTCTACCGCAAAAGAGTGCCGGTGATCATCACCTATGAAGCTGGGATGCTGCCGGAAAAGGCGGAAATATCAAGAGGATCACGGAAGCTCTTGATCCCCGTGGTTTTGAGGTACATCCCATCGCCAGCCCGGAACCTCATGAAAAAGCCCGTCATTATCTGTGGCGTTTCTGGACAAGGTTGCCTAAAGATGGACACATTGCCATATTTGACCGGACCTGGTATGGAAGAGTGATGGTGGAAAGACTGGAAGGTTTTTGCAGTGAGAACGACTGGAGACGTGCATACAATGAGATCAATGAATTCGAGAAGGAACTTTCCGACTGGGGTGCTGTGATCGTGAAATTCTGGGTCCACATTGATAAAGATACCCAGCTTGCAAGATTTAATGACCGCCAGAACAATCCGGAAAAACAGTGGAAGATCACAGATGAGGACTGGAGAAACCGTGAAAAATGGGATCAGTATGAAACCGCAGTGGATGAAATGCTGCAAAAGACCAGTACTGTTTATGCGCCATGGCATATCCTGGAATCGGTAGAACAAAAATATGCAAGGCTGAAAGCACTTCGGATCGTGATCGAAGAAATTGAGAAAGCGCTGAAATAACAGAAAACAGAAGTTGCCTGTGAATGCCCGTTTTATGCGGGTATAGACATGGAATCAACATAAAAAAAATGCGGCAGGGTAACGGACATTTATTTTATAAAAAGTTTTATAAAAGAGTGCCGGTGTATATTCTGCCGCAATGATTTTGTTATGGGTTACATAGTCAATGCAGATGGTTTTATCTGTCTGGTATAGCGTTTGGGTTAATTCCTGAGATAATTCCGCATACTGCGAAGGGCATGTTTTTCCAGGCGGCTGACCTGGGCCTGGGAGATCCCGATCTCATCGGCAACTTCCATCTGGGTTTTCCTTCGTAGAAGCGGAGATCAATAATGTGTCGTTCCCGTTCTCCCAGCCGGTTCATGGCGTCCCGGAGAGAAATATCTTCCACCCAGTTTTCCTCCCGGTTCTTTTTTTGTCGCTGATCTGATCCATGACATAGAGAGTATCTCCTCCTTCGGAATACACCGGCTCAAAAAGGCTCACCGGGCTCTGGATCGCATCCATGGCATAGACGATCATTTCCTTGTCAATGCCGATCTCATCAGCGATCTCCGCGATGGTAGGCTCTTTGAGATGCTGCCGCATATAGTTTTCCCTGGTGTAGATGGTTTTGTAGGCGATATCCCGCAGAGAGCGGCTGACCCGTATGCTGTTGTTATCCCGGAGATATCTTCGGATCTCACCGACGATCATAGGAACTGCATAGGTAGAAAACTTTACCTGAAGGGTGGTATCAAAATTATCGATTGCTTTGATCAGGCCGATACAGCCGATCTGAAAAAGGTCATCTGGATTTTCACTGCTGTTCTGAAAACGGCGGATCACGCTTAAAACAAGCCGCAGATTGCCTTTGATGTACAATTCTCTGGCTTCTTCATCGCCAGCTTTGATTCTTTTGAAGAGCTCATCCTTTTCTTCCTGGTTGAGAACAGGAAGCGTTGAGGTATTTACTCCGCAGATTTCAACTTTATTCAGTGCCATCTTAGAATCCTCCTTGTCTTGTCAGTACATTAAGATGATTCTCAGAGGGCGGTTGAAATATACTTTTCCGGGGAAAATATAAAAAATAAAGGGCCTTGACAAATGTAGTCGGTTCAGTCTCCTCCCAGCCGTTTTTCATCACGGAAATCAACAAGGATGATATCTTCACCAATCTGGCGGATGCAGTCCCAGGGGATGATGCATTCACTTTCTCTTGAAAAACACCAGCAGAATTTCCCGGGTTCCGGCATGATCAGGGCTTTCAGCCGGGCGGTTTCACAGCAGAATTCCACATCAAGAGGACAGCCAAGTACGGCAGGTGTGGATATTGATCACTTCTTTCTGTTTCAGTTCGCAGATACGCATAAATTCATCACCTGATATGATTTTATGGAAAATCTGTAAAATTTATGCAAGTCCGATTATTGACACATTATATGCATTTATTCTATAATAAAAACAAATTTAGTAATGATTTTTTGATCCGGAAAGGGGGAGAGTTCCGTGAGATGTCCGTTCTGTAACCAGGATAATACAAGAGTTGTAGATTCCAGACCTGTAGAGGATACCAATTCTATCCGCCGCCGCCGTCTCTGTGATGCCTGCGGAAAGCGTTTTACAACTTATGAGAAGGTGGAAACGATTCCACTGACTGTGATCAAGAAGGATCAGAACCGGGAGAGCTATAAACGTTCCAAGATCCAGATGGTGTTCTTCGTGCCTGCTATAACGCCCCATTCCCATTGAGAGAGTGGAAGAGATGATCGATTCCATAGAAGGGGATATTTTCCGGTCAGAAGATCGTGAGATCAGCAGCACCAAGATCGGAGAGATCGTCATGGAGCATCTGAAGGATCTGGATGCTGTGGCATATGTACGTTTTGCGTCTGTATATAGGGAATTTAAAGATGTCAGTACCTTTATGGACGAGCTGAAGAAACTGATCAACTGAAAAACTCATAATAACATATAAAAAAACAGGGACCTCATGGGGAAAATTCCTCTGCGGTCCCTGTTATAATTTATGTTAATGATTCAGGAAACTTAAATTAAACAATACCCTGAGCTTTCATAGCGTCAACAACTTTTTCGAAGCCGGCGATGTTTGCACCTACAACATAGTTGTCTTCCATACCGTAACGTTTAGCAGCGTCATCAGCTTTGTGGAAGATGTCGATCATGATGTTGTGAAGTTTCTCATCAACCTCTTCTCTTGTCCAGGAAAGTCTCATGGAGTTCTGGCTCATCTCCAGTGCGGATGTGGCAACACCGCCAGCGTTTGCGGCTTTACCAGGCATGAAGAGAACACCGTTCTCCTGAAGGTATGTTGTTGCATCAAGAGTAGTAGGCATGTTAGCACCCTCAACGACATATTTGCAGCCGTTTGCAACCAGTGTTTTAGCTCCGTCAAGACCAAGCTCGTTCTGAGTAGCACATGGAAGATAGATATCACATTTGATGTTCCAGATGCCAAGTCCCTCTGTGTAAGTAGCACCCTCAACACGGTCAGCGTACTCTTTGATACGTCCACGTTTAACTTCTTTGATGTCTTTTACAACGTCAAGGTTGATTCCGTTCGGATCGTAGATATATCCGTTGGAGTCGTTCATTGCAACAACTTTGGCACCAAGCTGAGTAGCTTTCTCAACAGCGTAAATAGCTACATTACCGGAACCTGTTACAACGATTGTTTTTCCTTCTACGGAATCATTGTGAGCTTTGGCGATCTCGTTGAGCATGTATACAACACCGTAACCGGTAGCTTCTGTACGGATCAGGGAACCTCCGAAGGAAAGACCCTTTCCTGTAAGGACACCCTCATAAAGGCCACGGATTCTCTTGTACTGTCCGAAGAGATAACCGATCTCACGTCCGCCGACACCGATGTCACCAGCCGGAACATCTGTATCTGCGCCGATATATTTGCAAAGCTCTGTCATAAAGCTCTGGCAGAATGCCATAACCTCTCTGTCAGATTTACCCTTAGGATCGAAGTTGGAGCCACCTTTTCCACCGCCGATCGGAAGGCCTGTAAGAGAGTTTTTAAAGGTCTGCTCAAAACCAAGGAATTTCAGGATACCCTGATTTACAGAAGGATGGAATCTTAAGCCGCCCTTGTATGGCCCGATCGCACTGTTGAACTGAACACGGTAACCTTTGTTGACCTGTACAGTTCCGTTATCATCGATCCACGGTACTTTGAAGGAGATGATCCTCTCTGGCTCTACAAGACGCTCAAGGATGGAAAGTTTACGATACTCTTCCTCATTTTGTCAATTACGACTTTAAGGGAATCGAGAACTTCCTTAACTGCCTGATGGAATTCTGGCTCGCCAGGATTCTGTGCTACAACTCTTTCATAAACTTCTTCTGTGTAAGACATTGTTGTTTCCTCCTCATCACGTATTAAATTGTGTTTGAAAACTAAATTCGAGTGCTATTATACATTAACCTGCTAAAAAAAGGGAAGTGCTAAATTAAAATTTTTTAAAATTTTTTATTTTCTTGCGTTTGAAAGCACAAATGTGAGAAGATATAGAAAATAGATATTTTTTGACTATGAAAATAAAATGGTTAAATAATAGTGAAAATGAGAAGAGGAGTGGTTTTTATGAGAACATTCGGGAAATCATCAAAGCTTGATAATGTATTGTATGACGTGCGTGGACCGGTTGTGGATGAGGCTGCCAGAATGGAAGAAGATGGGATGGAGATCCTGAAGCTGAATATCGGTAACCCGTATCCGTTTGGATTTTCCGCACCGCAGGAAGTGATCCTGGATATGCTTAGTAATGTACGTACTTCACAGGGATATTCCGATTCCAAGGGTATTTTTTCCGCAAGAAAGGCGATCATGCAGTATGCCCAGCTTCGCGGGATCCCGGGAGTTACCATTAATGATATTTATACAGGAAATGGTGTCAGTGAGCTGATCAATCTCTGTATGCAGGCACTTCTGGATAACGGGGATGAGATCTTGATCCCGGCTCCGGATTATCCCCTGTGGACGGCAACTGCCACACTGGCAGGAGGAAATGTAGTCCACTATATCTGTGATGAGCAGTCTGACTGGTATCCGGATATCGAGGATATCAAGAGTAAGATCACACCAAGGACTAAAGCGATCGTTATCATCAATCCAAATAACCCGACAGGTGCCGTATATCCGAAGGAGATCCTGGAGCAGATCGCGGACATTGCAAGAGAGCATGAGCTGATCATCTTTTCCGATGAGATCTATGACCGCCTTGTTATGGATGGATACAAACATACTTCCATCGCTTCTCTTGCGCCGGATGTATTCTGCGTGACATTTTCAGGACTGTCAAAGTCTCATATGATCGCAGGTTTCCGTATCGGATGGATGATCTTAAGCGGAGCCAAGAACAAGGCTAAAGGTTATATAGAGGGAATCAACATGCTTTCTTCCATGCGCCTTTGCTCCAATGTTCCGGCACAGTCGATTGTACAGACTGCACTGGGCGGATATCAGAGTGTCAATGAGTATATCCAGCCAGGCGGACGTGTTTACGAGCAGAGAGATTTTATCTATAAGGCTCTGAATGATATTCCGGGAATTTCCGCTGTAAAGCCGCGTGCGGCATTTTACATATTCCCGAAGATCGATACCGAGAAATTCAATATCTATAATGATGAGCAGTTTGCCCTGGATTTCCTTCATGACAAGCAGGTTCTCATCGTTCCGGGTAAAGGCTTTAACTGGAACCAGCCGGATCATTTCCGTATTGTTTATCTGCCGGATATCCGTCAGCTGGATAAGGCAATGAAGAAGATGAAAGAGTTCTTTGCTACATATAAGCAGGTCTGATCACCAATACAAATATTTTCGGCATAGACCAAAAACGGAAAAAAAATGCTATAATCATATCTGAAATATCCCGGTCATCAGGGTCGGGATATATGAAATAAGACCAGAATTGCTTGAGAGGGGAATGAGGAGGGACCGTTATCGGACAGCAATAAAAACAGAAATCGAAAGGGGAAATAACGGATGAGCAAATTCAACATGAAAGTGACACCTGAGATTGAGAAACTTACGCAGATCTGTCGTGAGAATGATAAACTGGATCTGTCTTTATATGGCAAGTACGATGTCAAGCGAGGTTTGCGTGACCTGAATGGAAAGGGTGTCCTTGCGGGACTCACCCAGATTTCCAATGTCCAGGCAACCAAGATCGTGGATGGGAAAGAGGTTCCCTGTGCAGGTAAGCTTTCTTACCGGGGATATGATATCAAGGATCTGACAAAAGGCTTCATCAATGACCGGCGTTTTGGTTTTGAGGAAGTAACCTATCTGCTTCTTTTCGGAAAAACTTCCGAATCAGGAAGAACTGAATGAATTTTCCGGGATTCTTGCGAATCAGCGCCAGCTGCCGCGGAATTTTGTAAGGGATATCATTATGAAGGCGCCATCCAGAGATATTATGAATGCTCTGTCAAGAAGTGTGCTGACACTTTATTCCTACGACAAAGATCCGGATAATATTGAACTGGAGAATGTGCTCCGTCAGTGTATCAATCTGATCAGTGTTTTCCCGTTGTTATCTGTTTATGCATATCAGGCCTATAATCATTATGAGAAAGGTAAGAGCCTTTATATCCATCAGCCGAAGAAGGAACTTTCCACAGCAGAAAATATCCTGCGCCTTTTAAGACCGGATAAGAAATATACGGCACTGGAGGCGGAGATTCTGGATATTGCTCTGATCCTTCATATGGAGCATGGCGGCGGTAACAACTCTACCTTTACTACACATGTGGTTTCTTCTTCCGGAACCGATACGTATTCCGCAATTGCGGCAGCCCTGGGTTCTCTGAAAGGCCCGAAACACGGTGGCGCCAACATCAAAAGTTGTAAAAATGTTCAATGATATGCGTAAGCATGTGCATGATTACAGTGATGAAGAGGAAGTCAGTGTTTACCTTAAGAAACTTCTTCACAAGGAGGCCTTTGATAAACGTGGGCTGATCTATGGTATGGGACATGCGATCTATTCTGTTTCCGATCCACGTGCAGAAGTATTTAAGGGGTATGTGGAGCAGCTTGCAAGAGAAAAAGGCAGAATGAAGGATTATCAGCTGTATGCTACGGTAGAGCGCCTTGCGCCAAAGGTTATTGCAGAGGAGCGTAAGATCTATAAAGGTGTCAGTGCCAATGTGGACTTTTACAGTGGATTTGTTTACAGTATGCTGGATCTGCCCCTGGAACTCTACACACCGATGTTTGCCATTGCACGTATTGTAGGCTGGAGTGCACATCGTATGGAAGAGCTTATCAATGTGGATAAAATTATCGTCCTGCATATAAGAATGTTCTTCCGGAAGCAGAGTATATTCCTCTTGGTGAGCGATAGGAAAGGCAATGGAAAATGACAGAATATAATGAGACAGCACTGGTACTGGAAGGCGGTGGAAACAGAGGTGTTTTACTGCAGGAGTACTGGATTACCTGATGGAACAGAAAGTGGAATTCCCATATGTAGTGGGAGTATCAGCGGGCGCCTGCAATGCCATTGATTATGTATCCGGGCAGGTAGGGCGTACCAGAAGATGTATGATCGTGGAAAATAAGGAATACCGTTATATCAGTCTGAAAAATATTCTGGATAAGAAAAGTCTGTTTGACATGGATATTGATCTTTGACAGGTATCCCAATGAGATTTTCCCATTTGATTTTGACGAGTACTTTAAATCGGATATTGAATGTGAGATGGTTGTGACGAACTGTCTTACAGGAGAAGCAGAGTATCTGTCCGAAAAGCAGGACAGACAGAGACTTATGGATATCTGCAGAGCGTCCAGCAGCATTCCGGGAATGAGCCCGATGGTAACGATAGACGGGCAGCTGTATCTGGATGGAGGGGCGGCAGATTCCATACCTCTTATCCATGCCATGAAAAAAGGCCACCGGAAAAATGTGGTCATTCTTACCAGAAATCAGGAATACCGTAAGAAAAAACCAGGTAAAAGCAAAGCCGTATATGTGGCTGCTTTTAAGAAGTATCCGAATCTTTTAAATACATTGCTCAACCGTTATCAGGTGTATAATAAGACCCTGGAACTGATTGAAAAATGGGAAAAAGAAGGTCATATTTTTGTGATCCGACCGGAAATCGAGACCGTTTCCCGTACGGAACAGAATGCGGAAGCATTAAGCGGATTTTACAAGCATGGGTATGAAGTAATGAAAGACCGTCTGGGTGAACTTTATGATTACCTGGAAAAAGAAAACTGAGGTGGAATAGATGTTCAGAAGTTTTTTTTCCGGATGAATATCTGGATTCTGCGTATGTAATTGACTATGAGAAGCTTTACAGAGAAGGATACAGAGGGCTTCTTTTTGATATTGATAATACCATTGTCCCGCACGGCGCACCGGCAGATGAACGGGCAAGGAAACTGTTTGAAAAGCTGAGGGGGATCGGGTTTCGATACTGTTTTGTATCCAACAACCAGAAACCCCGCGTAGAGCCTTTTGCCAAGGCCGTAGAGGGAAATTTTTATAGAAAATGCCCATAAACCGGCTGTGAAGAATTACAAAAAAGCCTGTCAGGTGATCCAGACAGAACCTGACCGGACAATTTTTGTGGGGGATCAGCTGTTTACGGATATTTACGGAGCGAAGCGGGCGGGGATCCGTACGATTCTTGTAAAACCGATTCATCCAAAAGAGGAAATTCAGATTGTGCTGAAACGCTATCTGGAAAAAAATAGTACTATATTTTTACCAAAAAGAGGAGGGGAAGAATTCATGAACCATATTGTAATTATCGGCTTTATGGGTTCAGGAAAGACACGAGTTGGAAAGAGGCTGGCGAAGGACCTGGGACTTCCGTTTATTGACGTGGACAGACTGATCGTGAAGAAAATGAACATGTCGGTAAAGGAGGTATTTGAACGCTTTGGAGAGCCGTTTTATCGTGCACTGGAGACAATGGCAGTTAAAGAGCTGTCTACAGATGGTGAGCGTAAGGTAATCTCTGTCAGCGCTGGACTGCCTCTGCAGGAGCAGAACCAGAAATATCTTCAGAATATGGGGACGATCATCTATCTGAAGGGATCTGCGGCAACACTGATCAAACGTCTGGAAGGAAGCAACAATCCAACACTGGAGGGAGCTGAGAACAAAGAGGACAAGATCAAGAAACTTCTCAAGCAGAGAGATCCTGTTTATGAGAAAGTTTGCAGACATTAAAGTTGTCACAGGATGTGAAGCCTTTTGACGAACTGATTGCAGAAATTGAAGAAAAATTAAAGGCTTAAATAAAAAAACAGT
>ENA-OQAJ01000520-OQAJ01000520.1-human-gut-metagenome-genome-assembly--contig:-NODE-520-length-11942-cov-2.408041_pt1 | contig 11942 bp, 22 predicted proteins | sample MGYA00242736_ERZ504529 | MGnify/ENA primary metagenome ERZ504529 (study PRJEB26092, sample SAMD00036275) | human gut metagenome | host: Homo sapiens | study: EMG produced TPA metagenomics assembly of...
CGCAAGGAGATCTCCGAGATTGCTGACAAGTACGGCGACGAGAGAAGAACCTCTATCGGTTTTGACGAGTTTGATATTTCCACCGAGGATCTGATCCCTGATGAGAACGTGGTGATCGCCATGACCAAACTCGGCTACATCAAGCGTATGACCGTGGACAACTTCAAGAGCCAGAACCGCGGCGGAAAAGGCATCAAGGGCATGCAGACTTTGGAGGATGACTATATCACTGAGCTTCTCATGATGAATACCCACAGTTATATCATGTTCTTTACGAACACCGGCCGGGTATACCGTCTCAAGGGCTATGAGATCCCGGAGGCCAGCCGTACGGCAAGGGGTACCGCTATTGTGAACCTCTTGCAGCTCGCCGCAGATGAGAAGATCACGGCCACGATTTCCATCAAGGAATTTACCGAGGGTCAGTATCTTTTCATGGCGACCAGGAAGGGTATCGTGAAAAAGACTCCGGTGACGGATTATGTCAATGTGAGAAAAGGCGGCCTGGCAGCCATGACCCTTCGCGAGGACGACGAGCTCATCGAGGTAAAACGCACGAACGATGAGAAAGATATTTTCCTCGTGACCAAGTATGGCATGTGTATCCGTTTCCACGAGACCGATGTGAGAAGCACCGGCCGTGTCTCCATGGGCGTCATTGGTATGACCCTTTCCGACGGAGACGAAGTTGTGGGCATGCAGCTTGACACCCAGGGTAAATATCTCCTGACCGTATCGGAAAAAGGTATGGGCAAACTGACCGACCTCAACGAATTTACCGCGCAGATCCGCGGCGGTAAGGGCGTGAAGTGCTACAAGATCGATGGAGAAGACCGGAAATGTGGTGGGCGTAAAGATCCTTAACAAAGAAAATGAGATCCTGCTCATCAATACCGAGGGAATCGTGATCCGCATCGCCTGCGAGGACATTTCCATTCTGGGACGAGTGACCTCCGGAGTGAAACTCATGGATGTGGGAGAGGATATCAAGGTAGCCAGCATCGCCAGAGTCAAGGAGGAGTCCAACAAATCCGACGAGGATATGCTGAAAACCATGGAAACTGAACTGGAAGAAGAATCAAAATAATGAGCAGATTAAGAAGAATCATCGCGGTGTGGGCGGCAAGGCACGGGCTTTGCCTGCCGGATCACCGGTAAACAGGGAGTGACTCTGGCCGGACAGATCGCTCTGAAGATCGATCCGGATATTTTAAAAGAGCTCTCCGGCCAGGTAAAGGAGAAGATCTTTGTCACCTGCGGAACCAACGGAAAAACCACCACCAATAACCTTCTCTGCTCCGCCATCGAGGCGGAGGGGAAAAAGGTGGTCTGCAACCATACGGGCTCCAATATGCTCAACGGTGTGGCAGCAGCCTTCGCCCAGAACGCTTCCTTAAGCGGCAATCTGAAGGCAGACTATGCCTGCATCGAGGTGGACGAGGCTTCCACGGTCCGGATTTTTCCACATTTCAAGCCGGATTACATGGTGCTGACCAATCTCTTCCGGGACCAGCTGGACCGGTACGGTGAGATCGACATTACCATGAATCTTCTGAAAAAAGCCATGGAGATGCGCCGGAAATGGAAGTCATCGTAAACGGAGACGATTCCCTTTCCACCTATCTTGCCATGGAAGCGGGAATCCTTATGTGACCTTCGGTATCGGAGAGCAGTTATTTCAAGGATCAAGGAAGGATTCCGGTGAGATCCGGGAGGGCACCTTCTGCAAAAAATGCGGCTCCAGGATGGAGTATCATTTTTATCATTACAGCCAGCTTGGTGACTACAGATGCCCGAAATGCGGATTTAAACGTCCGGAGATCAATTTTGATGCCACAGATGTGAAGGTGGATGACCAGATCGCATTTACTGTGGAAGATAAACGGATCGTGGCCAATTACAAAGGCTTCTATAACGTATATAATATCCTTGCTGCCTATGCGGGAATACGTACCGCTGGATTTAAGGCAGAACATTTTAATGAGATGCTGAAAAAATTCAATCCTGAGAACGGACGTAATGAGCAGTTCCGGATCAAAGGTACCAGCGTTGTTCTGAACCTTGCCAAGAATCCGGCCGGTTTTAACCAGAACATTTCAGCTGTGATGCAGGATGAATCACCCAAGGATATCATCATTGTGATCAACGATAATGCACAGGACGGAAAAGATATCTCCTGGCTCTGGGACGTGGATTTTGACCTTTTCGGAGGGGATAATATCAATTCCATCACAGTCAGCGGCATTCGCTGTCAGGATATGCGCCTCCGACTGAAATATGTGGATATCCCGTCCATGCTGGAAAATGATGTGGAGACAGCCATCCGCAAGCGGATCGAGGACGGATGTGGCAATCTTTATGTACTTGTAAACTATACGGCGCTGTTTGGCACCAGAAATATTCTGAAGAAACTGGAGGGTGAAAAATGAAGATAACGATTGGACATTTATATCCGGATCTTCTGAACCTTTACGGTGACAGAGGAAATATCCAGTGCCTTATGAAACGCTGTCTCTGGAGAGGCATTGAGGCAGAAACCATTGCGTTTGAACTGGGAGACAAGATCGACTTTTCCAAACTGGATATCGTTCTTCTGGGAGGCGGTTCTGACCTGAGCAGATGCTGGTATGTGAAAAGCTGAAAGAAATTCAGAAGGATTTCAAGGCTTATGTGGAAGATAACGGGGTTGTGATCGCAATCTGCGGTGGATATCAGCTTCTTGGAAAATATTATAAGACCGATCAGGGAATGATCGAGGGCCTGAAACTGGTGGATATGAGCACAGAGCAGGGAAAAGGCCGCCTTATTGGAAATATTGTGATGCAGAGCGATCTTTTTGACATGCCCATCGTAGGATTGAGAACCATGGCGGACGCACCACCATCGGAAACAACAAACCCCTGGGAAAAGTTCTGTCCGGATATGGCAATGACGGACAGTCCGGTGAGGAAGGTGTTGTATACAAAAATGTGATCGGAACCTATCTTCATGGTCCGCTTCTTCCAAAGAATCCACAGCTTGCTGATCTTCTGATCAGCCGTGCACTGGAAAAGAAATATGGTAAGAAGATCGAACTTGAGAAACTGGATGACAGCGAGGAGCAGGAGGCAAACTCCTATATTTTCCACCGCTTTGTAAAGAACGAAGGATAAGAGGATAGTATGGCAAAATCAAACAATCAGAAAGCGAAGATCCTGTATCTTGAAAAAATGCTGCGGGAGACAGGGGGAGCATCATGCAATATCCATGCAGACGATTCTTGCGAATCTTATGGAACATGGGACGTGCGGAGAGAAAGAGCATTATGACGATGTGGAGGTTCTGCGGGAGTTTTGGAATGGATATCCGCTATACAAGGGAGCGGCCAGGTGGTTATTATCTGGCAGGACAGCAGGGGGCAGAGCAGCCATCCGTTCAGGCGGAAAATGCAAATGTTTCCACTCTGGAAAAAGTTCAGGAAAGGACGAGAAACAAAGAGCGTTGATATAAGTGGGTACCAGGCGCTTCTTAAGAATTCTGCGGGAACCATAAAAAAGAAAGAGCCGCTTCTCTGTACAGGTGTTGCACAGGCTGAAATCCGTGATTTTTTTGGCGAAGACGCAGAGTATAAAATAAAGGAAAACGGAGATCTGATGGTAACGGCGCAGCTTCCGGAAAATTCCAAGTTTTACGGCTGGCTGACGGGCATGGGCGGAGATGTGCGTATCCTGAAACCAAAGAAATCCGCACTGGCGTACAGAGACTATCTGAAATCACTGGCAAAGGAATATAAAGGCTTATAGGAGAGGATTTGACCATGAAGAAAAAACAGCGATCCTGCTTGTGGGAGCTCTGGCTCTTACAGCAGTTCTTTCCGGCTGCGGCAAAAACAAAGAGGCAACAGAGGCTGCCAATGAAAGTGTGGAGTCCGAAGATCCGGAGGGAAAAGCCAAAAACAGCGATGATGCGGAGGAAGAAGAAAAAGAGGAAGAAAAAGAAACTGCAGCTGCAGATAAGAAAGTAGGAGTATTTCTGCCTTCTGCTGCGGACGATTCCCGCTGGGCTCTGGATGGAGAAAGTTTTCAGACTGCACTGGAAGGAGACGGCTATGATGCGGAGATCTTTTTGCAGATGAGGACAGTGATACGCAGGTGTCACAGATCCAGTCCATCCTGGACGATGAAAAAACGTCTGCCCTTGTGATTGCACCGGTAGATGCCTATGGCTGAACGATGTGCTTGAACAGGCCTATGAGAAATCCATTCCTGTAATTTCCTATGATCAGCTGATCATGATACGAATAAGATAATATTATGTTACTTTTGATACGAGAAAAGCAGGAAAAATGGTGGGAGATTCCATCATCAAAAAAAAATGGATCTGGAGAAAGCCAGAGAAGAAAAAAACGCACGCTGACCATCGAGTTCCTGATGGGTTCTCCGGATGACCGTGATGCACTGTTCTTTTATAATGGCGTGATGGAAAAACTTCAGGAATATTTCGATGACGGAACAACTGGTGTGCACTTCAGGAAAGCAGACGCTTGATGATACTGCAGTGATGCGTTCCGGAAGAAATACCGCGAAGAACGATATGGCAGAGATCCTTTCCCAGAATTATACAGAAGGCACACCGGACATTATCTGCACAGGTGCCGATGACCTTGCTCTTGGTGCCGTTGATGCCCTGGAGGATGCTGGCCATGTGTCAGGTGAAGAGGGATGGCCAATGATCACTGGCTGTGGCTGTGAGGCAGAAGCAGTAACTGCTGTGATTGAGGGAAAACTTGCAGACAGTCTGTTCTTTGCAACCGCGTGCTGGCAAATGACTGTGTGACTATGGTGGACACTTTTCTGAAAGGGGAGAAACCAGAGATTTCTGATTACGAGCAGTATGACAACGGAACCAAGATCGTGGGAACTGTAACAAGCGATATCCAGCTGATCGATGCGGATAATTACCAGATGCTTGTGGATGACGGATATTATGATGAGGATGAGATTGTACCGGAAGCAACTCCGACACCGATTCCGACAGCAACACCGGAAGTTACGGTAACAGAAGAACCGGATAAAGATGTAACTCCTACACCGTCTGAGAAAGCTGACGGAGAAGATGACAAAACCACCCCGACACCGTCAGAAGAGGCTGGTGCTTCTGTGACTCCGACACCGGAAGCAGATGAAACGGCAACTCCGACACCTACAGAGAAAGCTTCCAAAGGTGCAGATGCATAAAACAAAATAAATATGGCAAAATAAAAATACTCCTGGAAACCGACATACGTAAGTTTCCAGGAGTATTTTTTATGATAAATCTTATTCGCGGAAAGTAAGCTTGCCACCTTCAATGGAATCAATGATGGCAAGGGATTCCAGATGGATACCCATATCACGGATGGTCTGTCCGCCGGACTGGAAGCCTTTTTCGATAACGATTCCGGCACCTTCCAGAGTTGCACCGGATTTCTTCACGATGTCGATCAGGCCAAGAAGTGCGCAGCCGTTTGCAAGAAAATCATCGATCAGGAGTACGTGATCTTCAGGACCAAGGAATTTCTTGGAAAGGATTACATCATAAACTTTCTTGTGTGTAAAGGATTCTACCTTGGTGGTATACATTTCACCGTCAAGGTTTACACTCTGTGCTTTCTTTGCAAATACAACCGGTACGTGGAAATACTGTGCCGCAATGCAGGCAATACCGATACCGGAAGCCTCGATGGTAAGGATCTTGGTGATTGGACAGTGGTCAAAACGTTTCTTGAATTCTTTACCGATCGCATTGATCAGGTCAATATCCATCTGATGATTCAGGAAGCTGTCCACTTTTAAAATTATTTCCTTCTTTTACTACGCCGTCTGTCAGAATTTCTGTCTTTTAAAAGCTGCATGAAATTTATCTCCTTTGATTTATCACATTAATGTATGTTTACTGCTCACGGACAGAGCAGTAATATTTTTAATATGTATCATACGACAATATTTGCGTGAGTGCAATTATTTTTGACAAAAAAACATAAAATTATTATAATAGATAAGATGACAAAGAAAGGAACAGACACGGATGAAAGAGTACGAAGTAATCTGGGAAATTTTTTAACAAATGCCCGAGAAATCAGATGCGTGATGTATTTGTGGAAGAAGTGGAGATCGCAGATCCGGAAGCGTATGTGAAACAGAAATTTCAGGGAAAGGATGTCTCCTACGAGAAGACAGTACTGGAAGACGGAACCATCATTTTTGACATTCAGACATCCATGATCCGGCAGCGCTGTTCTTTCACGGAAATCTGAAGGAGGAATTACACATGAGTGATAAAAACGAAACGCATGTGCACGTTCTCGAGGATGGAACCGTTCTTGAACATACCCATGGGGAGCAGGAACATGTGCATACTCATAATGGCACACATCCTCATCATCACAGCCACGCACAGACCAAGGCTGTGCTCAACAGACTTTCCAGGGCCATCGGTCATATGGAATCCATCAAGCGCATGGTGGAGGACGGACGTGACTGCAGCGAGGTGCTGATCCAGCTGTCAGCCGTGAAATCTGCGATCAATAATACAGGCAAGATCATCCTGCAGGATCATATAGAGCACTGTATCGTGGATGCAGTGGAGCATGGAGACCGGGATGCTATCAAGGAACTGGAAAAAGCGATCGACAGATTTATGAATAAGGTAAGGCGTTCATGAGCAAATCGTGAATGAGGAAAATGCACGGACAGAGAGCCAGTTCTGCCTGTGTAAATACAAAGAATGAGAGGAACCTATTATGGCAAAAGAGTGCAGCAATTCATCCTGCAACAAATCAAGCTGTGAAAGGCTGCGGCCAGAAACAGCCCCAGAGCCTCATGGCAGAACCAAATGTTTTTTCTGACGTAAAACATGTGATCGGAGTTGTCAGCGGAAAGGGTGGCGTTGGTAAATCCTTCGTAACAGGCTCCCTGGCCAATCTGATGGCTTCCAAGGGATATAAAGTGGGCATTATGGATGCGGATATCACAGGTCCGTCCATCCCGAAGATGTATGGCATCAAGGGTAATGCACAGGGCAGTGACAACGGAATCTATCCGATGCCAACTGCAAACGGAATTGAGGTTATGTCTGTAAACCTTCTGCTTCCGGATGAGGAGACACCGGTAATCTGGAGAGGCCCGGTCCTTGCAAATATGGTAAAACAGTTCTGGAGTGATGTAATCTGGGGCGAGCTGGATTATCTCTTCGTAGATATGCCGCCAGGAACCGGAGATGTTCCGTTAACTGTATTCCAGTCCCTGCCGATTGACGGTGTTGTGATCGTTACTTCCCCGCAGGATCTGGTTCGCATGATCGTCAAGAAAGCCTACAATATGGCTGATATGATGAAAGTTCCGGTACTTGGAATCGTGGAGAACTACAGCTACGTGAAATGTCCGGACTGCGGAAAAGAGATCAAGGTCTTTGGCGAGAGCCATATCGATGAGATCGCCGCAGAACTTAAAGTTCCGGTACTTGGCAAGATGCCGATCGATGTGAAACTTGCAGAGCTTGCAGACAGCGGCCTGTTCAGCAAGATCGAGAACGAGTATATCACTGCGGCAGCAGATGTAATGCCGAAAAGATGAAGCGTAAGGAATAAAAAAAGGCAATAACAGAAAAGACCATGAATCCGATACAATAAGGATTCCGATGGTCTCTTTTTAGATCTGGGAAAAATATTTCAGGAAGCACTGGGCGGCCTGAGAAAGCTGCAGCGCTTCATGGTGTGCGATCACGGCGCTTCTTGCAGGCAGCGGTGTTTTCAGGTGGACCGGTTCCAGGCCCGGGCGGTTGCGGAGCATATAGTCCGGGATACAGGCAATACCAAGTCCGATCTCCGCAAGGTCGATCAAAAGATCGTTGCTGTTCAGTTCCACCTCAGGCAGCAGCTTCAGTCCCTGGGCCGCAAATACCTGATGAAGGTATTCGCTGGTGGTGCTCTTCGCAGCAAGCATCAGGATGGGATAATCCAGAAGATTTCCAGGAAGAGGCGTTTTTCCCATGGTAAAATAATCCGGGTTTGCCACGAAGATATCACGGAATTCCAGTACAGTCTGAAGTTTGGTGTGGGAAGAAAGCCGGGAGTTGGGGTAGTTGGTGACGATCAGTTCTGCCTGGCCGTTTTCCAGAAGCTCCGCACATCCGATGGAAGTGCTGTTGATGATCTTGATCCGCACTTCGGGTGGTCCTTGTGGAACCGGCGGAGATAAGGAATGAGGAAATAACGGCACAGAGTATCGCTGGCACCGATCCGAAGCTGGCCGGTAAGATTCCCTTCGCCGGAAAGGGCTGCCTCTCCTTCGTTAAGCATGGAAAGGGCGGGTTTTACGTGCTGGAGAAGAAGCTCCCCCTCAGGAGTCAGGATCACCCGTTTGGTGCTTCTCACAAATAAGGTGTGGCCCAGCTTTTCTCCAGGTTTTTGACCGCCTGGCTGACTGCAGACTGGGAAATAAAAAGCTGTCTGGAAGCCTCCGAAAAGCTAAGGGTTGTGGCCACGTAATAAAATACTTTGTAGAGTTCAAGATTGATATCCATATGTAAAAATCCTCCGCTTATAAATGATATAAGATATATTAATTTTACTAATGATATTTCCTATGATACTATATTTTCAGCAGAAAAGAAAGACAGAAATGCTTTCTGCACGTTTACCATCCTTATTATCGGATATAGAGAAAGGAGCCTTCTATGAGCAACGTAAGACGTGTGTATGTAGAAAAGAAACCTGCCTTTGCAGTAAAAGCAAAGGAATTGAAACATGAGATCAAACATTATCTTGGCATCAGCACTGTGACAGCAGTCCGTGAGCTGATCCGTTATGACGTGGAGAATATCTCCGATGAAGTATTTGAGAAAGCCTGCAAGACCGTATTTGCAGAGCCGCCGGTAGATGATCTGTATCTTGAGAAATTTGATGTGGCAGAGGGCGCACGTGTATTTTCAGTAGAATTCCTCCCTGGACAGTTTGACCAGAGAGCAGACTCCGCTGTACAGTGTGTACAGTTCCTGGATGAGAATGCGGCACCGATCATCCGCTCCGCAACTACTTATGTAATTGAAGGAACTGTGACAGACGCAGAGTTTGAGGCGATCAAACATCACTGCATCAACCCGGTAGACTCTCGTGAGACAGGACTTGAGAAACCGGAGACACTGGTAACTGTATTCCCGGATCCTGAGGATGTGAAGATCTTTGACGGATTCAAGGATATGGCTGAGGCTGATCTGAAAGAACTGTACGATTCTCTGAACCTTGCCATGACATTCAAGGATTTCCAGCACATCCAGAATTATTTTAACAAAGAAGAGAAACGTGATCCTTCCATGACAGAGATCCGTGTTCTGGATACATACTGGTCTGACCACTGCCGTCATACCACATTCTCCACAGAGCTTACCAGCGTGAAGTTTGATGAAGGCGACTATAAGGCTCCAATCGAAAAAACATACGAAGAATATCTGGATGCCCATAAGAACATGTACAAAGGCCGTGATGACAAATTTGTCTGCCTGATGGATCTTGCTCTTATGGCAATGAAGAAACTGAAAGCAGAAGGGAAACTTGCAGACCAGGAAGAGTCCGATGAGATCAATGCCTGCAGTATCGTGGTACCGGTGGATGTGGACGGAAAAGAAGAAGAGTGGCTGATCAACTTCAAGAACGAGACCCACAACCATCCGACCGAGATCGAGCCTTTCGGTGGTGCGGCTACCTGCCTTGGCGGTGCCATCCGTGACCCGCTTTCCGGACGTACCTATGTATATCAGGCAATGCGTGTAACCGGTGCGGCTGATCCGACCGTATCCGTAAAAGAAACTCTGAAAGGTAAACTTCCGCAGAAGAAACTTGTCCGCAGCGCAGCTCACGGCTACAGCTCCTACGGAAACCAGATCGGTCTTGCAACCGGTTCTGTAAAAGAAATCTATCATCCGGACTACGTTGCAAAACGTATGGAGATCGGTGCGGTTATGGGTGCTGCCCCGAGACGTGCGGTCATCCGTGAAAATTCGACCCGGGAGATATCATCATCCTTCTTGGCGGACGTACCGGACGTGACGGCTGCGGCGGAGCAACAGGATCTTCCAAAGTACATACAGAAGAGTCCATCGAAACATGCGGGGGCAGAAGTGCAGAAAGGTAATGCACCGACAGAAAAGAAAGATCCAGAGATTATTCAGAAGAGAAGAAGTCAGCAAGCTGATCAAGAAATGTAACGACTTCGGTGCAGGCGGAGTATCCGTTGCTATCGGAGAACTTGCAGACGGACTTCAGATCGATCTTGATAAAGTACCTAAGAAATATGCCGGTCTTGACGGAACAGAGATCGCAATCTCTGAATCACAGGAACGTATGGCTGTTGTTGTAGATCCAAAAGATGTAGATGAATTCATGAAATATGCATCCGAAGAGAACCTGGAGGCAACAAAAGTAGCAGTTGTAACAGAAGATCCAAGACTGGTACTTTCATGGAGAGGAAAAGAGATTGTAAATCTTTCACGTGCATTCCTTGACACCAACGGAGCACACCAGGAGACAACGGTAGCAGTTGACATCCCGAACAGAAAAAGACAGTATCCTTGTAAGAGAAGATGTGAAAGATGTAAGAGAAAAATGGCTTGGTATGTTAAAAGACCTGAATGTATGCTCACAGAAAGGTCTGGTAGAGAATGTTCGACGGATCGATCGGAGCAGCTTCTGTATTCATGCCGCATGGTGGAAAATATCAGAAGACAGAGACACAGGCAATGGTGGCAAAACTTCCGGTATTAACAGGAGACTGCGATACTGTAAGTATGATGAGTTACGGATTTGATCCATATCTGTCAACATGGAGCCCATATCACGGAGCAATCTATGCAGTGACAGAATCCATCGCAAAGATCGTAGCAGCAGGCGGTGACTACAGTAAGATCCGTTTTACATTCCAGGAATACTTCCGTCGCATGACAGAAGATCCACACAGATGGAGCCAGCCGTTTGCGGCACTTCTTGGTGCTTACAGTGCACAGCTTGGATACGGACTTCCTTCTATTGGCGGAAAAGACAGTATGTCAGGAACGTTTTTGAAGACATTGATGTACCGCCGACACTGGTATCTTTCGCAGTAGACATTGCAAAAAGAGAAAAGACATTATTTCACCGGAACTTAAGAAAGCCGGAGATAAACTTGTATGGCTTCGTATTGAGACGGATAATTACGATATTCCTGCATACGGAAAGGTTATGGAACAGTATGGTAAGTTTACCGAAGATATCCACAGCGGCAAGATCGTAGCAGCTATGCGTTAGACAGACATGGTATTGCGGGCAGCAGTCGAGACGAAGTGGCATTCGGTAACGGCATGGGTGTGAAGATTGAGCATAATGTAGATGCAAGAGATTTATTTGCACCGGCATTCGGAGATATCATTGCAGAAGTACCTGCGGATAAGGTATCTGAACTTGGAATTACCTATACCGTGATCGGTGAAGTGACAGATAGTGCGGCAATCGAATATAAAGATGTGAAGATCGCATTAGAAGAGGCAGTATCTGCATGGGAAGAGACGCTGGAAAAGGTATTTCCGACCAATTCCGGAGCGGAAGGACAGGACGAGAAGGTGGAGACAGGATTATATGATACATCAGATATCTATATCTGCAGCCACAAGATCGCACAGCCAACAGTATTTATCCCGGTAATGCCAGGAACAAACTGTGAGTATGACAGTGCGAAAGCATTTGAAAGAGCAGGAGCAAAGGTGATCACAAAGGTATTCAGAAATATGAGTGCATCTGATATCGTTGATTCGGTAGAAGTATTCGAAAAAGCAATCGGACAGTCACAGATCATCATGTTCCCTGGCGGATTCAGTGCTGGTGATGAACCAGACGGATCAGCAAAATTCTTCGCAACAGCATCCAGAATGCGAAGATGAAAGAAGCAGTAGAAAAT